>OLIR01000009.1_pt1 | contig 317541 bp, 301 predicted proteins | sample 1609741 | NCBI WGS metagenome assembly OLIR01 (sample SAMEA4350169, study PRJEB24818) | metagenome | biome: human; feature: gut; material: faeces | place: Denmark | collected 2013-09
GGGATGGACTGACCTCTGGTGCACCGGTTGCATTGCCAAATGCATAGCCGGGTAGCCAAGTCGGGACGGGATAAACGCTGAAGGCATCTAAGCGTGAAGCCCCCCTCAAGATGAGATATCCCATAACGTAAGTTAGTAAGACCCCTTGAAGACGACGAGGTAGATAGGCAGAAGGTGGAAGTGTGGTGACATATGGAGCTGATCTGTACTAATAGGTCGAGGGCTTAACCAAGAGAAAAGGTTAAGACGGTTTGGATAGAACAAAGAGAGTTATTCTTAAGAGTAATCGGATGAAAAAGTATTTGCAAAGACAGATACGATATGATATATTTAGTATGCAGTTTTGAAGGAGCAATCCTTTTAAAAGTAAGCTGCTATGTGGCTTACATTTTTTCACATAATGGAAACATTAGTGATAATCCTCGATAGCTCAATGGTAGAGCACTCGGCTGTTAACCGAGTTGTTGTAGGTTCGAGCCCTACTCGGGGAGCTAAGAATAAGTGGCGTTCACTTGCCCATGAATTCTTTAATGCGGCTCCATGGTCAAGCGGTTAAGACACCACCCTTTCACGGTGGTATCAGGGGTTCAAATCCCCTTGGAGTCATTTATAATAATAAGGCGACATAGCCAAGTGGTAAGGCGTGGGTCTGCAACACCCTGATCACCAGTTCGAATCTGGTTGTCGCCTCTTAAAGCTTTAATCCGTATGGGTTAAAGCTTTTTTTCATTTTATAGAATTTGACAGGAACAGGAATATGAAAGTATTAATATTTATAACAAGACAATTATGCTATAACAGTGGAAGATATTTTGCACAAAAAATCGGAAAAGCCTTGCAACAATATGGCTGTGAATGTGAATATTGTGAAATTCCAGAATATGCGATTCCAGCGGCAGGAACAGAAATAGCGCAGCCAGCATCTTTAAATTCAAATAAGAAAATAGATCAGTCGGCAGAAGAATTACTAGATCAGTATATTAATAAAAAATATGATGCAGTATTAGATTTTAATTCTAAATTACCAAGGCTTATAATGGATGATGATAGTTATTATCTGGATAATATTGATGCACCATTTTATAATTTCATACTCGACCATCCACTATATCACCATACTACATTGTCGTGTAAATTAAATAATTATCATGTGTTTTCTATAGATGACAATCATTGTAAATATGTAAGAAAATATTATCCATGGATTAAGGATGCATCGCAGATTAATCTTGGAGCAGAACAGGTGGCGGAAGGTGATATTTTAAAAAAAGAAAATAATATATTATTTATGGGAACATACAGAAATCCGGATGTATACATGCAGTCAATTCTTCAAAGTAAAGATGAAGATAAATGCGATATGCTTTCTATGATTGATATAATTACAGGAAACAATGAAATAACAATAGAAAATTCTATAAATAAAGAACCCAAAAGTCTGATATTAAATAAATATTATCTTGTAGAAATGTATATTAGAAATTTTTATAGAAAAAAATTGGTTGACACGCTGGTGGATAATAAATTTCCTGTAAAAATCGTTGGAGAATGGTGGGACAAATATGATAAATATGACAGAATCAATCTTCAGAAGCCTGTAGCATTTGAACAATCACTGGATATGATTGCCAAAAGCAGAATATTAGCGGATTCATCACCATTTTTTAAAATGGGTGTACATGACAGGGTTTATGCAGGAATGGCTAATAACACTGTAGTTATGACAGATTCAAATAAATACAGAGAAAACATTTTAAATGGAATTGCACAAATGTATCATTTAAATGACATTGATGATATATGCATGAAGGCTGATAAATTATTAAATGATAGAGCTTATTATGAAAATCTTGTATACAATGCGCATAAAGAATATGAGTATAATTATACATGGAATAAAGTTGGAGAGAGAATTATTAAACATTTTCTTTGTGAATAATAATATGTATGTTATAATTAACTGAAATGTGCAGTATGGAGGGAGTTAATGATTAGATTAAAAAAATATGGAGTGCTTGCTGCTTTGTGTTTTACTGTAGTAACTCTGGGGGCATGTGGAAAGAGAACAGAAGCAGTAATTACAGACGGGGAAGATATTACGGATACCAGTGTTGAATATCCGACATTAGAGGAAAGCCACGAAGATATATTTACATACAATGATTTAAAAGTAGGTAATGTGACATATCTTATGACTGAGGCACAGGTAAAATCTATTTTGGGCAAGCCGACAGAAGAAACAGAAAATAATAACGAAAAGATATATTCGTATAATGAATTGTCAATCGGGTTTGAAAAATTAGATGACGATAACAGAGAAGATGCGAATGGAACATATAAAGTTACAAGGGCAGCATCAATAAAGACGAATGATATTTTTTCAAGAAATATGAAAGTTGGAGATTCTGTAGATGATATAATAAAATCATATTATAGAGACCAGAATTATCAGAATCATTTATATGTATCTGAGGATAAGACTTTGACATATGGTAAGTTTTTGTATGGAGAATTTACCACAAATGAATTGGAAAAGATTAATACAAAGGATCCAATTGCTTATGGTCTTATCAATTATAATGGATATAACAGCATTGAGACAGCGGAAAGCTATAATGTGGAATTTACATATTTTGATGGGAAATATAAAGGCAGTCAGGCAACAATTGATGATGATTTTGCGACACTGAATTTCGAAATTGACAACAATGGAAAAATAACAGGTATTTCGTGGTTCTATTATCCAGAACAGAAATAGCAGGGAGGAAGGACGATTATGAAGAAATTTGCAAGATGTGTATTAATACTTATATTGGTTGTTATTATAAGTGGAGTTGGCGGATATTTTTATGAAGATAATACAATAACTCCTATGTATGAATCTGTGGCACAGTTATATGTTGTTCCGGGAACACAGAGTGAGGCATCTATAAGAGCTAAAGATGGCGGTCTTAATAAGGATTTTATGATAATATTTTCAAGTAATGTTGTTATAGAAGCGGCACAGAGAATTGCTGGAACAACAGAGGATATATCACAGTATCTGACAGTTTCGTCTCCAGCAGATAGTAATATAGTAGAATTAAAGATTGTTAATCCAGATCAGAATACTGCGAAAACTTATGTAGATGCAGTAGCACAGACAGCTGTTAAGACAACAACAATTATCCCTGTAGAATCAATGCAGATACTTTCAGAAGGAACAAGTTCAGGAGTATCATTTAAGCAGCATTTATACAGAAATACAATTTTTATTGCAGGTGCAGCAGGCGTGGTATGCATATTTATAGAAATTATAGTATGCCTTATTTTATGCGCATTTAAGAAAAAAGAGGATCGCAGTGATGATGAATATGAATATGAAGCAAGATATGGAAGATATGTATATCCTCGTCATGAACTTATAGATTCTGATGCAAAAAGATTACCACACGAAAATGCCAGAAAAGCCAGTTCAGATGATATCTTAGCTGCATTTGATGATGAGGAAGATGATGATGACGAAGATATTGATTTTCTGACTAAAAATGTTATGAAAAAAGCTGAAGCTGATTATCAGAAGGAAGTTGCTGCAGCAAAGGAAGCAGTTGCTGAACCTGTTTCTGGTTCAAAACTTAAAGTTGAGTATAATAATATGCCGTCTGAATCAGAACCAAAGGTAGAGGAAAAACCAGAACCAAAGATGGAAACGGTAACGGAACCAAAGACAGAAGTTAAATCAGAACCAAAGATTGAGGAAGAACCAGAAATTATTACAGCTGCAGAGCCAAAGGAAGAGGAAAAAACGGAAGTAATTGCAGAACCAGAGCTAGAGGTAGTAGCAGAGCCGGAGCCAGAAGTGGTTGCAGAACCAGAGCCAGAGGTAGTAGCAGAGCCGGAGCCAGAAGTGGTTGCAGAACCAGAACCTGAAATAATTGCAGAGCCGGAGCCAGAGGTAGTTGCAGAATCAGAACCTGAAATAATTGCAGAAGCAGAGGTGGTAACAGAACCAGAACCTGAAATAATTGCAGAAGCAGAGGTGGTAACAGAACCAGAACCGGAAATATCTTCAGAACCAGAGTCCGTAACAGAGTCAGAAGTAGAACCAGAGGCAGAAATAGAAAAAGAGAAGGAAGATGTAGTAGCGAAGGCATTTGCATCAGAACCGGAGCCGGAAGTGGTAGCGGAACCAGAACCTGAAATATCTTCAGAACCAGAAACAGAGGTAGTAACAGAGCCAGCAACTGAACCAGAGGAAGAGAAGGAAGATGTAGTAGCAAGAGCATTTTCATTAGAATCAGAGCAGGAAGTGGTAGCAGAACCAGAACCTGAAATATCTTCAGAACCAGAAGCAGAGGTAGTAACAGAGTCGGTTGCAGAGACATTTGAAGAATCTGTGTCAGAAGATATAACAGAGCCTGAAACAGAAGAAACACCAGAGGTTATTGAAGAAAAGGCAGTATTTGATGTGAGAATTTTAGGAAGAATTATAAAGTAATATACGGGGAAGGAGGAATGTAAGATGTTTAGTGTTAATATTGATAAGATTGTTAATATGACTGATAATGAAAGAAAATGTTATGATGAACTGGTACAGACTCTTAAATCTGAGTTAGGAACGAGCAAGTGTCTGGCTGTTACAAAAGATGGACTGAGTGCATTTAAAATTGCGTATAGTTTTGTTACAACGGGCGAGAAGGTACTGTTTATAGATGCAGATATTATGTCAGAAATTTTCCTTGGTAAATACAAACTTGGTAAAAATCTTAAAGGTGTTGCAGACTTTATGCGTAATCCTGAAAAGCAAAATAATCTTATATGTAAAACTAATAATGCAGATATGGACATTATATTTACAGGTGTTTTAGATGATGGCGTTATATCAGAAGATGAAGAAGAAATGATGAAGAAGCTGATTTTTATCTATTCGGCAGATTACGACAGAATTGTAATGAATTCAGACGAAGAGGGTAGAATAGCTAAATATTGCGATGGAACAGTTATTATTTACAATGAAAGTGAATTCGGTGAATATGCAGCACAGAATTATAAAAATGAGTTGGAAAGTAATAAATGTAATGTGTTAGGTGTGGTAATTAATGAATAATATTGATAAATTTGTTGAATTAGTGCATGAATGTAATAATATCGTGTTCTTCGGAGGCGCAGGTGTATCTACAGAAAGTGGAATTCCTGATTTCAGAAGTCCAGATGGGTTATATAATCAGAAATACAAATATCCTCCTGAAACAATTATAAGTCATTCCTTTTACCAGAGGTATCCGGAGGAATTCTACAGATTTTACAAGGATAAAATGCTTTATCCTGATGCAGAACCCGGAATTACTCATCTGGCATTGGCAAAGCTTGAAAAAGAAGGAAAGCTGAAAGCAGTTGTTACACAGAATATTGATGGACTTCACCAGAAGGCGGGAAGCAGCAATGTAATTGAATTGCATGGTTCGGTGCTCAGAAATTATTGTGAAAGATGTCATAAATTTTATGGCATTGATAAGATAATTAATTCTGAGGGCGTTCCAATGTGCGACTGCGGTGGAAGAATAAAGCCGGATGTTGTATTATATGAAGAAGGACTTGATGATAACAATATAACAAATGCTGTGAATTATATAAGACATGCCGATATGCTTATAATAGGAGGAACATCGCTTGGTGTTTATCCTGCAGCAGGTCTTATTGATTATTACAGGGGAGACAAGCTGGTTCTTATCAATAAATCGGCAACTCCTTTTGATAATAGGGCGGATATTCTTATAAATGCACCACTTGCTGATGTATTCAAGAATTTTATGTAATTAATATATAACGGAGGTTTTGAATGGCGGGTATTATTCCATACGAAACTGGTGATATTGTTGAAATGAAAAAGAAGCATCCATGCGGCAGCAGCGAATGGGAGATTCTCAAAGCGGGTGCAGATATTAAGATGAAATGCTTAGGATGTGGTCATGAAGTTATTATTAAAAGATCACTGGTACAAAAAAATACAAAAAAATTAAAAAAGGCTTGTAATTAACTTCTGGATATGATAAGATTTTGTCTTGTGATATATTTTTAATCCTTGTTCCTTCATTTACATTTATATGTATAAGGATAGAAGGGACCAAAAGACCAGAAGGAGGTGCGACGTAGATGAATAAGTATGAATTAGCATTAGTTGTTAGCGCAAACGTCGAGGATGAAGTAAGAACAGCTACTATCGAGAAGGTTAATGAGTTAATCACTCGTTTCGGTGGTACTATTACAGATCCAGGCACAAGCGAGAAGAAGAAGCTTGCATACGATATCCAGCATATGAGCGAAGGATTCTATAGTTTCATTAAGTTTGAAGCAGAAGCTACTGCTCCAGCTGAGATTGAAAGCAGAATCCGTATCATGGATAATGTATTAAGATTCTTAATCGTTAAAGACGGAGAGTAATTTATTAATCCCGATTTTAAAGATGACGTTTGACTTGCAACTCTTTATAGAAGAGGAGATAAAGTATGAACAAAGTTATTTTAATGGGAAGACTGACAAGAGAACCAGACGTAAGATATTCACAGAATGCAGACGGTTCTATGGCAGTTGCTAGATATACATTGGCTGTAGACAGAAGACGTGGAAGAAACAGTGATAATGAGCAGTCTGCTGATTTCATAAGCTGTGTTGCTTTTGGAAGATCAGGTGAGTTTGCTGAGAAGTATCTTCATCAGGGAACAAAGATTGTTGTTACTGGCAGAATCCAGACTGGTAGTTATACTAACAAAGATGGTCAGAGAGTTTATACAACCGATGTAGTTGTTGAAGAACAGGAATTTGCAGAAAGCAAATCCGCAGCAGCAAGTAATGGAGGAGACTCTAATTACGCTGCGTACACACCATCAAGACCGGAACCAAGCCAGGCGGCTGGAGATGGATTTATGGCTATTCCTGACGGAGTAGATGATGAGGGTTTGCCTTTCAACTAAGATAGGAGGTAAAAACCATGCCAGATAAGAAGGCTGAGAGACCAGAGGGTCAGATGAGAAGAAGACCAATGCGTAGAAGAAAGAAAGTTTGCGCATTTTGTGCAGATGCCAACAAGGTATTAGATTATAAGGATGTTGCTACACTTAAGCATTATGTTTCTGAGAGAGGAAAGATCCTTCCTAGAAGAATCACAGGAAACTGTGCAAAGCATCAGAGAGCGCTTACTGTAGCTGTTAAGAGAGCAAGACACGTAGCTCTTCTTCCATATTCAGTAGACTAATATATATTAAGACTACGAGCCGTAACAGGGAAACCTGTTACGGCTTTTTTTGTAAGCAGAGAGCCGTGCAATCCAGAATGTGCTTGCACAGATTCTGGATTATACGGCGAGCGCCAATAATGAACAACGAAGGTCGAAGACCGGGAGTTGTGAATTATCAAGGCTCGGGAGTAGCGAAGCTACGGAGAGACTTGGCTTACAAAGTGCGCGGGCAGCGATGAGAAAAGACATGGAAAATTCCCAGTCGTGCTTGCACGAACTGAGAACTTTACATGTTTTTCGAGGAGCGCCGCGACAATGCCAGAACGAAGTTCTGGCATATGGGCTGCCCGCAGCAGAGAGCCGTGCAATCCAGAATGTGCTTGCACAAATTCTGGATTATATGGCGAATGCCAATAATGAACACCATCAATGCATGCTTGTAGTATATTTGCAGACATGATATAATTACTCTAATTCGATTATGGAGATGGGGATTATGCCAGATAATAAAAAAGGGAAAAAAGCATTTAAATATAGCGGACTTTTAAGGTCGTTTTTTGCATGGCCTCTGTATATTGGTGCAATTCTGATTGTAATATGTGCTGTTATGTTCTGTATTAATGTTATGGCAGCAACAGTTACAAGCATTTTCATGGTTATATATATGCTGGCGTGTGGATTAATGTATTTTTATTTAAGACCAAGAATAATGTCTGGAATGGTTGAATTTGCAGCTAATTATTCACAGGTTCAGAAACAGCTTTTATATAATCTGAGTGTGCCATACTGCCTTTTGGACAATAATGGAAATGTTATGTGGACTAATAAGGCTATGCAGGATTGTCTGGGAGTTAAGAAGGATTTCAGAAAGAATATCAACACAATCCTTCCAGAGGTGACAACAAGCATTTTTCCAGATGATGAAGTTGGATTCAAGGAGATAAGGCTTACATTTCAGGAGAGAGATTATAAGGCTGAACTTAAAAATATTGATGCCGATTCTATAGCAGAGGGTGTTGATATAATTGAGAGAAGCATGGATTCTTCAATGTATGTAATGTATCTTTTTGATGAGACAGATATCAACACATATATACAGAAGTTAAAGGATGAAAGATTCGTTGTAGGACTTGTGTATATTGATAATTATGAGGAAGCACTTGATAGTACTGATGATGTAAGAAGGTCGCTTCTTGCAGGTCTTATTGATAAGAGAGTTAATAAGTATTTTTCTCCGGGTTCAGCGATTGTAAGAAAGCTGGAGAAGGACAAATATATAGTTGTATTCAGATATAATTTCTTAGAGAAACTTATGCATGACAGATTCAGCCTGCTTGAAGAAATTAAGAGCATAAAGATTGGAAATGAGATGACTCTTACATTAAGTATGGGTATAGGAACGGGTTCGGCAGAGTATTCTAAGAATTATGATGTGGCTAAGGCAGCAATGGATCTGGCACTTGGACGAGGAGGAGATCAGGCTGTAGTCAAGGATGGTGAGAAGATTCTTTATTATGGTGGCAAGAGCCAGCAGATGGAGAAGAATACAAGAGTTAAGGTGCGTGTTAAAGCTCATGCACTAAGACAGATTCTTGATAATAACAGTAATGTGCTTGTTATGGGACATACACTTGCGGATATTGATGCATTTGGTTCAGCTCTGGGAATATATGTTATTGCTAAGAAGCTTGGCAAGGAGGCACATATTGTTCTTGGAGAGGTTACAAGCAGTGTACGGCCTTTTGTGAACAGATTCATAGGCAAGGAAGAGTATCCGGATGATATGTTTATAAAGCCAGAGGATGCGTCTTCTAAGATAAATGCATCAACAGTAGTTATCGTTGTTGATGTTAACAGACCACAGAGAACAGAGTGTCCTGAGCTTCTTGAAAAATGCAAGACAGTTGTTGTATTTGATCACCACAGAAGACAGAGTGACACAATAACAGGTGCAGTTCTTTCGTATGTCGACCCATATGCGTCATCTGCCAGTGAGATGATTACAGAGATGATACAGTATGTTGATGACAATATTAAGCTTAAAGCATTTGAGGCAGATGCGTTGTATGCAGGAATTAATATTGATACTGACGGATTTAACAGTAAGTCGGGACCAAGAACTTTTGAGGCAGCAGCATTCCTAAGAAGACATGGTGCAGATGTAACAAGAGTAAGAAAAATGCTTCGAAGTAATATGAATGAATATAAAGAGATTGCAAAGGCTGTAAGCCGTGTGGAGGTTTATAAGGACGCATTTGCAATATCAATATTCAATGGTGATGGAATTGACACACCTACAGTCGGTGGTGCCAAGACAGCCAATGATTTGCTTGATATATCGGGAATTAAGGCTTCTTTTGTTATCACTCCTTACGAGGATAAGATATATGTAAGTGCAAGGTCGATTGACGAAGTTAATGTACAGCTTGTTATGGAAAAGCTTGGCGGCGGTGGTCATATGAGCATTGCAGGTGCACAGCTTACCGATTGTACAATTGATCAGGCAATTAATAAAATTAAACTTACGCTTGATAATATGATTAAGGATGGTGAAATATAATGGATGTTATTTTATTAGAGGATGTTAAGACATTAGGTAAAAAGGGACAGATTGTTAAGATTAATGATGGATATGCAAGAAATTATGTGCTTCCTAAGAAGCTTGGAATTGAGGCAACAGCAAAGAATCTTAATGACCTTAAGTTAGCTAAGAAAAGAGAAGAGAAAGAGGCAGCAGAAGAGCTTGCAGCAGCTAAGGAGCTTGCAGCAAAGATTAAAGAGTGTACAGTGACTGTTTCTATGAAAACAGGTGAAGGCGGAAGAACATTTGGAACTGTTTCAACTAAGGAAGTTGCAGAAGAAGCCAAGAAGCAGTTAGGTCTTGATATTGACAAGAAGAAAATGAAGCTGGATGTGCCTATTAAGGCTTTAGGCAATTATATTATCCAGATTAAGCTTCACAAAGATGTAACAGCAGAATTGACTGTTAAGGTTGTTGAGAAATAAATAATTAAGATACATTTGTAAGAAAGGGAGTTACTATGGACGAGTCAGTGGTAACACGGGTGATGCCGAACAGCATTGAAGCCGAGCAGTCTGTTGTTGGTTCAATGATTCTGGACAGACAGGCAATTATAACTGCCGCTGAAATCTTAAGGCAGGACGATTTCTACTACAGGCAGTACGGAACTATGTTCCAGACTATGGTAGACATGAATAACGAGGGAAAACCTGTAGATATAGTTACTTTGCAGGCAAGATTGAAGGAGACAGATGTACCGGCTGAAGTCTATAGTATAGAGTTTGTAAGAGAACTGTTATCATCAGTGCCAACATCAGCCAATATAAGACAGTATGCGGGTATTGTTAAGGAAAAAGCAGTACTCAGGAATATAATAAGAGTTAATGATGATATTGCCAATCAGTGTTATGCGGGCAAGGAAAAGACTGAAGATATTCTTGCTGATACTGAGAAGAAGATATTCGAACTTGTTAAGAATAAGGGTGGCAAGGAGTATACACCTATTGATAAGGTCGTTCTTGAGGCACTCGACAGAATATCTGCGGCAGCAAAGACCAAAGGTGCTGTAACAGGTGTTCCTACAGGGTTCAAGGACTTAGATACTTATCTGTCAGGTCTGCAGCCATCAGATTTCATTCTTGTTGCAGCCAGACCTTCAATGGGTAAGACCGCATTTGTCCTTAATGTTGCTGAAAATGTAGCTATTAAACAGCAGATTACAACAGTTGTATTCAGTCTGGAAATGTCCAATGTTCAGCTTGTAAACCGTATGTTGTCACTGGAATCAACAGTAGATGCGGATAAGATAAGAAAAGGACATCTGGATTCTAATGACTGGGGCAAGCTTATCGAGGGTGCGGACAGCATTGCCAAGTCGAAGCTTATAATTGATGATACTCCGGGTATCTCAATCGCAGAATTACGAAGCAAATGCAGAAAATACAAGATGGAGAATAATCTCGGACTTATTATTATCGATTACCTCCAGCTTATGAGCGGCAGTGGAAGCGGCCGTTCTGAAGGCAGACAGCAGGAGGTTTCTGACATATCAAGAGCTTTAAAGGCGCTTGCGAGAGAGTTAAATGTTCCTGTTGTAACGCTTTCACAGTTAAGCCGAGCAGTTGAGCAGAGACCTGACCACAGGCCAATGCTTTCCGACTTGCGAGAATCAGGAGCTATCGAGCAGGATGCCGATGTTGTTATGTTCCTTTACAGAGATGATTATTACAATAAGGATACAGAGCAGAAGGGTATCGCAGAGATTATTATTGCCAAGCAGCGTAACGGTCCTATCGGAACTGTTAAGATGGCATGGCTGCCGGAACAGACAAGATTCGCAGATCTTTCAAGAGATTTAAGACAGTAGCTTAAGTTGGAACAGCATTGAATATAAGACGGCTATAAAATCTTATACAATATAAAATAAAACCCCGAATCAGTATTAAACTGGTTCGGGGTTTTATATATGTATCCTGAAGCGGATACATTAATCCGTATCTTGTTCAGACTACTGTGGGTTAGGAGCGCCAACTGGACATGTTCCAGCACAAGCACCACAATCAACACAAACATCAGCGTTGATTTCGTAATGAGCAGCACCCTCGCTGATAGCTTCAACAGGACATCCTGCTGCGCAAGCACCACAACTGATACAATCATCATTAATTACATATGCCATAGTATATATCCTCCTTAATAATCTCTTTATTAACTGCCTTGGCAGTTGCTTTAGTGATATTATACGATAGGCTGTCATAAAATTCAACATGAATTTTTATCAATAAAATATATTATTATTGTTAGGTATAACTAACCTGAGTATGCCTTTTAAATATCAGAATAATGTAAAATCAGTGTATTATTGACATTTATACGGGGCAATATTATAGTAGATATATTAAGCGGTACGAAAGTATCGACTATATTAACCGTATAACAGGAGGTCAGTATGGCAAGAATTACTAAGGACACTACAATTGGAGAAGCTCTTCAGATAGATGCAGGAATTATACCTATTCTTATGGGAATTGGTATGCATTGTGTTGGATGCCCATCATCAGCAGGTGAGACTTTAGAGGAAGCTGCTATGGTTCATGGTATTGATCCAGATATGCTTGTTGAAGAAATTCAGAATTACCTTCAGTCTGTTGGCTGATTAAGCATGGACTGACAATAATAAAGCCGGGGCATTTAACTGCTCCGGCTCTGTTATTATAATCTGCACAGAATATGCATGGCACGATCTTTTACAATACAATCGCAGTGTTCTGAAAAGAATCCGGTATAATTATCAAACTGGTTTTCTTTCTTACCATATTCTGAAAGTATGTTGCATACCTTATTAAAATCTTTAGCAGATGTTTTATTTTTTGAAATTGTGAGATAATAACGCTTATCAGATGGATTCTTGTAAACAGAATTATTATCATGATAGAATCTGTCAATTATTCTGGAAACACTGCTGATATCATCAAGAGAGTCAAATGAAAATACTCTTGTAATATGGCTGACAGTTTCTTCCGGTGCAGGCTTGTCCGCTGAGGGTTCAGCCTTGTCAATTTTTTTACCTGTTGATTCTTTATTAAAGTATTCTTTGACTCTGTCTAATATATTCATAAGATCATCCTCTGGAATACTGTTGTTCTCTTCTTCAGTAGCAGCACTTTCATCAAGTTCTTCATTAGCTTTTGGAAGAGAATAAGAAGAATAATTATTGCTGTCAATAGTTTCTATATCATCAAAATCGAAGCTGTCATCATCATCAGAATCTGACGGTGAAAAGCGGGAAAAACGTGTATCAAGTTCTTCCGGATTATCAACCTTGGTAACAATAAGAACAATACATTCTGCTGAAATAGGAATTGCTTCAATCATCAGAGGAGTATCCTCTGCTTCGAAACCTAATTCAAAAGAAGCCTGCTGCATCATGTCACGGAAAAGTTCTTTAGCTTTATCGCTGCCATAGGCAAGCTCGTTGATTTTTAAATGTCTTGAAGCCAGATCTGACTTGTTAAGAGTACAGCGTATCTGGTTTTCATTAAGTTTTTCTATTTTCATAAGCCACCTCTGACCAAATTTGTTAATTATCGTAAAGATATAATACCCATTTTTAATGGATATGTAAAGGTGGTGAGAGAAAGCAGAAGTTAAATAAATATAAAGTTTTTTAAAAAATATATTGAAAATTAAATTATTATAGTGTACTATATGTTTAGGAGATGTTTTTCATGTATCGTCGTAAGAGGAGGTGGATAACCAATTTTACGAGAAATATGAAATCATTAAGGAACTTGCAAGTTCCAATCATTCTACAATTTATCTGGTAAGGCATGTTATACTTGATGTATATCGTGTAGCCAAGGTATTTACGGGCAGTCATGAAGAATCTGAGAGACTTCTGAATGAAGCCCATCTTATTAAGAATTTGAAACATCCCCACATTCCTGTAATTTATGATATTGAACAGAATATTGGAGAAGATAATGATAGTATCTGCATTATCGAAGAATATATTGATGGTAAATCTTTGCGGCAATATGTTAATGATGAAACAGAAACTAAAGGTTATCTCGATATCCGTGAAATATGCCGCATTGGTATAGAATTGTGTTGTATACTGGAATATCTTCACAGTTTTAATGATGAAGGAATATTACACATGGATATTAAGCCTGATAATATTATGCTTGATAATTATGGGAAAGTTAAACTTATAGATTTTGACAATGCAGTCATAGCGGGATGCGGCATGCAGGTAAATGATGGAAGTCTGTTATTTGCAGCACCAGAACAATATTCGGGTGAAGAAGCCGTAGAGCAGTCAGATATATATAGTGTGGGAATGGTCATCCTATTTATGATTTCTCATGGAAGAATCAGGCCTTATGAGAATCATAACTTATCAGGAGTATCTGAAAGATATTCAGCATTGTACCACTTAATTAACAAATCACTACACCATCAATGGGGATTGAGATATGAAAGTGTTACACTGGTTCGCGAAGAACTGGAATCTATAATGGAAAAGGGTGGCGGTACATTTGAAAAACTCTCTTATGTCATTCAGGTTGCAGGAGAAAAACCTGGTATAGGTGTTACTAATGCAGTTATGAGTATGGCACATTTTTTTCAGAATAATCAATATGATTGTGTTGTTGTTGATAAATCCGGGAATGATTATCTGCACAGGGAAATTGTGAAGAGTGTATTAATGCCTGACGGATCTTATCTTTACGACAATATAAAAGTTATACCGGATTATTATAATGCAATATCTGTAAATGGAGTGAAAAGCAGAATTGTAATTATAGACTGCGGTTGTGATTTTAATAAGAGCAGAGAGGTTAAAATTACGGATATTACTGGGGATAATTATACATGTATACGGGTTTTTATAGTTGGAAAGTGTCCACATTGCAGCGAAAAGAAGATTAATGATAGAGATATTATTATGCTGAACCTTGTAGGAGCAAGACAATTTTATGAACTTGTAAACAGTGTATACAAAGGAAAGAAATGTTATAGAATACCATGCATATATAACTGGAATGAAGCAAATCCTATTTTTGACGAAACAATGAATGATTTCTTACAGGATAATCTTACAGGGATTATTAAAGGTTACAGACCTGACAGAATAAAGGAGTGTATTGGAAGGCTATATGAAAAAGTTAGAAATTTCAGGGTTATTAAGTGGTTTAGAAAAAAGAAGAAAAAGCAGGAACGCGGCTGCAATAAATTATAAGACTGTAGGACTGATTGGATTATGTAGCGGTGCCGGAACAACGCAGCTTGGTGTTATGCTTGCAAATTATTTCTCTAATGGACTTCATCTGAAAACAGCTATCGTAAGTTCTTGCTATGATGATGCTTTTGACAGAATAAAAGAAGAAGTGCAGACTTGTAAGGTAAAGAATTATGCGGGTAGCAGAAAAGGATTTTCATATAAGGGGATAGACTTCTTTAGTGGAGTAAGAGAAGGTTTCGTTCACGTTATTACAGAATATTATGACGTGGTGATAGTAGAGGTGAATCTTGCAGATATGAAGGACAGACTTGCTGATGGTTTAAGGGATGTAATGTCTTGCGAGTGCCGTGTTCTTGTTGGATCAATGGTGCCATGGAAATATGGCGAATGTATTAAAAGGCTTGGAAGAATAAGACGGCTTTACAGTATTAAAAATACGCCGGTTGTTTCCATGACATGGGAAGAGAAAAGGGCAAAAAGCATGGAACGTGAATTTGAACTTAAAGCATATAAAGCGCCAATGCAGATGGATCCTTTTGAAATGAATGGAGAGGCTGTAATGATGCTTAAGCGTGTTGTAACTTAAAAGTTTATTTATGCAGCGAAGCATCTGGAAAGTCAATAATATATCACAAATACGGTCTTATGGAATACCTTTGCGTACGACCGCAGGCACATTTTTATAATTGATTGGGCAATTATAAAGGTGTGCCTTTTTATTGCATGATTTATGTGCATAGTGGTACAATTATAATAATAATGTGCAAAGGAAAGGCAGAAAAATGAAGAAAAGTACGGCAGGAAAGAAAAAGATTGTTATTATAGCTGCATTTGTAATACTGATTGCGGTTATGGCAGCAATGTTTATGATAGTAAGATATACACCTACAAAGGAAAAAATGAATGGCTATACATATTTCGATCTCGACCAGTCCACAGATAAAACAATGGTTATTGTGGATGAAAAACAGTATTCAGATACAGGAATTGTGTCGGATGGAAGACATTATCTGCCGCAGGAATTTGTAGCAGATAATATTAATGCAGGATTTTATTATGATAAGGAATCACAGGCTGTATTATATTCGGATTCATCATACATGTATACATATAAGAGTGGTGAAAATGTATACACAGATGATACAGGAAAGACATATAATACAGATTATCCGGTTGTGATTGATGTCGATGGCGAATGCTTTATCGCATGGGAGTATGTTGCAGAACATACAGATTGTGAATACAGTTATGGAAGCAAGCCGGAGAGAATTAATATCAGTATTGAGAGAGAAGCAAGACAGTGTGTTACAGCTAAAAAGAAGACTGCAGTAAGATACAGGGGCGGAATCAAGAGTCCTGTCCTTGAAAATGTGGCAAAAGGTGACAGGCTGGAATTTGTGGAGGATATTGATGACTGGGTTAAGGTTATAACATCTACGGGATATAAAGGATATGTTAAGAAAACTGATGTTTCTGATATATTTGAGTATGTCAGGGAAGAAAAGACAGAAGAGCAGCATAATTATATCCTTAAGGATGAGAAGATAACTCTTGGCTGGTTCCAGGTGAGCGGAACAGCAGGAAATTCAAGCATAGACAGTACGCTTTCGACAGCATCAGGTATAAATGTTGTTGCACCAACATGGTATAGTATCACAGATGCGTCAGGAAATATGTCAGATTATGCTTCGGCAGATTTAGTAAATAAAATGCATCAGCAGGGAATTGATGTATGGGCACTTGTAAGTGATTTTGACACAAATGTCGATTTTGCGGAACTTTATTCAAGTAAGAATGCAAGAACCAATATGGTGAATCTGCTTATTAGTAATGCAGACAGGTATGGTTTTGACGGAATTAATCTTGACTTCGAGAATGTTAAGAGTGCATTTGCTAAAGATTATTTACAGTTTGTCCGTGAGCTTTCTATTGCATGTGAAAGAAAGGGGCTTGTGTTATCAACTGATAATTATAAGCCTGAAGCATATAATACATGCTATAACTTAAAGGAACAGTCAAGATTTGTTGATTATGTTATTGTTATGGCATATGATGAACATTATGCAGGATCAGATGCTGGTTCAGTAGCATCACTTCCTTTTGTTAAAGAAGCTGTTGAGGATACTGTAAAACTTGTTGGACAGGAACATGTAATTGCAGGAATCCCATTTTATACAAGAATATGGACAACAACTTCAGGACAGACAACAAGCAGGGCTGTTGGGATGCAGGCAGCAGTTGACCAGTTAAACAGTGATGGCCAGGTTGCATTGTGGAATGAGGATTGTGGACAGTATGTGGCTTCATATACCGTGGGAAGTTCTACAAGACAGATATGGTTTGAAGAAGAGAAATCTGTAGAAGCCAAGATGCAGGTAATTCAGGAAGAGAATGTGGCAGGAGTTGCATGCTGGAAATTAGGACTTGAGAAGATGACAGTATGGTCTGTTATCAGTAAATATAACAAATAAAAGTAATATGCATATGCTCTTTGTAATAAATTAGTAGAGAATTACAGGTTCCGGAGTAAATATGCCAGAAAAAGCTGATATAAGCAGAGCATTGCTTCTGCCGTTTATGTCGATAATACTTCTTATTGCTGTATATATGACAGCCAATGTACTTCTTCCGCTAAAGGCTGATGGCAAAGGCAGCGGGGACAGTAACAATGTACAGGAAGGACAGCATTTGTCAGATGATGCAGGATCTGGTGAAGCTGTAGAGATGAATATTAATTTTTCTGAAAAATGTATTGTTATTGATAGTGGACACGGGGGCGCAGATCCAGGTAAAGTGGGGGTTGCGGGAACAAATGAAAAAGAGATTAATCTTGCAATTGCAAAAAAATTACAGGAACGGCTTGAAGATGCCCAGATTAATGTTATTATGACAAGGGACACAGACGATGATTTAAGTGTGGAGTCCGACAAGAGTAAAAAGAAAGCTGACCTTGACAGAAGATGTGATATAATCAATAGCAGTGGTGCTGATATGGTAATCAGTATCCATCAGAACAGTTATGTTACACCTAAGGCAGAAGGTGCACAGGTATTTTATTATAAGAAGTCTGAGGAAAGTAAAAGAATAGCACAGATAATGCAGGGGATTCTTGGTGAGAAGTTAGGTACAACAAGGCAGATTAAGTCAGATGTTAATTATTACATACTGCTTCATTCCAAGCTGCCGACAATTATATCAGAGTGTGGTTTCTTGTCTAATCCGGAAGAGGAGCAGAGACTGTGTACGGAAGAATATCAGGAAAAAGTGGCTGATGCCCTGTATTGTGGTATAATAGAATATCTGATGATGAATATGAAGTAATGAAAGCTGGCGAAAGGTTTTATGGAAACTATAGTAAAAACAATAACACACACAGAAGAAGACAAGAAAATATATGAACAGGCAGGAAAGATTTTAAGAGCTGGCGGTCTTGTAGCATTTCCTACAGAGACTGTATACGGTCTTGGCGCAGATGCGCTTGATGCCAAGGCTTCAGCCAAGATATATGCGGCAAAGGGCAGACCTTCAGATAATCCGCTTATAGTTCACATTGCTGATGTAAATGCGTTGTATGATCTGGCAGCAGAAGTGCCGGAAAAGGCGCTTGTGCTAGCTAAGAAATTCTGGCCGGGTCCGCTTACAATGATTCTTAAGAAACAGGATAAAGTGCCGGATTCTATCACAGGAGGACTTGGAACTGTTGCAATAAGAATGCCGAGTCATCCTGTGGCAGCAGAGCTTATAAGAAGTTCAGGCGTATATATAGCCGCACCTAGTGCCAATACATCAGGAAAACCAAGTCCTACAAGAGCAGAGCATGTAATTAATGATTTGTCAGGCAGAATAGATATGATTATTCAGGACGATACTGTAGATATAGGTGTGGAATCCACAATTATTGATTTAAGCGAGGAAGTTCCGACTATATTAAGACCGGGATATATCACACAGGTTATGTTTGAGGAAGCTATCGGAAAGACAATAATTGACCCGGCTATTATGGGAAGCCTTAAAGAAGGTGTTGTACCTAAGGCACCGGGAATGAAATACAAGCACTATGCACCTAATGCAGATGTGACTATTGTTGAAGGCCCGCATGAAAAGGTTGTTGAGTATATTAACAGTCAGATTGCAGAAAAAGAGGCAGAAGGACACAGATGTGCAGTTATGGCAACTGATGAGACAAAAGATAAATATATCTGCAAGGATATTGTTTCAGCAGGTCATAAGGATGATGAACTGAGTGTTGCAAGAAATCTGTATGCAATATTAAGAGATTTTGATAAGCAGAATATAGAGTATGTTTATTCAGAAAGCTTTGAAACGAAAAATGTGGGACAGGCTGTTATGAACAGACTGATTAAAGCAGCCGGACACAAGATTGTTAAACTGGATTAATACATTTTTAAATAATGAAGATATGAGGATTTCCTATGAGCACATTTGACAGGGTGATATTCGTATGTAATGGAAATACATGCAGAAGCCCGATGGCGGCTACTGTAATGGCTAATCTTAAACAGGATATTATATCGGAATCCAGAGGAATGGTTGTGCTTTTTCCAGAACCATATAATCCGAAGGCGGTTGCGGTTGCAGCCAAGCATAATATGATAATTCCGAATAATTCGGCAAAACAGTTGTTGAATGAAGATTTCGGAAATGATACACTTGTACTGGCTATGGATTCGTCTATGAAACAGAAGATATATGACGAATACAGCGAGGCAATTAATGTATATACTCTGAGTGAATATGCGGGCGAGCCTGAGCAGGAGATAAAAGACCCTTATGGAAAGGGCGTTGAGGAATATAATGCATGTTTTGAGCTGATAAGCAGACTTGTCGGTAATGTCGCAGAGTATCTGGATAAGTTATCAGAAGAAAAAGAAGATAAAGGAGAAGAACAATGATAGCAATTGGTTGTGATCATGGAGCATTAGAGTTAAAGGAGCAGCTTATAGAGCACCTTAAAAAGAGAGGCATTGAGTGTAAGGATTATGGCACATATACAAAGGATTCATGCGATTATCCTGTATATGCAAAGAAGGTTGCTGAGGCAATTCTTTCTGGTGAGTGCGAGGAAGGAATCCTTCTTTGTGGAACAGGAATCGGAATGAGCATGGCAGCTAACAAGATTAAAGGAATCAGGGCAGCACTCTGCAGCGACTGCTTCTCAGCACAGGCAACTAAGGAGCATAACAATGCAAATGTATTGTGCATGGGTGCAAGAGTTATCGGACCAGAGCTTGCTTTCAGAATTGCAGATACATTTTTAGATTCCAGGTTTTCTAATGATGAGAGACACATCAGAAGAATCAGTATGTTAGAGGATTAATTAATGGGCGATAAGAGAAAAGATTATATATCATGGGATGAATACTTCATGGGAATCGCAACGCTTTCAGGTATGAGATCCAAAGACCCTAATACACAGGTTGGTGCGTGTATAGTAAGTCAGGATAACAAGATATTATCTATGGGATACAACGGACTTCCAAGAGGCTGTTCTGATGATGAATTTCCATGGAACAGAGATGGCGAAGATAATAAGTATTTTTACACAACTCATAGTGAACTCAATGCTATTCTTAATTACAGAGGTGGCAGCCTTGATAATGCCAAGCTTTATGTTACACTTTTTCCATGTAACGAATGTGCAAAGGCAATTATTCAGGCAGGAATCAAGACAGTAGTATACGATTGTGATAAATATGCAGATACAGCATCAGTTATTGCATCAAAGAGAATGCTTAATGCAGCAGGTGTCAGATATTATAAGTATGAGAGAACAGGCCGTACAATAACAATAGAATTGTAAAAAATAAGGCTTGGAAACAAATGCTGTTTCCAGGCCTTTAGTATTATTCGTGTGATTCAAGAATTTTAAGATAATTGTCAAATGCTCCATTATAGATGGCTGCAAGCAGATTGTTAAGCTTGTGCAGTGCATCAGACATAAGCTCGCAGCTTATGATATCGTCAGTAAGTGCATCGCCTAATTCATCAAGATCAACAACGCGTACCCGTCCATCATTTTCAATTATTACATCAGCAAGAAGGTCAGTGAATATATATGTATCAGAGTCTTTATCGTAAGATGTATCAATAATGTCACAATAAATGTAAGCAAGAGAATTGTCTGCTTTATAGAACTTGCTTATCTTAAAACCCTCTTTAATAACATAGTATGATGTGCCGTGTGTAAATTCTGCTTTCGGGCGGAACGTGTTCCAGCTTGTCACAATAGTATCATCATCTAAGAATATTATATTGTCATCCTTAAGATTAACACATTCGTCTGGAATAAGTCTTTTTCTGTATAATGTAGGCATATAAGATCCCCCTTTTCGGGTATAGTTAATAATACACAAAATATAATGACAAAATTATATCAGCAGATTAATTAAATTTCAATAAAAAGGGTTGAAAAATATACCTATAAATTGGTAAAATTAATGCAGACTTTTGTGAGGAACATGATATGAAGAATGATAGCAAAGCATTACGAAATATTGTACTGATATCCCAGCTCGCTATATGTGTGATGGTGCCAACATTTTTATGTCTGGCACTTGGAATATGGCTTGATAAAAGGTTTGGAACATGGTTTACGGTTCCGCTGCTTTTTATCGGGATGGCAGCAGGTGCAAGGAATGCATATGTTCTGGCAATGAATACCGTACGACAGGAGAAAGCTAAGAAAGATAAAGCTGAACAGGCTGAAATCGACAGAAAGGTAGAGGAATATAGAAATAAGCAGGAAAAAGATTCCAGTGAAATTAAGAGGTGATTTATGTTAAAAAGAATTAAAGATATTAATGAAGCTCTTCCGGGAATGCTGCTTATAGAATGTATTTATCTTATCATTGCGGAGATAATTATATTTGTTGCTGTTCCGAATAAGATTATGTGTGCAGTCGGACTGCTTGCGGGTGTTATATATGCCGTATTCAGTTCATTTCATTTAAGTTTTACAATACGCAAGGTTGTGTATGGAGGACATAAGCAGTCGTCAACGCTTGTACTTGGTTATATTGTAAGATTTCTGGTGATGATTATACTGCTTGCATTATTGTATGTCTTTAAGGCAGGAGATCTGTTGTGTGCAATTATCGGAATGTTCTCAGAGAAGATTGCAGCATATCTGTCACCTTTGCTGGACAAGAAGAAATCCACAAAAGGGGAAAACAGTACTGGGATTTCCCAGACTGATAAAAATATAATAGAAAAGGAGAGTGAGTAGGTGGGAAGCGAGAGTTTGACTACTATGGTGGCCGGAGATTCAAGTTTCATGATTAAGACGCTGTACACATTCAAGCTGAATGGCGTATCATTAAACATTGACACGACACATGTGGCTCTGCTGCTGGTATCAGTCTTTATCCTTGTTATGGCTATAATAGCAAGAATCAAGATTAATAAAGTCGATGCTTCGGATACACCGGGAATGTTCCAGAATGCCATAGAGATCATCGTTGAGATGTTAGGCACTATGGTTGATGGTATTATGGGTAAGAATGCCAACAAGTTTGTGAATTATATATCCACAGTGTTCTTGTTTATAATAATATCTAACATATCCGGTCTGTTTGGGTTAAGACCACCAACGGCTGATTATGGTGTTACTCTGTGTCTTGGTCTGATAACATTTGTACTGGTTCAGTTCAATGGTATCAAGAAGAACAAGATTAAGCACTTTACAGCATTATTCCAACCAATATGGTTTTTGTTCCCGATTAACCTTATTGGTGAATTTGCAGTTCCGTTGTCATTATCATTACGTCTTTTCGGTAATGTAATGTCAGGAACAGTTCTTATGGGATTGATATACGATTTGCTCAGTCCATTCACTGTTGCATACCCGGCAGTACTGCATGCATACTTTGATTTATTCTCAGGCTGCATTCAGGCGTATGTATTCAGTATGTTAACAATGGTTTATGTTAACGACAAGATAGCCGATTAACGGCAAATATTTTATTAGACGGAGGATTTTTAAATGAATATTTCAGGAAGTGAATTTATTAGTGCTATGTCAGCAATTGGAGCAGGTATTGCTATGATCGCAGGTGTTGGTCCTGGTGTTGGTCAGGGTATCGCAGCAGGTTATGGTGCGTCTGCAGTAGGACGTAACCCGGGAGCTAAGTCTGATATTACTTCAACAATGCTTCTTGGACAGGCCGTAGCCGAGACAACAGGTCTTTACGGTTTCGCCGTAGCTATTATCTTAATGTTCGTTAAGCCTTTCGGAAATTAAGAAGAGGTGCGAAGATAATAGAAAGGAGGCCTACAATTGAATTTGTCAGGAAATACATTTGTTGCCCTAGCGGCTGATGGACGATTATTTGGTCTGGATCCGCAGCTCCTTTTTGATGCAGCAGTAACTGCAGTCAATGTATTTATACTGTTTCTTTTACTTACATTTATTCTTTTCAATCCTGTAAGGAATATGTTAAAAAAGAGACAGGACAAGATAACAAGTGACAGGGAGAACGCTGAGAACGATAAGAAGGAAGCGGGTGCCCTTAAAGCAGAATATGAGGCTAAGTTAAAGGATGCCCACAAGGAGGCAGAACAGATTCTTAGTGATGCAAGAAAGACTGCTATGCACAATGAGACCAAAATCATTGATGAAGCCAAGGCTGAGGCAGCAAGAATTATAGAAAGAGCGAATGTTGAAGCTGAACTTGAGAAGCAGAAGGTTGCTGATGAGGTTAAACAGCAGATTGTAACTGTAGCAGCTGTTATGGCATCTAAGTTAGTTGCCAGATCTATTGATGAGAAAGACAGCAATGCTCTTATTGAAGAGACTTTGAATGAAATGGGTGAGAAAACATGGCTAAGCTAATTGAAGCAACATACGGTGATGCTTTATTTGAGCTTGCCGTAGAAGAGTCCAGGGTGGATTCTCTGTATGATGAGGCCGGGGCTGTCATTGAAGCATTTGATGATAATCCTGAGTTTGGCAGACTGCTCAATCATCCAGAAGTTGAAAAGGGAGAAAAGGAAGAACTTATTAATAACATTTTCTCTCAGTTTGTTTCAGGAGATATGACAGGTTTGCTGATAACCATGGTCTCAAAGGACAGACAGAAAAAGATTGTTGATACACTTGAGTATTTTCGAAAGAAAGTTCTCGAATACAAGAAAATAGGAATTGCTTATGTAAGCACAGCAAAGCCACTCACTGATGAACAGAAGAAGGCTGTTGCTGGGAAGCTGTTAGAAACTACAGGATATGTAGATTTCCAGATGAATTATACGGTTGATGAAAGTCTTATTGGCGGAATGGTAATAAGAATCGGTGACCGTGTAGTAGACAGCAGTATTAAGCATAAAATAGACGAACTTTCCAGAAGTCTGATGAAGGTCCAGTTATAGGAATATCAGACAGGTTAGTTTAATTAATCAGAAAGCGGGTGCATAGAGCTAATGAATTTAAGACCGGAAGAAATCAGTTCAGTTATAAAAGAACAGATAAAGAGATATTCTACCGAACTTGAAGTATCAGATGTTGGTACTGTTATTCAGGTAGCAGATGGTATCGCACGAATTCATGGATTAGAAAAGGCCATGCAGGGAGAACTTCTTGAGTTCCCAGGCGAGGTATATGGAATGGTACTTAACCTTGAAGAGGATAATGTTGGTGCCGTTTTACTTGGTGATTCAAGAAATGTTAATGAAGGCGATACTGTTAAGACAACTGGACGAGTTGTTGAGGTTCCAGTTGGTGACGCATTGACAGGACGAGTTGTCAATGCATTAGGACAGCCTATTGATGGCAAAGGACCAATCGTTACAGATAAGTATCGTAAGATTGAGAGAGTTGCATCAGGCGTTATTACAAGAAAATCAGTAAGCGTTCCACTTCAGACAGGTATTAAAGCTATTGATGCCATGGTTCCTATCGGAAGAGGACAAAGAGAGCTTATTATCGGTGACCGTCAGACAGGTAAGACGGCTATTGCTATTGATACTATTATTAACCAAAAGGGTCAGGGCGTTCATTGTATATATGTTGCTATCGGACAGAAGGCTTCAACTGTTGCAAGTATTGTTAAGACTCTTGAAGAGTACGGTGCAATGGCATATACAACCGTAGTTGCATCTACAGCCAGTGAGCTTGCTCCATTACAGTATATTGCTCCTTATTCAGGATGTGCTATTGGTGAAGAGTGGATGGAGAACGGTGGAGATGTATTAGTTGTTTATGATGATTTAAGCAAGCATGCTGCAGCGTACAGAACACTTTCTCTTCTTCTTAAGAGAGCACCTGGACGTGAGGCTTATCCTGGAGATGTATTCTATCTTCATTCAAGACTTCTTGAGAGAGCAGCAAGAATGTCAGATGAATACGGCGGAGGTTCACTTACAGCACTTCCAATCATCGAGACTCAGGCAGGGGATGTTTCAGCATATATTCCTACTAATGTTATTTCTATTACAGATGGACAGATATATCTTGAGACAGAGATGTTTAATTCAGGCTTCAGACCAGCTATTAATGCCGGATTGTCTGTATCACGAGTTGGTGGTTCAGCACAGATTAAGGCTATTAAGAAGATAGCTGCTCCTATTCGTACAGAGCTTGCCCAGTACAGAGAGCTTGCATCATTCTCACAGTTTGGTTCAGAGCTTGATGCTGATACCAAGGAAAAGCTTGCACAGGGTGAGAGAATCAGAGAGATGCTTAAACAGCCACAGTACAAGCCAATGCCGGTTGAGTATCAGGTTATAATCATATATGCAGTTACCAAGAAGTATGTTATCGATATAGATGTTGACAGGATTCTTGATTTCGAGCAGGGATTATTTGACTTTATTGATACTAAGTATCCACAGATTCCAGAGTCTATTAAAGAGACTAAGGAACTGACAGCAGATAATGAGAAGGCACTTATAGCTGCCATCGAGGAGTTTAAGAAAACATTTATCCAGTAAATGTTTTGGAATGGAGGTAATAGTTTATGGCCTCAATGAGAGACATAAAAAGACGCAGAGATAGTATTCAAAGTACCGGTCAGATTACCAAAGCCATGAAGCTCGTATCTACTGTTAAATTGCAGAAAGCTAAAGGGAAAGCGGAAAGTACCAAGCCGTATTTCGACCTTATGTATGATACCGTAAAGAATATGCTTGCCAAGTCAGGTAATATCAATCACAAATATCTGAAAGCCGGAGATTCAAGTAAGAAAGCGATTATCACAATTACAGCGAACAGAGGACTTGCCGGAGGATATAATTCCAACATTACCAGACTTATAACAGGTAGTGATATTCCTAAGGAAGACGCACTTATATATGCAATAGGAACAAAGGGAAGAGATTTCCTTTCAAGAAGAGGCTATCAGATTAAAGCAGATTATTCAGATATGGTTGAAGAACCTGCGTATACAGATGCCAAGGCTATATGTAATAAGGTGCTTGATGCATTTACAAGTGGAGAAGTCGGAGAGATATATCTTGCTTATACATCTTTTAAGAACACTGTGGTTCATGAACCTAAGCTTATCAAGCTGCTTCCTGTTGATGCAGATTCAATGAAACAGGACGGCGAAGAGACTGATAACACACCTATGAATTATGAACCGGGTGAAGAGGAAGCTCTTAACATGATTATACCGAAGTATGTGTGCAGTCTGATATACGGAGCTATGGTTGAGGCCGTTGCAAGTGAGAACGGAGCACGTATGCAGGCAATGGACAGCGCAACAAGCAATGCAGAGGATATGATATCAGATCTGTCGCTTAAGTTTAACAGAGCGCGTCAGGCTTCAATTACACAGGAACTTACAGAGATTATAGCAGGAGCGAATGCTATCAATTAATAAAACAATGGAGGGAATAATGGCAGAGAATAATATTGGTAAGATTACTCAGGTTATCGGTGCTGTAATTGATATTAAGTTCACAGACGGTAATCTGCCAGAAATCAATTCGGCCATCAATATTAAGACTAATGACGGCGGTAAGCTTGTTGTAGAGGTTGCCCAGCATCTTGGCGATGATGTAGTAAGATGTATAGCCATGGGTCCTACAGATGGTCTTGTCAGAGGTATGGAAGCAGAGGCAACAGGAGCCCCAATTTCTGTACCAGTAGGTGAACAGACTTTAGGAAGAATGTTCAATGTATTAGGTGAGCCAATAGATAATAAGCCAGCTCCAGAAGTACAGGAGCATATGCCTATTCACAGAAAGGCACCTGCATTTGCAGAGCAGGCAACTAATACAGAGATTCTTGAGACTGGTATCAAAGTCGTAGATTTACTTTGCCCTTACCAGAAGGGTGGTAAAATCGGACTTTTCGGTGGTGCCGGAGTAGGTAAGACAGTACTTATTCAGGAACTTATCAGAAATATTGCAACTGAGCACGGTGGATATTCAGTATTCACAGGTGTTGGTGAGAGAACAAGAGAGGGTAATGACCTTTACCATGAAATGATGGAATCAGGCGTTATCGAGAAAACTACCATGGTGTTCGGACAGATGAACGAACCACCTGGAGCAAGAATGAGAGTTGGTCTTGCAGGACTTACAATGGCTGAGTACTTCAGAGATAAGGGTGGAAAGGATGTACTTCTTTTCATTGATAATATCTACAGATTTACTCAGGCTGGTTCAGAGGTTTCAGCGCTTCTTGGACGTATGCCTTCAGCCGTTGGTTATCAGCCAACATTACAGACAGAGATGGGTGCTCTTCAGGAGAGAATCACATCTACCAAGAACGGATCTATTACATCTGTTCAGGCTGTATATGTACCAGCCGATGACCTTACTGACCCGGCTCCGGCTACAACATTTGCACATCTGGATGCCACTACAGTTCTTTCAAGATCAATCGTTGAGCTTGGTATCTATCCAGCCGTTGACCCGTTAGAGTCTACATCAAGAATTCTTGATCCAAGAATTGTTGGTGAGGAGCATTACAAGGTTGCAAGATCAGTTCAGGAAATCTTACAGAAATACAAAGAATTACAGGATATCATCGCTATCCTTGGTATGGACGAGCTTTCAGAGGATGATAAGCTTGTTGTTTCAAGAGCAAGAAAGGTTCAGAGATTCTTATCACAGCCATTCTTCGTTGCAGGACAGTTTACTGGTCTTGAAGGAAGATATGTTCCTGTAAGTGAGACTATTCAGGGCTTCAAGGAAATTATCGAAGGAAAGTATGATGACATTCCAGAGAGTTACTTCCTTAACTGTGGTGGAATTGATGATGTTTTAGCTAAGGTAGAGAAGTAGAAAAGAGGTTGTAATGGCAGATTTACAGACAATAAAGCTTCTGGTTAATACGCCGGACAGAGTTTTCTACCATGATGACGCTACATTTGTTGAACTTTCTACCAGTGAAGGCGATATAGGTGTTTATCCGGGACATATTCCGCTTACTGCAGTTGTTGTTCCTTGTGTTCTGACTATACACAATGGTAATGATGTAAAGAAAGCTGCGGTACACGGTGGAATTATAGAGATTCTCAAGGATAAGATAACTATTCTTGCTGAGGTGGCAGAATGGTCAGATGAAATCGATGTAGAAAGAGCTAACGAGGCGAGACTGCGAGCTGAAAAGAGACTTGCCAGCCATGATTCTAATCTGGATATGGTAAGAGCAGAGGCAGCGCTTAAGAGATCGCTTGCGAGAATTAAGGCTGTTAATTAAATAATATGTATAAACCTTCCATTATCTGGGAATATTTCAGGTGATGGGAGGTTTTTTATATGGTAAAGATATATAGATTTCAGAGGCTGATGATAGCAGCTGCAGTAATTATATGGGCAGTATTTGCCGGCAGACTTGTATACAAGGGCATAAAGGGTGAGACAATGGATGTTGTAGATACATTTTGTGAAAATGTGTACTATGATATAAGCGCCGATATATCAGCGACAGGAAAGCTTGACAATGGGATGTCGGATACTGCAAAGAAACTGATGATGACACAGATGGCAAAGACTCTGGGGCTTAACAGATATAATATAACGGAGGATGAAACAGGAATATATCTTACACAGCAATCAGTTAATGGCAGCGCAGATATATCAATAAAAAAGAGCAGTACAGGAGAATTTTTTATAACTGATATAGAACTGTATAAGGGATTTGAGAGCACTTCAGATTATGAAAAGTTGATTAAACAGGTGTTAGAGGAATATGGAATAGATACTCATGTAACAGTCAGTATGAAAGGAAGCATAGCTGGGGATATGTCACAGTATGATAAGAGCGAGGTCAGCGGCAGGATGCTTAAGATGCTGGGGGCAAAGACTGTGACTACGGGACAGATACAGGATTCATATGTTGTGTATGCTTATGCTAAAAGCGTTAAGGATTCTGTAAGCATAGGAAAGAATAAGATAAATGTTAATATAACAATGAATTATGACGAGACAAGGGAAGTGACGGATATACAGCTTTCAACACCGATATATAATGAGGATTTCTGATGATGATTTTTAAGGCATGAAACTTGCTATTGTGGTTTTTGTCTAAAGAGATTAAAATAACCATGTATATACAGATGATAATTAAGAAAAGATGAGGCAGATATGGAATTAAAAGAGCTTTTAGATAAATGTATTAACGACAGGCTTATTGATCTTACAATAAGCGGACAGAAAGTCAAGGATGAAGAAGGCGTGATGAGAGTTAAGATCCGTCCGGTCCAGCTTAAGGACGGGATAAAGTATCAGGCGTCAGAATTCGTAGGAAGAAAGGTGCTTCACACCAATTATTCAGAGGAAGAGATAAAGACAAGAATTACAGAATATATGGAGAACACATTTAAACAGGCGCAGTTTAATATGACAGATGCCACAGCTACGGTGCTTAGTTCGAAGAAAGGAGCATGTACCTGTAAATATAAGAAGCTTGCACAGATTAAGAGCCAGAATGATATGTCACATAACAGAACCAAGACATATATTCTTAAGGAAGGCGAGAAGGTGGATTTCCTCGTTGACCTCGGAGTTATGACCAAAGAGGGGACAATTGTAAGGACAAGATATGATAAGTTCAGACAGATTAACAGATTTCTTGAATTTATTGAGGATATCCTGCCGCAGTTAGATAAGGACAAGGAGCAGACGATAATTGATTTCGGGTGTGGAAAGTCATATCTTACATTTGCAATGTATTATTATCTCAAGGTTCTTAAGGGATATAATATAAGAATAATCGGACTGGATTTGAAGAAGGATGTTATTGAGCATTGCAACCAGTTAAGAACTAAATACGGTTATGACAGGCTTGATTTTTATGAGGGAGATATTGCTTCTTACAAAGGTGTTGATTCTGTAGACATGGTTGTAACGCTTCATGCGTGTGATACAGCTACGGATTATGCACTTGCCAAGGCAGTAAAATGGGGTGCAAAGGTAATACTTTCTGTGCCTTGCTGCCAGCATGAGGCAAACAGGACAATAGCGGATGACACGCTGTCACCTGTTATGGATTATGGAATATTAAAAGAAAGATTTGCGGCAATAGCAACAGATGGCGCAAGGGCAAAGCTTCTTGAATCAAAAGGGTATCAGACACAGATACTTGAATTCATAGATATGGAGCATACACCAAAGAATCTGCTTATAAGGGCTGTAAAGACCGGAAAGCCGGATGCAGGAGCTTATAAGGAAGTACTGGATATGAGTGAGGCGCTCAATATAGACCTTACTCTTAAGAAGCTTTTGGAGGATTAAAGTGAAGAAAATCAGAAATTATAATATATCAGGTTCTAAGTATTTTATACTTGCGGTTATATTTTTAGTTACGATTGTCATAACATTTATATCAATGAAATTCGAGCAGATAATGCCGTCTGCAACCACAATGGCGGATGCGACACTTCCGACAGTTGCAATGCGGACAAATGAAGGCACAGAATTTAATCTGCTTCATGGATACACTTTGGAAATTGATTCCACATTATTTTATGGAAATATTACTCCTGTCAATAAGGACAGAAAACTTCCAATTGTAATTCATACATATGGAGAAGATGTTGAAGAGGTATCATACAGGATAAGATCGCTGGATGATAAGTCTCTTATTGAGAATACAACCGTAACAGATTATACAGAGGATGGCGATGCAATAAATGCCATTCTTAATATAAAGAATCTTATTGATACAGGAAAAGAGTATGCTTTAGAAGTCGTTCTTAAGACCAAAAATCATGATGCTGTATATTACTATACAAGAATTATGTATGGTGGAGAATATGATTTACAGAAAAAAATAGATTTTGTGTTAGACTTTAATTCTGCAACATTTGACCAGAGCAGGAGCAAGGAAATTGCAGGATATCTTGAGACTTCAAGCCTTGGAGATAATACTAATTATGGTAAGGTTAATATTAACAGTTCAATAAGTCAGGTAAACTGGGGTGATCTTGAACCATTTGTTGAGAGTGATATTGTACCAGAGGTAATATCTGTAACAGATGATGTTGCAATTGTAAGACTTGATTATAAAGTCGGAGCACCAAATGCCTACGATTCTAATGATACATACAGAGTAAGTGAATATTACAGGATAAGGCAGACATCGACAGGCTTTTACCTCCTTAATTACGAAAGGGAGATGAACCAGATATTTGATGCAAAGAATGACCTTACTTCTTCATCAAAGATAAATCTTGGGATTAATGCTTCTGATAGTGTTATATGTGATTCAGACGAAAAGGGTGTGTACACATATTTTGTTAATCAGGGTTCTTTATGGTGTTTTAACAGCAGTTCTAAAATGTTCACAAGAGTGTTCTCATTTATTGGGGAAGAAACTGACTCTGTAAGAGAAGGATTTGATGCACATACAATTAAGATTATGGACATACAGGATAATGGTGACTGCACATTTTTAGTTAAAGGATATATGAACAGGGGAGAACATGAAGGTCAGACAGGTGTTTCTCTCTGCAGATATTCATATTCTGAGAATAATGTTACTGAAAGACTTTTTATACCACTGGCAGTTCCGTATAATGTATTATCAGAAAATGCAGGCGGAGTTTCGTATGTATCAGAGGACAAATTTTATATTCTGATAGATGAAACATTATATTCAGTAGACCTTGACAGCAAGGAAGTTATGATTGAGATAGATAAGCTCAAAGATGGAACATATGCAGTTTCAGACAATGGAGATGCTATCGCATATAGCGTTTCAGGCGATATCTATAATACAGATACAATAAGAGTGCTTAATATGAGCAATGACAGTGCTTATGAGATAAAGGCAGAAGAAGGAGATACTTTAAAAGCACTGGGATATATCCGGTCAGATTTTATATATGGTGCAGCGCATAAATCGGATATATTGTCGGAAGCAGATGGCAGCAGTGTTTATGCAATGTACAAGGTTGGAATTATTGATACAGATTATAACCAGATAAAAGATTATGAGGAGCCGGGAATATATGTATCTGGTGCTGAGGTTGAAGGCATGAGAATAACACTCTCAAGAGTTGTCATGTCAGACGGTGGATATGTATCTACAAGCATTGATCAGTTAATTAATAAAGATGAGAATGTAACGGATGATGGAATTCAGACAGAGGCGATAAGTACTGATTCAAGAAAACAGGAATTATATATTGATCTGATTCAGAAAGTATCAGACATATCGGTTTCTTTCAGAACATCAGGAGAGATAATATTCAAAGATAATACAGTGCTGGAACTTGATGATGATTTTTCATGGGATGGCGAATATTATGTTTATGGATATGGTACATTTCAGGGAAGCAGGGCAAATCTGACACCGGCAATTGTACTTGCAAATGAAACGTATGGAACAGTTATAGGCAGTAAAGCGGGAGTTGTGTGGAAAAGATACAGAAATTCACAGGCATCTGTGGATGGTGTAACTCCAGTGATAACCGGTAACTCATTAATAAGTTCAGTCCAGATGTTATGTAATTATCTTGGTGGTGGCGTTAATGCAGCCGATTATATGAATCAGGGACATAATGCAGTAGAAACCCTGAATCAGATAAACGGAGTGAAAGGAATAAGTGTAACGGGTGTTTCATATGATGAAATGCTGAGCTGTATATCAGATGGCCGTCCGGTGATTGCAAAAATATCATCAGATGAATACATTGTAATTACAGCATATAATTCTAATCAGATTGCTTATATAGAATCATCAACGGGAACTCAGAAGACAATATCTATGAGTGACGCTGGAAAAATGTTTTCACAGGGTGGAAATATTTTTGTAACTTATTACAAGTAAACTATCACACGTAATTATGGTTGAGGAATAATGGCAAAAAAGAAATTATCAAAAAAGAAAAGAAGAATCAGGTTAATAAGGAGGATTATATTATTAACTATTCTTTTAGCGATAGCTATAGGGCTTCTTGTATTTTCACCAAAGATAATTAAAATAATAGGTCTGGCGCAGGAAGCAAAATCACTTGTCAGTAAAAGTACAGTGGACACATTCAGAGAGTCAGGAACGACAGTAATATATGACACTGATGGCAATGAACTGTGTACGATGAGAGAATCCAAAGACATGTATTATGTAGAAATGGATAATATTCCAGATACGCTGGCACAGGCATTTATTGTTATGGAAGATAAAGATTTCTACAGTCATAAGGGAATAGACTTTAAAGCCATCATAAGAGCGATTATAGCTAATACGGAGAACGATGAAATTGTGCAGGGAGCAAGTACCATAACACAGCAGCTTGCTAAAAATATATTTCTTTCTCAGGATGTAACATGGGAAAGAAAAGTTAAGGAAATGTTTGTTGCAAGAGATTTAGAAAAGAAATATTCTAAAAAACAGATACTCGAATTTTATCTTAATAATATATATTTCAGCAATGGCTATTATGGAGTCGGAGCAGCAGCAAAGGGATATTTTGGAAAGGATGTAAGTGAACTTACACTTTCAGAACAGGCATTTATAGCAGCTATTCCTAATAATCCGACAAGATATAATCCCCTGACTAATTTTGATAATACAATTGAGCGCAGGGATAATATACTTGCAAGATTGTATAATGAGGACATAATAAGTTCGATGAATTATTATACTGCGATTGATTCAGACATTGAATTGTCAAAACAGCCTGTGGCATCAAAAAATAATTCAGTTGAGACTTATGCCAGACATTGTGCTACAGAGAGTATGATGCAGGCAGGAGGATTTATATTCCGTACTAATTTCTATAGTGATGATGACTATGAAGAATACAGAAAACTGTATGAAGAAAGCTATACACTGTATCAGCAGAAGCTGATGTCAGGAGGTTATAGTGTATATACAAGTATTAATATGGATTTACAGGAAAAACTTCAGGCAGCAGTAGATGATAATCTTGAAAATTATACATCAATGAAGGATGGTATATATGAGATGCAGTCAGCTGCAACATGCATAGATAATACGACAGGAAATGTCGTTGCTATTGTTGGCTCAAGAACACAGGAACTGGAAGGCTATACCCTTAACAGGGCATATCAGAGCTATAGACAGCCCGGAAGTTCAATTAAGCCTATAATTGATTATATTCCGTATCTCCAGAAAGGTAATACACCGGATACAATAGTTGCAGATGAATATATACAGGATGGTCCTAAAAATGCAGATGGAACATACATGGGCAATATAACTTTAAGGACGGCAGTAAGTCTGTCAAGAAATACGGTTGCATGGAATATTCTTAAAGAACTGACACCTAAGGTAGGAAGTTCATATCTGCTTAATCAGGGATTCCATAAAATATGGATGGATAAAGATTATAATGCTATTTCAATAGGTGGTTTCACATATGGTGTTTCTACAGAAGAAATGGCAGGAGCATATGCCACAATAGCCAATGATGGAAAGTACAGAAGAGTAACATGTATAGTTGCGGTATATGATAACAGAGGAAAAACTGTAATTGATACATCTAATCGTGAGGAGAATATATATGATTCTGAATCATGCAGAATGATGACAGATATGTTAAAAACTGTTGTATCAGAGGGAACCGGAAGAGGAGCAGCCCCGGATGATGCTATTGTTGCAGGAAAGACCGGTACAACTAATTCTAATTATGATTCATGGTTTTGCGGATATAGTGCATATTATACATTAGCAGTATGGCAGGGATATGATTATCCGGCATCAATACCTCAGAATGCAACAATTAAGATATTCAGGAAGTTTATGGATCAGGCACATAAAGGTCTGGCGAAGAAAGATTTCGCTAAATACAACCAGAAAGGAAATCAGGAAGAAACTCAGACAGAGACGGAGTCAGAAACTGAGACTGAAACACAGTCAGCCAGTGAAACCCAGACAGAGACTCAATCAGTGAGTCAGACACAATCTGTAAAACAGACACAAAAAGGCAGCCAGTCACAGACACAGGCTTCAAGCCAGAGGGAAACAGGAACAGCAAGGGATGCTGATGAAACTGTAAGTGTTAATCAGGATAATACAGCCGGAAGAAATAATCCGGATGCAGACAGACCGGCGGAAACAAAAAGCGATAACTTAATAAATTAAAAAAGAAACCTGACATAATGTACTACCCCCAAAAAAATCTAACGATTGGAAATTGATACATTGTCAGGCTTCTTTTTTGTTATAAGGAATTACTTTCCATAATGAAGTTCATTATATTCTTTAACTCTCTGCTGGATTCTTTCAACAGGGCTTAAGAGGTTGCTGATTGAAGAATCATGGTTAAGAGTATCAATAAGAAGAGCCATATACTTACTCATATCAACATTGATATACCAAGGTTTAGAGAGAAGCTCTGCTGGCTGGTATACAAGGTTAGTTGTAAGAATTCTGTCTATAATACCGTTCTCGTATGCTTCATCAAACTTCTTGAATCCGTTAGTGAAAAGACCAAATGTAGTAGCACAGAATACTCTGCTTGCACCACGCTTCTTAAGTTCAGAAGCAACATCAATCATACTCTCACCTGATGAAATCATATCATCAATGATGATAACATCTTTGCCTTCAACATTAGTTCCAAGGAACTCATGTGCAACAATAGGATTACGTCCGTTAACAATCTTAGTGTAATCTCTTCTCTTATAGAACATACCCATATCAAGACCAAGAACGTTAGCAAAGTAAACTGCACGTCCCATACCACCTTCATCAGGGCTGATAACCATCATATGTTCACTGTCAATGTGAAGGTCATCAACATTGAGAAGAAGATACTTGATAAACTGATATGTGCATGATACAGATTCAAATCCCTTAAGAGGAATAGCATTGTGTACTCTAGGATCATGAGCATCGAAAGTAATAATATTCTCAACCCCCATATCTGTAAGTTCTTGAAGCATAAGAGCACAGTCAAGAGACTCTCTTCCTGTTCTCTTGTGTTGTCTTGATTCATAAAGGAAAGGCATGATTACATTAATTCTTCTTGCCTTACCACCTGCAGCAGCAATAACTCTCTTGAGGTCAGCATAGTGATCATCAGGAGACATATGGTTCTTGAAACCGCAAACTGTGTATTCAAGGCTGTAGTTGCAGACATCAAGCATAATATATAAGTCATGACCACGGACAGAATCTACAAGAACGCCCTTTCCTTCTCCTGAACCGAATCTAGGAGTTTTAGCGTTAACAATATAACTGTCTCTCTTATATCCTGCAAAATTGAGAGTAGAAGTATTCTCATTCTGACGCTGCTCTCTCCACTTTACAAGGTACTCGTCAACTTTCTTACCCATCTCAGTGCAGCTTGCTAATGGGATAATACCTAATGTTCCGTAAGGAATAGTTTCTGTGTGTCTTTCATCACGTGGCATAATAAATAATCCTCCATAAAGTATAATAATTAAACATACATATAAAAATATAAACATTGACGGGAAATAAGTCAATGATATATTTGACATAAATAATCGTTAAGCCTTATCATGTGATAATTTTTTCATGCATCTTATATCATCACCAAAAAGTCTTAAGATAGAATAGGCGCTTACAATTCTTGAAAAAATGCGCTGGGAATATCTGCTTTCAATATCTGGCATTTCAAGATTTGAAGAGATAATAACACTCTTTTTTCTGAGAAGCCTTTCATTAATAATATAAAACAAATTAGATAAATTATAGCTGGAAGAATTCTCTGTACCAAGATCATCAATTATGAGCAGATCACACTCGGTAAAAAATGAAGTGTCAAATTTAGATTCGCCATAATCTTTATAATCTCCGCTTTTAAATGAATCAAAAAACTCACCGGCAGTGAGATATATGATACTGTGGTAAGAATCCATAAGTGATTTGGCAATACAGTTAGAAAGAAAAGTCTTGCCAACGCCGGTCTGGCCAATAAATAACAGATTAGAAAATGTGTTATCAAAGTTATCAACAAAATCGTGGCATATGCTGACCACTTTCTGCATATTATTATAAGGTGTGAGTCCTGTGGCAGGATCTACATCGATATTATTATACCAGCTATATGAAAATGTATTAAAATTCTCATCACTTGTTATGTTCTTGAGATTAGAGTCCTTATATATAAGATCAATAGCTTTCTTGTTAAAGCATGTACATCTTTTTCCGTTGACATACCCGGAATCTTTGCAGTAAGGACAGGTATAGATATCATCAAGATAATCAGCAGGCTTACCAATTGAAGCCAGGGCGGACACTCTTTTTTGCTGGAGTGTTTTAAGTGCAGCAGCCAGTTCATCAGTAGTCGTGTCCGATGAATTAGCGTCTATGCGGGCTCTGGCATTTTTAACAGACATATCTATAATGTCATAGTCTATATCTGCTATAGCAGGACAGGCTGTTATAACTTCGTTATATCGGTCGCTTTGGATGTGTCTGTTATTAGTGCGGATATCATCATATATTCTCATTATTGAGTCATACTGGGTATTAGTTAGAGGCATAACACACTCCTTTCTAATTAATTATTATTGCTTAATAATGAATTGTAAAAATCATCTGTTTTCTTAGGACGCTGCTGGTAATTGTTGAATCTGTTGGCATTCTGTCTGGTTGCAGCAGGATTCTTGATTACCTTAGAAGCTTTTGAAGCCTCGAACTGTTCATCAGCTTTTTTAACATCCTCGGAATTACGGATATTAGAAGAGTTCCACTTGGTAAGTATAGAATCAGCATATTCAAAACTTGGCTGATGTGTTGCCTTCAGGGTTCTGTTGCATGCTTCAATAATCATGTCAGAATCAAAGCAGAAGACATCAGTCCACTTAGAAATGAGCTCTTTCTCAGCCTGGCCAGGTTCTCTGCCGGTTATTCCAAATGCACGCATTATACGGTAAGCAACTTCATTGTGGTTGGAAACCTCTTCCTTGGCAGCTTCTACGGTATTAATACCTTCGTCTGCCCATGATAAAGCAACTTTTTCAATATATCTCAGAGAAGTCTTGCCCTTTGATACGCAGTATTCTATGAGATATTCAATGAGATCAGCCGGAAAATGCAGTGTGTCATAAAAATAGACAATAGCATTGATTTCTCCAGAAGACAGAGTTTTTCCAAGATATGTCTGTACAACAAAGACAAGCATTGAAAAGTCATCATTGGAAGATAATTCATTAAGCTTATCAGGAGAAGCAGCAACCTTGGAAGGTTCAATATTTTCTTTAACAGATACCGGTTCAGGCGTGCTGTCAGGTATCTCGTTAAAAGTTGTATGTATAATGTTGGTGTCATCAGGGACAGCAGGTGCAGGCTTGTCAAACTGTTTAAATGTTATGCCTGACAACTCTTTATTATTATCATAAGAAAGAGTTAAAAGTCCAAGCTTATCCCAGTATCTTAAAGCCCTCATGACATCATTCTCTGTCTGGTTAAAAGTATCAGCAAGAGAAGAAATGCTTAAATCATCTTTCTTTTTCGAAAGAAGTCTTAAAAGATAAAGATAAACTTTAACAAAATCGCCGTTAGCCGATGGAACATATTCGTCTATAAAAAGATCAGAAACAGCAGTATAACCGGAAGCTGTCTCTGAAGATAAGTTCAGATTATTCATGGTAATAGTCTCCCCAAAAAGTTATGAGCAGATTATACCACTGAAAAAAATAAATGCAAAGCGCACCAGGTGCGGAAAGGAGGTTTGTGGAAAATGTGGAAAATGTGGATAAGCAGTTCATAAGTGGAAAAAAATCGCAGTAAATGTGGATTTTAAAAATCCAACAGATAAAAAATTATCCACAATCATTCTGCACAAATTAATAACAGAAAATTGTGGATAATGTGGATAACTTTGTTGAAAAAGTTCAGGTGGGTGGAAAACTGACTATTTAAGCAAGTCTTCACCGACTTTATATATGTCACCGGCACCCATAGTTATTAACAAGTCACCGTTGATACAATTTTTTAATAAATATTTTTCAATGTCCTCAAAATTGTCAATATATACACATTCTTTACCGAGAGATTGAATCTTTTCGCAAAGATCAGCGGAACTGATTCCAAGCGTATCGGTTTCTCTTGCTGCGTATATCCTGGCAAGGACAACCTTATCAGCGTGGCTTAATGCATCAGCAAACTCATTGAACAGAAGCTTCGTGCGTGAATATGTATGAGGCTGGAAAACTACCCAGACATGGTTGTGTGGATAGTGTGCGGCAGAATTAAGGGTGGCACGGATTTCATCAGGGTGATGAGCATAATCATCAATGATAGTAACTCCGTTAAATGTGCCTTTCTTCTCAAATCTGCGGTTAGTACCCTTGAAGCTGGAAAGACCTGCTTTGATATGTTCCATATCAACAGAGAGCTTTCTTGCAGCGGCAATAGCGGCAAGGGAATTATAAACATTGTGAAGTCCCGGAACACCAAGAGTTATAGTGTCAGCCTTTTCATTATTAATAAGAAGAGTATAAGTGCATCTTCCAAGTTCATCGTAACTGATGTCCGAAGCACTGTACATGCTCTTTGCAGGGTCAGAACCAAATGTAATGACATCACAGTCAGTATCCTGATAGAAATATTCATAATTATCAATGTCAGTATTGATGATAAGAGTTCCGTCAGAAGGAAGCTTTTCAGTGAAAAGCTTGAAAGAACGACGGATGTCATCAATATCCTTGAAGAAATCAAGGTGGTCTTCTTTGACATTGAGAATAATATTCATTGTAGGATTAAATGATAAAAAGCTGTTAGTATATTCGCAGGCTTCTGCAACGAAATACTTATCACCGCCGACTCTTGTATTGCCGCCAATGCTGTTAAGTATGCCACCTACAGAGATAGTGGGATCCATGCTGGCTGCAAGCAGTATCTCAGAAACCATTGAAGTAGTTGTTGTCTTTCCGTGAGTACCTGCAATATTAATGGCATTCTTGTAGATAGTCATAATCTGACCAAGAAGCTCTGCACGGGTGAGCATTGGAAGACCGGCTTCCTTAGCTGCCTTGAATTCAGGGTTATCAGGGTGAATTGCTGCTGTATATACAACAAGATCTATATCATTAGTTATATTACCGGCACTCTGTGGAACGGATACTAAACATCCATCGCCAATGAGTTCATCGGTAAGTGCTGATGAGTGTGAATCTGAACCTGAAACGGTAAAACCTTTAGATAAAAGAATTTTGGCAAGCCCACTCATACTTATACCGCCTATGCCAATGAAGTGAATATGGATAGGGTTGTTGAAATCAATCTTGTACATGATATTTTCCTTCCTTGAAATTAGTGTTTGTTATATTGTATGTCTTATCGGCTTATTTTTCAAACCTTTCTTATTATATAATATACGATTTAGAAAATGTGCATAAAAATGTGTATAAAAAACACGAAATTCTTTTTACTTAATCAGAATAGTATGATATAATCAGAATATCTAAAAGCAGTAAAAAATTAACATCAGAGGTGATAGCATGATTAAAAAAGAAATGATTGCAATGCTGTTAGCTGGTGGCCAGGGAAGCAGATTAGGAGTACTTACTTCTAAAGTGGCAAAGCCGGCAGTAGCATTTGGTGGAAAGTATAGAATAATCGACTTTCCTCTCAGTAACTGTATTAACTCAGGAATAGATACAGTGGGAGTACTAACACAGTATCAGCCACTTCGTCTTAATACGCATATAGGAATTGGTATTCCTTGGGATCTTGACCGTAATGTAGGAGGAGTATCAGTTCTTCCACCTTATGAGAAGAGCCAGAACAGTGAATGGTATACAGGAACAGCTAATGCCATTTACCAGAATCTGGAGTATATGGAGCAGTATCATCCGGAATATGTACTTATTCTTTCAGGTGACCATATATACAAGATGGACTATAAGATAATGCTTGATTATCATAAGGCTAACAATGCGGATATTACAATTGCTGCGATGCCTGTACCTATGGAAGAAGCAAGCAGATTTGGCGTGGTTGTTACAGATAACGATAATAAGATTACAGAGTTCGAAGAAAAGCCTGAACATCCAAAGAGCAATCTTGCATCAATGGGTATATACATATTCAGCTGGAAGGTTCTTAAGGATGCACTTATCAAGCTTAAGGATCAGCAGGAATGCGATTTCGGAAAGCATGTAATTCCATACTGCTTTAATAATAATAAGAGAATATTTGCTTATGAGTACAACGGATACTGGAAGGATGTAGGAACATTAAGCTCATACTGGGAAGCTAATATGGAACTTATAGATATTATTCCTATATTTAATCTTTATGAGGAATTCTGGAAGATATACACCAAGACAGATACAATCCCACCACAGTATATTGCTAAAGATGCCTATATAGAGAAGAGTATCATAGGTGATGGAACTGAAGTATACGGAAGAGTATTTAATTCTGTAATAGGTTCGGGAGTTGTTATTGAAGAAGGCTGTGTAATCCGAGACTCAATTATTATGAATAATTCACACATCGGAAAGAACACAACAATAACCAAGTCAATAATCGCAGAAGATGTAACGATTGGAGAGAATGTTGAACTTGGAGTTGGTGAAGAAGCAGAGAATGTTAAGTTCCCTAAGATATATAATTCCGGACTTGTTACCGTCGGTGAGTGGTCTGTTATTCCAGACAATGTTAAGGTTGGAAAGAATACAGCCATATCAGGAGAGACAACATTACAGGATTACCCTAATGGTGAGTTACCAGGCGGAGGCATAATAATTAAGGCAGGTGATAATTAATGAAAGCAATAGGTATTATATTAGCTGGCGGAAATAACAGAATGATGCGTGAACTTTCTAATAAGAGAGCCATTGCAGCCATGCCGATTGCCGGAAGTTATCGCGCCATAGATTTCGCATTAAGCAATATGAGTAATTCAAGAATCCAGAAAGTTGCAGTTATTACACAGTACAACGCAAGATCACTTAATGAACATTTAAGCTCATCTAAGTGGTGGGATTTCGGAAGAAAGCAGGGAGGATTATTCGTATTCACTCCTACAATTACAGCAGAGAGCAGTAACTGGTACAGAGGAACAGCTGATTCATTATATCAGAATATGCAGTTCTTAAAACAGAGCCATGAGCCATATGTAGTTATTGCATCAGGTGATGGTGTTTATAAGCTGGATTATAATAAAGTACTCCAGTATCACATTGAGAAGAAAGCTGATATTACAGTTGTTGTGAAGAAGCTGGAAGACCGTTCAGAGATAGGTCGTTATGGTGTAGTAGCCATGACAGAAGAAGGAAGAATCACAGATATTGATGAGAAGCCATTAGAGACTAATCTTTCAACAGTTTCAACAGGTATCTATGTGATAAGAAGAAGACTTCTTATTGAACTTCTTGAGAAGGCTGCTGAAGAAGACAGACATGAGTTTGTAAGAGATATCCTTGTAAGATATAAGAATATCAAGAAGATATATGGATATAAGCTTGATACTTACTGGAGCAATATATCAACAGTAGATTCATATTATAAGACTAACATGGACTTCCTTAAAAAGGATGTAAGAGATTATTTCTTCAAGCAGTATCCGGATGTATATTCTAAGGTTGAGGATTTACCACCAGCAAAGTACAATTTTGGTGCTAATGTAAGAAACAGCCTTGTTTCAAGTGGATGTATAGTGAACGGAACTGTTGAAGATTCAGTGTTATTCAAGAAGATATATGTTGGTAATAACAGTGTAATCAAGAATTCAATTATTCTTAACAATGCATATATTGGAGACAATGCATATATTGAGAACTGTATTGTTGAAAGCAATAGTACAATAAAGGCTAATTCAAGATATGTAGGTGAGAATGGTGTAAGGATTGTTGTGGAGGACAGTCCATTATACTATTAAGAATAAGAATTGCAACAGAAGGTGTTTGGACTAAAGTATAACAGGAACCATAAGGTTTTAGAAGGGGTGCGTTATGAATATAACAGATGTAAGGGTTAGAAAGATTGCTAAAGAAGGTAAGATGAGAGCTGTTGTGTCAATCACAATAGATGATGAATTCGTTGTACATGATATTAAGGTGATTGAGGGAGAGAAGGGATTGTTTATTGCAATGCCAAGCAGAAAATCATCAGACGGAGAGTATCGGGACATCGCTCATCCAATTAATACTCAGACAAGGGATAAGCTGCAGAAGATTGTTCTTGAAGCTTACGAAAAGGCAGAGTATGTAGAAGAGTAAAGCAGTCGGATACAAGATGAGTAAGGGCCAGCCTGTGAAAGCAGACTGGCTCTTTTGTACTTGCTTTAAATTTATTGAATAAGTATAATCTCAATAAATGTTATAATAAAAAGAGAGGAAAACACAATGTATATAATAGCGGGACTTGGTAATCCGGGTAAAGAATATATGGGAACAAGACACAATGCAGGATTTTCAGTAATAGACGAGCTTGCAGACAAATATAATATCAGTGTGGACACAGCAAAGCACAAGGGACTTATCGGAAAAGGCGTAATAGCAGGTCAGAAAGTAATACTTGTTAAGCCTATGACATATATGAATAATTCAGGCGAGTGTATAAGAGAAGTTATGGATTATTACAAATGTGATATAGATGATTTTCTTGTTATCTTTGATGATATAAGTCTTGATGTAGGTAAGCTAAGACTCCGTGCAAAGGGAAGTGCAGGTGGACATAATGGAATCAAGAGTATAATAGCACATCTTGGAAGCGACAAGTTCAAGAGAATAAAGTTCGGAGTCGGCGATAAGCCTAAGAACTGGGATCTTGCAGACTGGGTGCTTGGGAAATTTCCTACAGAGGAATATGCAACATTAAGAGAGGCTAATAAGAAAGCCTGTGAAGCTGTAGAATGCATACTTACAGATGGAATAGAAAGTGGTATGAATAAATATAACGGATAACTGGTGGTATAATATGAAAGCAATATTTGAGCCGGTGTATAATACAGCCGGTGTGGAACAACTTAATAAAGAGCTTGCTAAAGATGGTGGCAGAACAGTAATGGTAAGTGGCTGTATTGACACGCAGAAGCTGCATTTTTCAAGTGCTATAGCCAGCAATTATAATTTCCAGCTTGTTATAACCAGTGACGAGGGGAAAGCAAGGGATATGGCGGAGGATGCCAGATTCTTTAACGGCGGAAATGTAATGTATTATCCTGCGAAGGATGTAATATTTTATAACGCAGATGTGCAGGGACGACAGATTGCCGGAGAGCGAATCAAATGTATAGCAGCCATAATTGACAGATTGAATAAATCGGACATTGTAAAATCTGGAACGGAGAAATCAACAGAGGAAGCTTCAGACGGACCGCTTACAATTGTGACAACCATTGATGGAATATCAGATATGCTTCTTCCAGTCGACAGATTCAAGAGGGCAGTCATTAACCTTAAGAAGGGTGACATACTCGATGTAGAGAATATGGCAAAGAAGCTTACAGCTATGGGATTCGAGAGATTCGGAATGGTTGAAGCCAAAGGACAGTTTGCCATAAGAGGCGGAATAATTGATATATTTTCATATACAGACGAAGCACCTGTGAGAATTGAATTGTGGGACGATGAGATAGACTCAATAAGGGCATTTGATGCAGACAGTCAGCGTTCCATTGAGAACTATAAGAGTTATACGGTATTTCCTGCAACAGAGTTCCTTTTTACTGAGGATGAAATAGAGCAGGGGATTGAAAAAATCAGACATGAAAAAGACGAACAGATGAAGCTGTTCGGAGCAGATAAAAGAAAGCGTACTAAGGAACAGATAGAGGCTGGCAATCATCTTAACAGAATGTTTGATGACGCGTTAAGGACAGGAGATTACAGCAAATTCATATATACATTTGCAGACAGAGTGAGCAGCCTGGCAGAGTATTTCCCTAAGGGAGATACTCTTATTGTCGTGGACGAACCTGTAAGGCTTAAGGAACACAGCGACATGACTTTCTATGAGTACAGTGAGAGTATGAAGAACAGATTAGAAAGCGGTTATGTGCTACCAAGTCAGACACATATGTTTATGGATATGGAGACAGCCGTTCTTTCAATGAACGGACATAAGCAGCTTGTGCTGACAACACTTGAATACATACCTGAATTTTTTGGGATAGATTATTCAATGCATATTGAAGCGAGAAGCATAAGCTCATATAATAACAGCTTTGAATATCTTTCAGATGACATAAGGAAGTACAAACGCAGTAAATACGCAGTTCTTCTTGTGTGCAGCTCAAGAACAAGAGCTAACAGAATTGTTGATGACCTCGGAAGGCTTGGAATTGAGAGCTTCTATACAGAAGACAGCAATAAATCCATGGCAGGCGGACTTGTGATGGTTACTTACGGAAGCCTTCACAGGGGATTTGAGTATCCACTGCAGGGATTTGTGTGCATTGCTGAAAATGACATATTTACAGAGAAGAAGCGCAAGAAAGTAAAGAAGAAGGAGTATGATGGCAAGAATATTGCCGGCTTTAATGAACTTAATATTGGCGATTATGTTGTTCATGAGAATTACGGTATAGGCCAGTACAAGGGCATTGAGAAGATTGAGGTTGAAGGTGTTGAGAAGGATTACATCAAGATATCTTACGCAGATAACAGCAACCTTTATGTGCTCGCAACACAGCTTGACCGTCTGCAGAAATTTGCCGGTTCAGATGTAGAGAAAAAGCCAAAGCTTAATAAGATTGGCGGTTCAGAATGGGGAAAGACCAAGTCAAAGGTTCATTCAGCCGTTGAAGAAGTGGCTAAAGACCTTGTTGAGCTGTATGCCACAAGACAGAGAATAGAAGGATACCAGTTTGGACCGGATACGGTATGGCAGCAGGAATTTGAGGAAATGTTCCCTTATGAGGAGACAACAGACCAGTTAAACGCGATAGAAGACACGAAGCATGACATGGAAAGCCGCAGGGTAATGGACAGACTTATATGTGGAGATGTGGGCTATGGTAAGACAGAGATTGCGATAAGAGCAGCATTTAAGGCAGTTCAGGAAGGAAAGCAGGTTGCTTATCTTGTACCGACAACAGTACTTGCAAGCCAGCATTTTACCACATTTGAACAGAGAATGAAGGACTTTCCGGTTACGGTAGCCCAGTTGTCAAGCTTCAGAACCTCAGCACAGAATAAGGAGACCATTGAGGAACTTAAGAAGGGCATGGTTGACATTGTAATAGGCACACACAGGCTTCTTTCTAAAGACGTGGTGTTCAAGGATCTGGGACTTCTTATTATTGATGAGGAACAGCGTTTTGGTGTTACACACAAGGAGAAGATTAAGAAGTTAAAGAATAATGTTGATGTACTTACGCTCAGTGCCACTCCGATTCCAAGAACGCTTCACATGAGCCTTGCGGGAATCAGGGATATGAGTGTTCTTGAAGAGCCTCCGGTTGACCGTGTTCCGATACAGACTTTCGTTACAGAGCATAATGATGAGATGATACGAGAGGCAATCACAAGAGAGCTTGCCAGAAACGGTCAGGTATACTATGTATACAACCGTGTAAGAAGCATTGATGAGGCGGCTGCACACATTCAGGAGCTTGTTCCTGATGCAAATGTGGCATATGCCCACGGTCAGATGGCTAAACGGGAGCTTGAGAAGATAATGTGTGATTTCGTTAATGGTGAGATAGATGTGTTGGTGTCTACAACTATAATTGAAACAGGTATGGATATATCCAACTGCAACACAATGATAATTGAAGATGCAGATCGTTTTGGACTTTCTCAGCTTTATCAGCTAAGAGGAAGAGTTGGCAGAAGCTCAAGGACTGCGTATGCATTTTTACTGTACAGAAGAGATAAGGTACTGACAGAGGTAGCGGAGAAGCGACTCAGCGTAATCAGGGAATTTGCGGATTTTGGTTCGGGTTTTAAGATTGCGATGAAAGATCTGGAAATTCGAGGTGCAGGAAATGTGCTTGGAAACAGCCAGCACGGTCACATGGCGGCTGTAGGATACGACCTGTACTGTAAAATGCTTAATCAGGCGGTCAACAATCTTAAGGGAATTAAGAATGAGTATGAGTTTGAGACAACAATAGATGTTGATGTGGACGCTTATATTCCGGCAACATATATTAAGAGTGAGTACCAGAAGCTTGATATATATAAGAGAATTGCAGCACTTGAGAACATGGATGAATTATCAGATATGAAGGATGAGTTATCAGACAGATACGGAAGTGTGCCATCATGCGCTGATAATCTGCTTATGATTGCGCTTATCAAGTCAAAGGCACATAAGCTTGGCATGATAGAGATAAAGGGCGGCGTTGCGCATCAGGAATCAGGAACTGCGGTATGGCGTACAGTTATGACAGTTTATCCTAAGGCTGAATTAGACCCGGATGCTATAAAGAAGCTTCTTGACGAGTATGGCGGTGCAATCCAGATGAGAGTAGACGCCAATCCTGCATTCATATGGACTGTAACTAAGAAGAAATTCACTAATGCGAAGGAATACCTTAAGGGGCTTAATGCGCTGATGGATGTGTTTATGGAGAGGCTGATGGCAAAGTAAAATCTTACATCAACAGTTGACAACTTCAATATATGTGTTATAATTCAAAACAGTTTAACGCTTTAAAGCGTAACGGTTTAAAGTGAAACATTTCCGGAAAGATATATTTTTAGATTGAAATTCTTTTAGGTGGAGTGCTTTCAGACGGAAGCAATTCCACAAGGAAACTTTTTAGGAGGAAACAGGTTATGGCAGAAAACAGGGGTAATTTGACATCATACAGACCAGACATCAAGGTTATGGACTGTACATTAAGAGATGGAGGTCTTGTGAATAATTTTGAATTCACTGACGAGTTCGTTAAGGACCTTTATGAAGCTAATGTGGCAGCAGGCGTTGATTACATGGAGTTCGGATATAAGGCTGATAAAGATATATTTGACGAGAAAGAGTTCGGAAAGTGGAAGTTCTGTAAGGAAGAAGATATCAGAGCTATCGTTGGAGAAAATGATACACCGCTTAAGATATCAGTTATGGCAGATGTTGGAAGAACTAACATTAAGAGAGATATTCCACCTAAGTCAGAGTCAGTTGTTGATATGGTAAGAGTTGCAACATATATTAATACAATTCCGGCAGCTATTGAGATGGCTAATTACTGTTCAGATATGGGATATGAGGTTACAGTCAATATTATGGCGATATCAACAGCAGGTGAGAACGAATTAGACCTTGCATTAGAGCTTCTTGCATCACAGAGCAAGGCACAGTACATATACCTTGTTGACAGCTATGGTTCATTATACCCGGAGCAGATAAGAAGACTTGCTGACAAATACATTAAGATAGCAGAGAAGTATGGAAAAAGTGTTGGTATTCATGCACATAACAACCAGCAGCTTGCATTTGCCAATACAATCGAGGCATGCTCAATCGGCGTAAGCCTTCTTGATGCAACAGTAAGCGGAATGGGAAGAGGTGCAGGTAACTGCTATTCAGAATTATTATTAGGGTTCTTAAGAAATCCTAAGTTTAATATAGTTCCAGTGCTTAAGTTTATTGAGAAGCATATGGTTCCACTTAAAGCATCAGGTGTTGTATGGGGATGTGATGTACAGTACATGCTTACTGGTCAGACTAATCAGCATCCAAGAACAGCAATTGCATTTACTAAGGCAGAAAGAACCGATTATGCTAAATATTACACAGAAATTACCGGAGATGAGTAATGAAATGTTGACATGACATTTTTAAGAGCGTAAAATATGCTCAAAATCGTGTAAAACATTTTTTACATTGGTATCTTTAGATGAAAGGAAGTACTAACAATGGAAAAGAAGAATATTGACTGGTCAAGCCTTGGCTTTGGTTACATCAAGACTGACAAGAGATTCGTAGCCAACTATAAAGATGGCGCATGGGATAACGGAACACTTACAGAGGATGACAAGGTTGTCATTAACGAGTGTGCAGGAGTCCTTCAGTATGCACAGACATGTTTTGAAGGTCTTAAGGCTTATACAACAGAGGATGGTCACATTGTTATGTTCCGCCCAGATCTGAATGCAGCAAGAATGAAAGATTCATGTGAGAGACTTGAAATGCCAGTTTACCCAGAAGATAAGTGGGTAGAGGCAGTTGCTAAGACAGTAGAAGCTAATGCAGCATGGGTACCACCTTTTGGTTCAGGTGCTACACTTTATGTCCGTCCATACATGTTCGGAAGTAACCCTGTTATCGGAGTTAAGCCTGCTGATGAATATCAGTTCAGAGTACTTACAACTCCAGTAGGTCCTTACTTCAAGGGCGGTGCCAAGCCTATTACTATCAAGGTTTCAGATTTTGATAGAGCAGCACCACACGGAACAGGACATATCAAGGCTGGACTTAACTATGCTATGAGCTTACATGCAATTATGACAGCACATGAAGAAGGATTTGCAGAGAATATGTACCTTGACCCAGCAACAAGAACTAAGGTTGAGGAGACAGGTGGTGCTAACTTCATATTCATCACTAAAGATGGTAAGTTCGTAACACCAAAGTCTAATTCAATTCTTCCATCAATCACACGCCGTTCATTAATGGTTGTTGCTAAGGAATATCTTGGATTAGAGGTTGAGGAAAGAGAAGTTCTCTTTGATGAAGTTAAGGATTTTGCAGAGTGTGGTCTTTGCGGTACAGCTGCAGTTATCTCACCAGTTGGTAAGATTAACGACCATGGTAAGGAAATCTGCTTCCCAAGCGGAATGGAGAAGATGGGTCCTACAATCCAGAAGCTCTACGATACATTAACAGGTATCCAGATGGGCAAGATTGAAGCTCCTAAGGGATGGATTTACACAATCGCTTAATTCACATTCTTTAAATAATTATTCGGTCTGGACAGGTGTTCAGACCGATTTTTTAATTTTCTAAAGTGGATTTTACATTTAAAATGTGATAACATACTAACATAACAGACGTTAGTAAAGAGGTGCAGCAGTATGTCAGAAATCGGAACTAATGAACGTTTATTGCGTTCTGATGTTACATTAGAGGAAAGCAGAAAAATAGAGAGAGTACTTAGAAGAAATAATATATCATACTTTGAAAAGTGGAATTTCCATACAGGAGTGTTTAAGTTCCTCAATAACAGTAAGAATTCCAAATGTGATATATATGTTCATATGGATTCTATGGACAAGGCTAAGGAACTACTTGCAGATATGTAGAAAATAAATATGTTAAAACATCGTTTGATTAAAAAGGGTTAAAGCATTTTGCTTTAACCCTTTTTTACACTAATCGATAGGTGTAAGCTATAGACGATTTTTTATGGCGAAATGTAAATTATAATCACCTTATTCTTCATCTTTCGGCAGAGACTGCATATACTGATGCATTGATTCTGCCACAATCTTGCTGTGTGCGACAGCTTCTACTACGGTTCTTGCACCGTTTACAACATCACCTGATGCAAATATACCCGGACGGCTTGTGTGACCAGTCTCGTCTGCATCAAGAAGTCCCCTTGCAGTAGCTTTAAGACCTGTTGTTGTGTTGACGATACGGTTCTGAGGTCCCTGACTGATAGAGATAATAACACTGTCTGAGTGATGAAGTGTATCAGTGCCTTCTATGTCAGTGAAAGTTCCGTCCTCATTTTCGATGATATCCCTGAATATAACGCCATCGTCCTTAATCTCAACAGGGCGTTTGTTGTATTCAAATGTGATTCCCTCAAGCTGTGCATAGCTGAATTCATATTTGCTCGCGGCAACTTCCTTAGTGATAGAGAAACAGACAACATTGCGTGAGCCTTTTCTCTTTGCAGTTCTTGCAACGTCCATAGCGGCATTACCGGCACCAATAACAATAACAGTTTCACCGAGGTGGTAGCTGTCAGGGTTATTGAGGTAATTGATACCAAAGTGGACATTACCGAAAGTCTCTCCTTTAATATGAAGAGAGTTAGGCTTCCATACACCAGTACCTATGAATATAGACTTGTAGCCGTCACGGAATAGGTCATCAATTCCGATTGCACCACCGATAGTGGTGTTAGGACGAATTTTGATTCCCTTTAAGGCAAGATGTCTGTATTCAATGTCGTCAAGAACAGTCTTAGGAAGTCTGAATTCCGGAATACCGTATCTTAATACGCCGCCAATCTTGTCCTTTCCTTCAAATATAGTAACCTGATATCCGTATCTTGCCAGAATAATTGCAATAGTGATACCGGCAGGACCTGAACCGATGATTGCGACTCTCATGCCGTTAGAAGGCTTAGGACCTTCAGTCATCTGGTTGGCATATGTACTTGAGATATAATTTTCAATAGTAGAAAAATGTACAGGAGCGCCCTTTCTTCCAAGTACACAGTGACCTTCACACTGGTTCTCGTGATTGCAGATGAGACTGCACACGGTAGTAAGCGGGTTGTTCTCGAAAAGCATTTTACCAGCTTCGTTAAGCTTATTTTCTTTAAGTAAACGGATTGCCATAGGAATGTTAGTGTTAATAGGACATCCCTTCTGACACTGAGGCACTTTGCACTGTAAGCAGCGGTTGGCCTCGTCCATAACATGTAACGCCATAATATATCCCCCTTTAAAGATGTTATATAGTAGATTGCATGTGTGCGTCCGGTAGGACGGCTGTCCGGCACCTGTCTGTGGCGCGGGAACTCAGGTTTTCCTCGCTTAGCAGGAGTAAAAAGCCGCTGTCTGCAGAGTTTATTACATCGCTCAAAAGCAAACGCGCTTCGCTTGGACGAGCTTTTGTGCGATTAGCTTTTGCAGACAGCGGCTTAACTCCTGCACAGCTCGTCACAATTCATTCCTGCACCACAGACAGGTGCCGGACAGCCGGATACACATGCGCAAATTAACTAACTTAATCATAGCATTTTTTAGGTTGGAATTAAAGGGGAAGTTTGACGAAAGCGTGGCTGAAAGGCGGGCTGTTTTATGGATTTTTTTGGCAAAATATAGTATGATATAATTTAATGAAATTGCATGCTGTCGGGGGCAGCAGGGAAGGAATTATTATGCCAGTTACAGAGTACTTAGAGCGTAATGCAAGAGAATATCCAGACGAGGTTGCATTGGTAGAACTCAATCCTGATGAAAAGGATACGAGAAGAACGACATGGAAGGAGTTCGGGCTTATTGAGCCTACAACTTATTCACCATACCGCAGAGAGATTACATGGAGTGTATTTAACGAGAAAGCGAACAGATTCGCCAACATGCTTATTGGAAGAGGAATCAAGAAGGGCGATAAGGTAGCTATTATTATGTATAACTGCCTTGAATGGCTTCCTATATATTTCGGAGTGTTAAAGACAGGTGCAATAGCAGTGCCTTTCAACTTCAGGTATGATTCAGACGAAATATATTACTGCGCAGAGCTTGCAGAAGTAGATGTTATTGTTTTTGGACCACAGTTTATAGGACGAATTGAGGTAAATGCGGAGAGATTATCAAAGGGCAGACTTCTTATCTATGTTGGAGATAACTGTCCAAGCTTTGCAGAAAGCTACCGTGAACTGGTTGCTGACTGTTCAAGCAAAGCACCTGATGTAACAATAACAGAAGATGATTACGGTGCAATATATTTTTCATCAGGAACAACAGGATTTCCTAAGGCTATTCTTCATAAGCACAGAAGCCTTACACAGGCTGCCGAGATGGAGCAGAAGCATCATGGAACTGGAAGATATGACACATTTTTATGTATCCCGCCACTTTACCATACAGGAGCGAAGTTCCACTGGATGGGAAGTCTTGTGGCAGGAAGCAAAGCAGTACTTCTTAAGGGAACTAAGCCGGAGACAATTCTTAAGGCTGTATCAGATGAAGAATGTACAATCGTGTGGCTGTTAGTGCCTTGGGCACAGGATATATTAGATGCGCTCGACAGAGGAGACATCAAGTTATCAGATTACAGACTTGACCAGTGGAGACTCATGCATATAGGTGCACAGCCTGTTCCACCTTCACTTATCAAGAGATGGAAGGAGTACTTCCCTAAGCACCAGTACGATACCAACTACGGACTTTCAGAATCAACAGGTCCGGGCTGTGTACATCTTGGTGTTGAGAATATCAATAAGGTTGGTGCTATCGGAATTCCGGGTTACAGATGGGAATGTAAGATAGTTGATGAAGACGGTAATACAGTAAAACAGGGAGATGTCGGAGAACTCTGTGTTAAAGGACCGGGTGTCATGACATGTTATTACCGCAATGAGGAAGCTACTAAGGAAGTTCTTAAGGACGGCTGGTTATATACAGGTGATATGGCTATGCAGGATGAGGACGGTTTCTACTTCCTTGTAGACAGAAAGAAAGACGTTATCGTAAGCGGTGGAGAAAACATTTATCCAGTTCAGATAGAAGATTTCATCAGAAGATTTAATAAAGTTAAGGATGTAGCTGTTATCGGACTTCCAGACCACAGACTGGGCGAAAAGACAGCGGCTATCATAGAAATTAAGGACGGAGTTACATGTACTAAGGAAGAAATTGAAGATTTCTGTATGGAGCTACCAAGATACAAGCGTCCGAAAGAGATTATATTTGCAGATATTCCGCGTAATGCTACAGGAAAGATTGAGAAGCCGAAGCTTCGTAAGATGTACGGCGCAGACAGACTTGTAGAACAGGAAAATAAAGGCTGATAAGAATACATAGAATGGAGATTGTTATGAGAGAATTAATGCTGGGCAATAAGGCAGTTGCAAGAGGAATGTATGAAGCAGGCTGTAAGGTAATATCAAGTTATCCGGGAACACCAAGTACAGAGATAACAGAAGAAGCAGCGAAATATGATGAGATATACTGCGAGTGGGCGCCTAATGAAAAGGTTGCATTAGAGGCAGCACACGGAGCAACACTCGGCGGAGTAAGAGCAGCATGTGCAATGAAGCATGTTGGTTTAAATGTGGCAGCAGACCCGTTATTTACAATATCATATCAGGGACTTAACGCAGGACTTGTAATCTGTGTAGCAGATGACCCGGGAATGCACTCATCACAGAACGAACAGGATTCAAGACATTATGCATTTGCAGCCAAAGTACCTATGCTTGAGCCTGCAGATTCAGAAGAATCAAGACTTTTCGTTAAGGAAGCATATGAGATATCAGAGAAATACAATACACCAGTATTTATCAAAATGTGTACAAGAGTTGCACATTCACAGAGTGTTGTATGTCCTGAGGAAAGAGTAGAGCCTGCACAGGTTCCTTATGTAAAAGACCCAACTAAGGTCATGATGACTAAGAATTCAAGAGATGCACATGTAAGAGTTGAGCAGAGAACACTTGACCTTATGCAGTATGCAGAGACAAGTGGAATTAACAGAATTGAAGAGTGTGCAGATGGAAGCCTTGTCAATGGAAAGAAGATAGGTGTAATCACATCATCAACATCATACCAGTATACTAAAGAAGTATTTGGAGATAAGGTAAGCGTACTTAAGCTTGGTATGGTATATCCACTTCCAGAGAAGCTTATCAAGGATTTTGCAGAGGGCAAGGATGAAATCTATGTAATAGAGGAGCTTGACCCAATTATTGAGAATCACTGCAAGCAGTTAGGAATACAGGTTCATGGTAAAGATACATTTCCAATATGCGGAGAATTCTCACAGAATCTTATTAAGAAATGTATGGGAATGGAAGAACCTGAATACACAACAATAGATGCACAGATTCCGGGCAGACCACCTGTTATGTGTGCCGGCTGTCCACACAGAGGAATATTCTACATTCTTCACAAGAAGAAGATTATGGTATATGGAGATATCGGATGTTATACATTGGGCGCAGTTGCACCACTTAATGCAATGGACCTTAATGTCTGCATGGGTGCGTCATGCTCAGGACTTCACGGCTTCAACAAGGCTATGGGAGAAGCTGGTGAGAGCAACAGCGTAGGTGTTATCGGAGATTCAACATTTATGCATTCAGGAATGACTGGAATTACAGATATATCTTACAACATGAGTAATTCAACAGTAATTATTCTTGATAACTCAATCACAGGTATGACAGGACATCAGCAGAATCCTACAACTGGTAAGAACTTAAGAGGAGAGCCGGCAGGCAAGGTTGACCTTGAAGCATTATGCAGGGCTTTAGGCTTTAACAGGGTAAGAGTTGTTGACCCATACGACCTCGCAGCAGTTGAGACAGCAGTAACAGAGGAGCTTGCAGCTAAAGAGCCATCTATAATCATAAGCAGAAGACCATGTGTAATGATTAAGGGAACTGTCCATAAGCCTGCAATAGCAATTAATCAGGACAAATGTAAAGGCTGTAAGGCATGTATGCAGATTGGCTGTCCTGCTATATCATTCAAGGATAAGAAAGCACATATTGACCCAACGTTATGTATCGGATGTGAAGTGTGCAAGCAGATGTGCAGATTCGATGCAATAGGAATGTAAGTATAGACAGGTAACTGAAGGGAGATTCAATATGACAAAGAATATTATGATAGTTGGTGTTGGCGGACAGGGAACACTTCTTGCCAGCAAGATGTTAGGATATGTATTATTAAAGCAGGGATATGATGTTAAGGTTTCAGAGGTACACGGAATGAGCCAGAGAGGCGGTTCAGTTGTAACTTATGTAAGATACGGTGAGAAGGTATATTCACCGGTAATCGATAAAGGTGAGGCTGATGTTATCATCTCATTTGAGCAGTTAGAGGCTGCAAGATGGGTTGAATTCTTAAAGAAGGACGGAGTTATCATCACCAATACACAGAAGATGGAGCCAATGCCTGTAATTACAGGGGCAGCAGAGTATCCGGAAGGACTTATTGAGAAGCTTACAGCAGCAGGTGCCAAGGTGGATGCGAAGGATTTCCTTGCACTCGCTGAGGAGGCAGGTTCTTCTAAGGCTGTTAATATAGCACTTATGGGAAGATTCTCAACATACTTCCCTGATATCACAGACGAGCAGTGGCAGGATGCTATAGAGAAAAATGTTCCTGCTAAATTCCTTGAGCTTAACAGGAAAGCATTTGAACTGGGAAGAAATGCTTAAGCAATTCACACAGGGGGAAGTGGCTTGACTAGATTTACTATATGCGATGATGAGCCGGAGCATGGCAGATTAATAGGTAAATATATAAAGACTGAATATGCAAAGCATGTGCCAGAGACTGATATAGCAGAAGTTGTGATATATCAGTCTCCGCAAGAAATGCTTGATGAAGCGATAGAAGACACAGATATATTCATACTTGATATTGAGTGTGGGAATGTAAGCGGATTAGACATTGCAAGGGAAATACGCAGATTAAAGAAAAATGCAGGAATAGTATTCTGTACGTCACATAGCAATTATGTGTATCAGGTATTCGGTCTTACTCCTATTGATTTTATAAGAAAAAATAATATTGAAAAAGATATTGTACAGACAATGTATAATATTATGGATTTTCTCAAAGAAAAAAAGAAAATACTTGTAATTGAGAAAGGCGATATAATAAGACTTTCAGATATTGTGTCTGTGAATGTAATAAAACATGACCTTATATTCAAAAGTGAGAATGGTGAGAGAAAAATAAGAGCGAACCTAAGCACATATGAAGAGCAATTAAAACAGTTCGGTTTCATTAAGATATCACAGGGCGAGATGGTTAATAAGGATTATATAAAGGAAAGAAAAAGAGATAACCTTATTATGAAGAATGGCACAGTCTATCACATAAGCAGGAGCAGAGTCGATGAAATAAGGAGAATGTTTATATGATGGATATAATATTTGAAAATGCCATAAATCTGTTTCAAAGTGTGGTTGTGACAGTATTCCTTATGGTTAGTCTTGGGTGTAAGGATAAGTACAATAAGAAATGCACAGGCATAATCGGGATAGTGATTACATTCATATATCTTACAGTATCTAACCATATTGTATACTTTGAAAGTGTTGGAATATACATATATATGGTGTATTCTCTTATATTCAGCTTTGTAGTATTAGGCGGAACGATTATAGAGAAGATATTCTATAATATTATGATGATATGCTGTCTTGCTGGAAGTTCGTTATTAGGTGGCGGATTGGTATCACTTGTTGTTAAGAAAGATTTTCTTATTATCATTGAATATGGCACAGTTTACAGGTATGCAGGAGCTGTGCTTAATCAGTTATTATTAGTATTTTTCTTTATATTCCTTATAAAAATAAAGAAATTGTTAATAGCAAAAGATAATAAATATATGTTTATAATGTCAATGATACCGGCAATCTCAGTCATAGTATGTTGTTTTATGGTATATCGTTCAGATAATAGTTACGAGATGAATGTAATATACACATTTATTGCAATGGCAGGTATTATAATAATTAATGTTATAAGTGTATTCCTGCTTATTATGGAACAGAAGTTATATGAACAGAAAATGCGGCAGCAGGTTATGCTTGGTGCATATCAGCAGAAGGAAAAGGATATAGAATCAATACTTGATATGCAGAAGCAGAACAGTAAGCAGAGACATGATATTAAGAATGTCTTAATACTTATCAGAGAACTTATCAATGATGAACAGTATGCCAAAGCAACACAAATGCTTGATAAATACAGTACAGGTCAGAAGAATATTAATCTTGCAGAGATTATAAGTAATAATATTGTACTTAATTATCTGTTAAACAGAAAGATTAATCAGTGTCATGATTCTGGAATTGACATGGGATGTTATGTACTGGGAGATATTACAGGTGTTGATGATATGGATCTGTATATACTTCTTGAGAATCTGTGTGATAATGCTATTGAGGCGGCAGCACAGAGCAATAATCCTGCAATAAAGCTGCAGATATCGGAGGATAATGGGAATCTGTGTATATATATAGGCAATACAACATCAGGCAATGTATTAAGGAGCAATCCAGACATGAATACAACCAAGAAAGATAAGAGTATGCATGGATTTGGAATTATGAATATCAGGGATATTATTGATAAATATAATGGAACTATCAACTATGAACAGCAGGGAGATAATTATCTTATGTGCAGATGCAGATTAAAAAAGATTTGTCAATAGTTTTTTAAGAAATAAAAATGTGCAGAATGTGCCATATATTACCGAATATGCCAAACTACTTTTTTAAAAAGTTAAAACAGCTATAATCAATGTATAAAGTGAAAGGAATTATGTAAATGATTCATTCAATTGCATTGGTTATAGCTGATTTTTTTGTGTCTAAGGATGTGATTACAGAAGAAGAAAAAGAAGTGTGTGCATATGGTATGGAATTAATAATATCAGGAATTATAAATGTATCACTGGTAATTATTATAGGATTGATAACATGCAATATATGGTATGCCATTGTATACAACATAATGATGGTTGTCATAAGAATGTATACGGGTGGATATCATGCGGATACGCATCTGGGATGTAATATATGTTATTGTGGAGTTTTTCTAATTTCATTTATTATACTTAGAATCCAGATGCTTGTTAAAGGAGATGTTCTGACATGGATTATGGCCGCAGCTGGATATCTGATAATTGTACTTAATGCACCACTAGAACATCATAATAAGAGGCTTACTATTGAACAAAAGCACAAATATATGATTATAAGCACTGGGTTAGGAATATCATCTATGCTGATATCATTTATGTTAAATATTATGAGCATGGTCATAAGATATGGGGAATATACAATCTTATGTCATATAAGCCTGTATATTAATACAATGCTTCTGATAATAGGACTGTTACTGTTATTAGGAATGCGAAAGGAGGGTAGATTTCATGAAACAGATTCTTAAAGGAATGGCAGAAGCAGCTAAGAGAACAGCAAAAATGTCTGCTAATTCAGCATCTTTTTTTGGATTATATCAGCCAAAAGAACCTGATGTATTAAAAAAGAAAGAAAAGAAGTAATCGTGTAGGTAATTACACAAGAGTAACTGAAAGTTGTTGATATTAGATATATCAACATGATATACTTTAAGGAGGTTAAAGTATGAAGAAGATTTCAACTAAAGTGAGAAGAATTGTGGTTTTGGCTACTATGTTTGTATTTATGGCATGCACAACGGTTTTTGCAACTATTCATTATGTTGATTTTATGGATTGTGAATTAACAGTATATGGTGGAAACGGGCAAAAAAGATGTGTTGCGAAAACAATAGCTAATTCAAGTGAATTTAAATATTCATATTTAGATGTGACTATAACATATAATGATTCATCAGAATATAATACAAGTAGACAGGCAGAGGGTGTAGGTGTAGGAGCTGTTTACTATAGTCACTTAGATGATGTAGATTGTTTTGATACAGAACATGAAGTTCGTAATTCAATAAATCAGGTTGGTAACCATTATCATATGAGTTCTAATTAATTTTTGCTAGTGCCAGATATGTAGAAATTTTATATATCTGGCATTACATATAGTAATATGAGGTGATTTAGTGAAAAAGAAAACAATTGTTGCATTATATGTACTTATGTCAGTTATGACATCTGCATGTGGAAAAACAAATGGTTCAGCGGAAGAGACACTGGCAGAGCCTGATTATATTCTGCAGGAGTATGAAACATCAACATCTGATACAGGAGATACCATAATTAACGGATTTTACAGAGTAGAAAATGAAAATCCAAAAGTCACTCTCTTTATTCCATATGTTGAGAATAAAAAAAGTGGAGTATTCTATCTTGATGATCATAGTGTAAATAAGAAAATTAATAGTCTGTATAAACAGAATGAATTGAATAATACTCCAACAGGTACGGCATTACAACGAAGTTCAAATTGTAATACACCATTTATAGAAGCATGCACAGTTCCGGATTTTGCACGTAAATATTATAAAACAGGAGAGACAGTTCCTGACTGGAATCTGAGCGACATGGCATCATATGCATTTGTATATAGCGCAGAAAATGCAGGCGAGTCAAAGTCAACATCCAAAACAATGATTACAGAGGATGTATGTGCTTTTTCTGTTGCAATGTATGAAGAAGTATATGATGAAATACCAACAATGAAGGTATCTGTGTATGGAATACCTAAATCATTATTTAAGGATAAATTTGGAAAAACATTTGGAAGTAAGGAATTTTTAAATTATAAGGATACATTAAAAAAGAATAATTATAAATCATGTGATTTATTATGTACAAAGGATATAAATCAGACAGGTGTATATTATATAGACTACACACAGCTTAATAAAAAGGGTGATTATATTAATTACATCATAGATTATCACTTTGAAAATATTGGAGAAAAAGTATATTTATTAACTGAGAAGTCCGGGGGATATAACATAACAAATAATGAACTGTTTAATCAATGGAAGACGGAACATGCCGAACAGCTAATTAATAATTAACAGATATTTTTGTGATGTTATATAAGGAAAAATTATGAGATGGTATAACAAATTAAAATTGGTTTTTAGAAATTATACGAGAAGATTCTTTGTCACAATATTATTGTATGGAATGTGCATGGTGTCATTTGTTTTAATTGATAAGGTCCTGACAGAGTATATTGGAAACCGGTATGAAGTATGGCAGGTGGAGAAATCATTTGCAGTAAATCCGTATAATACAGGATATGTACATTTTATTGGCAGGGATATGACACAGTCTGTATCAGACAGACTATATGAACATATGCAATCATCAGATAATATAAAATGCAGTGGGTATATTTTAAATCAGACATTATATACACAAGATGGGGATTATATTATTGCACAGATGATTCAAAAAGAATTATTAGGAATTGGCAATATTAAAATAAGTGAGACTGAAAGAAAGTATATAGAGTCTCTTTCAGAGAATGAAAGAATTGTATTTCTGGGATGTAATTACAGAGGGACATATAAAGAAGGGGATTTTTTAGACTATTATGACGGGGATGATATAAGCAGGATAAGAATAGCTGGATTTTTAGATAAAGGTTCAAGATGGATACATCAGGAACAGTTATTTGGTGGATCTTATGGTGAATGGGATCAGTATACATTGGATAATACAGCTTTAGTGATTGCAGGAAGTCTGGAAAAGGAGTTAAAGACAGTAGCAAGCAGCCGTTCCAATGATATATATTTAGAGTGTGAATCAGATAAGTTTACAGAGGTTTCTGATGAAATAAAAAATTATTGTTATAAAGAAGGAATAAATGTAAGCGTAATTAATTATGGTGACGAAATAACGCAGAAGAAGGAACAAAGTAATATCCTTGATGATACAGTTTTTATCGCTGCTATTATGATAACAATATTAGCTATTATATCTGTAGCTGCATCTAATATTGTTTATTGTCTTATGAATAAAGAAAATTATGCGATTATGCTTGCAAATGGTATGTGCAAAGCAGATATTGTGTGGATGATTGTTGCTCAAAATATAATAGTTATAATATTGGCTGCGGTCAGTACATGGAATATAAGGCAGAAAAGTGTATTTGGAAAAATATTTGCATATAAAGAAGTTGTGTCAACAGGAAGATTGTATGAGGGATTATATGTAGCACATGTGAATTATATGCCGGTTATATTTGCTGTTGCAGTGATTATATTGTTATTTTTATCATGTATTGTACCAGCTGTAATGATTAATAAAACTTCTCTGGCAGACATGGGCATGGGAAGGGGGAATAGCTGGTGATAAGAAATATATTTAGAAATATTTTCAGGTATAAGTTAATATCTGTATTTTTTATAGTAAGCCAGCTGGTTATGTTTTATTCTGTGTTTGGTGGTCTTTCAATATATAACAAGGCATATGCCAAGGAACAGGACAGGCTGAAATCACTGTATAAAAACAGGATAGAAATGGAAGTGGTCACGGGTAATGGCAGGAATGTTGTGGAACATGTGGACAGTGGACTTAGCGAGGGAAATCTGATTATTGCAGGAAAATTGTCTTTGTATTATGCACAGATTAATGCTAACACAAGATGTGAAGTAATTATTAAGTATAATGAGGATATACCATATCAGATGATAAGCGGAAGGCTTCCTGGAAGTGAGAAATCAGATAATGGCAAAAGACTTATAGCAGTTGGGAAATATAAGTATAAAGATGCATATGAGAAAAATGGAAAGAAGTATGTGACAATTGAGAATGAGGAATATGAAGTATGTGGTGTTATTGGAAGCGACAAGTCGGATTATTATGATTATAAGATGGTGCTTAATATAAAATGTCTTGGAGAGAATGCACGAAATGTCATAAATAATAAGGGAAATTATACAGTAGAATTGCTGGGTAATAATGGCAGTCTGAACGAATCATATGCAACTGTATTTGGAAATATAAAAAGTGCCGATAATGCAGCGCAGATAAGTTCCAAAACAATTGATTCAAAAAAAGAATCTGATATGGTGGATGACTTATCAGGTGAAAATATGAAAATTAATATTATTGTATATGTTTTCTGCATTTTTAATTGCCTTCTTATGTCAGAATTCTGGCTGCTTCAGAGAAGAAAAGAGATTGCCATAAAAAAAGTATATGGAATGAGTAATTTGAGAATATTGATGGGAATGGCAGGAAATATCGGAGCATTATGTATTGTTTCGTTATGCATATTTATATTAAGTGCATTTATAATAAACATGGCAAAAACGGATATGTATTTAATTGAAATTAATATTATGACTTTATGTACAGCGCTTATAGAAATAGCTGTTGTAATAGTGTTGTCGATGATATATCCATTGTTTAAATTACTTCGCTGAGACAATAGGCATGTTGATAGGGGGATACAATGATAAAGTTAGAGAATATTACAAAGATATATAACGAGAAAGTTGACAATACAAAGGCACTTGATAGTGTGAATCTTACAATAAATGATGGTGAATTTGTAGCAGTTATGGGAACATCAGGAAGCGGGAAAAGTACGCTTTTGAAAATTATTGGCTGTATGGATAGTCCTACATCAGGAATATACTATCTTGATGACACAGAAGTGACAGCATGTAACAGGGCAAAGATACATAAAATAAGAAAGCAGAAAATAGGATTTGTATTCCAGCATTTTGCATTAATGGACTACTATACTGCGTATGAGAACATTGAACTTCCTCTTCTTGCCGCTAATGTAAAGCGCAAGGAAAGGAAGAAAATAATTTTAAGGCAGATGGAATATCTGGGGATTTTGTCAGAGAAGGATAAGCTTCCAGGTAAAATGTCTGGTGGGCAGCAGCAAAGGGTTGCTATAGCAAGAGCGCTTGTAACAGATGCGGATATTATACTTGCGGATGAACCGACTGGGGCACTGGATCAGAAAACAGGACATGAAGTACTGGAACTGCTGAAGGAGATTAATAGAACCGGTAAAACAGTTGTTATAGTAACGCATGATGAGAATATTGCCAGAATGACAGACAGGATAATAACGATAAGTGATGGGAAAATTGTCGGTGATAATGGAAACTTTTGACAGATGGTTTTCGTATATACACATAGATAATATTTCAAAAGGGGGAATTTATATGTCTAAGAAAAAGAAAACAATACTTATAAGCATTTTAGCAGTAGCTTTAGTTGCAATTATTATATTGGTAGTTGTAATGGTTACAAAAAATGGCAAAAAGGATAAAAGTATTGATATTGGAAGTGCTGGGAATGAAGAGGAAGAACAGAGTTACTGGCGAACTGATTCGCATGGTGTAGCAAAGGCAGAGACAGGATACTATTATCTTGAATGGAACGATGACAACTTTACAACTACATTGAAATATTTCGATGATAGTACACATAAGACAACACCAGTATGTGCAAAAGCAGAGTGTATGCATAATTCATCTGATTGTAATGCAGTATTAGGAAGTGACTATCTTTCATCATTAGTTCACTATTATAAAGGCAGTATATATGTTGTAAGAGTAGAGAATGGATTGGCTAAGCTGGTAAGGATTGAAAAGGATGGCAGCAACAGACAGGATGTTGCTGCATTATTTGCCAACGATACAACTACATCGGTTTCGTTAGTATTCCATGATGACTGTGCATATGCATATAATCATATTGGACATACAGGAGCAGTAGACAGCAGTGAGAATGATACAGAGACTATTGTGAAGGTTGAATTATCAACGGGAAAGACAAGTGAGGCTTTTTCTTATAAGGGAGCATATAATGCCATATATGGTGCAAGAAGTTTTGGTACAAAGATGTTTTTCCAGATATTTAATTGTTCAATCGATAAGCAGACGGCGAAGGCAGATATCAGCTATAAGCTGTATTGTTATGATTATGAGACAGGAGAAAGTGAAAAGGTTTCAGACGATAATATATCAGACTATTATGTAGATACAGAAAATAATGTTCTTTATTATTATGTGATAAGTAAGGGCTTGTATTCAAGAAAGCTGAACGAAAGCAAGGCTGAATTATTGTATAAGGCGGATGATACAATTACAACGGCGACAATATCTTACGATGGAAAGTATATTTACATGTACAATGGGGGTATAGGAAGTTTAACTAATTTAAGGGAGAAGATAACTCCTGTAATATATGTTCTTGAACCTTCAGGAAATGTTGTAAATACTATTGAACTTGACAGTAAAAAAATCAGAAATATGTTTTATGGTGATGAAAAGTATCTTTTCTTTGCGTATGGAAATAAGCTTGCATACATTGATAAGAGCAGTATTTCAGGTGAATTTAAGATTGTTACGGTTGATTAGAGTTTAATAGAAGGTATTTGATGAATGAGTTAAAAAGACTGTTAAACAGAAAAATTCTGCTGGTATTTATGGCATTTATTATTATAAATGTTTTTCTGTATACATATCAGCAGACCAGAGGCACAGGGCTTAAAGAATTAAGAAACAGTACGGATCAGGAGGAACAGCTTGAGTATATTAAGCATTATTCTGATGATATAAGACAGATACAGATTAATGCACAGCAGCTTATGACTTTTTCCATATTCGCAGATAAAGATAGTTTTACATATAACAATATTTTAAAAACGGCAAAGGATTTTGGAAGGGTGTCAGATGTTTCACTGTATCCAGTGAATTGTAAAGCTACAGAAAATTTTGTGAAATATTATTATACATTTTATTTTTCAATGCTTATGATGGTTTTCATAATATATGAACTGTCGGGGGAAAGAGATAATGAAATGTGGGGGATTGTACATGCAGCAGGTGGCGGAAGGCAAGGTCTTGCTCTACGCAGGTTTCTGATAATAGTTGTGTCAGGAGTGGCAATAACTGCGGGATTGTATATTACAACTTTTGCTGCATCTTTGTTTCTGTATGGAGGAACAGAGTCACTTAATGCACCTGTACAATCTATTCCTGCATTTTCAAGGTTTTCACTTCCTATGAGTCAGATAGAATTTGTATTGTATAACTATGTATATAGTACATTTGCAATAATAGTGCTTAGTGTTGTTTTGTGGGCAGTTTTTGTGGTGAACAGAAAGAGAAATCATGCACTGATAATAACAGGGATATTTGCAGGGCTGGAAGTGTTTATGTATTTTAAGATACCGGTACATAGTGTATATGCCATATTAAGGAAGATTAATCTGGTCCGGCTTATGAAAGTCAATGAAATTATAAGCACATATGCAAATCATGGAAGAGGAACATTTGTTATATCTGAATCTGCAATTATGCTCATTACCCTTATAGTTCTTTTATGTACAGCAGGTGTTATAGCATTTGCCGGAACAGTTCTGATGCGTCCGCAGCAGCATAAGAGTCTGCTTGCAGGTATAGCCGGACGGATAAGTGAGGGATACCAGCATGTTCTTGGGAAAATGCCGGTTTTCATGAAAGAACTGCATAAGCTGTTAATAACAAGCCGTGGAATTACTGTGATAGCAGTTCTTCTGGTTGTTGTTCTGTATTTTGTGAGTTATGGAAAAATGACCTTTTCTGACAATGCAATGGAGCGTGACAAAATATATCTCGAAAAAGGCGGGGCAGATTATTCACAGATAACAGAAATGATACAGGAGCGTAAAGATGATTATATTGGAGCTGTACAATTAGCAGATGAAGCTTCAGTAAAGTATGAAAATGGTGAGATTTCAATGGAAGATTTCTCAGAGATTAATTCAGCTGTACTCGTATATTCATCAAGATATTCTGCTGTCAGGGAGTTTCAGGAGAAATGTGATTATTTGGATAGTCTTAAAGAAGATACTGGAATTGCTGGTTATATGATGTCAGAAAGAGGATATGAAGAGATTTTCGGAGACTATGGGAAGGTGCGTGAAATAGTTATTCTAATAGCGCTTCTTGTATCTGTAGTACTTATAGTTTCGGAAAATATTGGAATTGAGACAAGCACGGGTACTAAATATATAGTCGAAGCAGCAAGTGGAAAGCATATGATTAAGGTTAAAAGAATAGCTGCTTCAGCGGTACTCTGTATGGTGCTTTTTGTAATTGTGTACGGAATAGATATGTGGTGTATGTACAGATATTATGGAATGCCATATCTGGATGCACCTTTAATGAGTCTTATGTTCATGCGGGATAGTGGCTTTTATTTAACTATAGGCACATTTATAATAATCCGTCTGCTGATAAGACTTGTAATAATGATTGTTGTATTCGCTTTTACATATATTTTGTGCAGCCATTTCACTGGTGTGAGAGGAAGGATTGCATCAATATGTATTATTATTGGTGCTATTGTTTTTTGCATTATTTATGGAAATATGGGGTTATAACTAAAACTTTTGACAGATAGTTTTCGTATATATAATCAGGGGGTGATACTATATGTCGAAGAAAAAGAAGCTGATAATATTATTTTCAATTGTGGCAGTACTTTTGGTTTTTGTTGCTGTGTATATTGTCACTAACAGGATAAAAAGTGAACCGTCTGAACCGGATTACTCATCAATAAGTGGGGAATATGTACTTGATGATTCACAGAGTTACTGGAAGGGTGTTGGATTGCATGATTTTACTGCAACAGAGGATGGATATTATTTTTTAACATCTGATATGCAGTATCTTAAGTATTTTGATTATGACACTAAGGAAGTCATTATTGCGTGTGCAAAGCCGGAATGCAATCATAAAAGTTCGTCTTGTAATGCATACATGGGTAGCCGGGCATACATAGCAGATAATATTTATTATCATGATGGCTATCTTTATTATATGAAGTACTCTGGCGGTATGTCTGTTCTTGTAAGGATGGATACAGCTGGAAATAATAGTGAAGAGATAACAGAAATAATGCCTAGCGGGCAGGATTCTTCTACAAAGCTTGTATTTCATGGAGACTATGCATATGCATATTATCAGTATGTTCATTACACATTGGATGAGGAATTTACAGAGGTTATAAAGAGAATCTCTCTTAAAGATGGCAGTACAAAGGATATTTATGAAATAAGCGGAAAGAATATATCAATTGCAAATGTAAAGAGTTATGGAGATAAGCTGTATTTTGAGGTACAGGAGCAGGCGGAGAAAAGAAGTTATAATTCTAAAACAAGGGGATTGTATACATATGATTATCAGACAGGGAATATAAGTCTTGTAAGTGACGAAAATGTATCAGATTATTGTATTATCCCAGAAAAAAATATATTTGCATATTATGTTACAGGACAAGGATTGTATTTTTCGGACATAAATGAACAGACAACACAGCTTATATTAAAGTCTGATAAGACATATGACATGTGCAGTTTATCATATGACGGAAAGTATGTGTATATGGATAACATATTATATCAGGTTTATTATTACAGCTATGATGATAGAAATAAAAAATGTATGGTGTTAAATACATCAGGGGAACAGATTAACGAGATTTCGTGTGACAGTGTAATGACTATGTATTTTGGGGATTCAAGGTGTATGTTTGCATGGAGTGATGATAATTCCAGTGAATATATGTATATTGATAAGAAAAATATAGAAAATGCAGGCACATGGGAAATTATAGGTGAATAGCCGGATCAGAATGGGGGAAGGTTAATGCATCGAAAAAAGGTATTAATCATTGTGGCAGCAGTGTTGTGCTTAGTTGCTGCTGGTGCAGTATTGTTTTTTATATTCAGGAAAGTTGATTATCCGATATTAAAAAAGACCAGAATTGGCGGTGAAAGGTATATAAGAGAAATATATCCAGAGTTGGAAATACGATATCCGGATGTGGATGTAAACCGTGATAATGCTGAATGTATAGTTAGTGATTTTTATTCTGACAGCGTTTATGGAAATTCTGATGATAACAGTGATACTATGCGAAGAATAAATATAATTGCATACAGCATGCCGGAACTGTTTAAAGATAAAGATATTGAAAAGTTTTCTCTCCGTGCAGCAAATGCATCAATAATAATTATTAATGATAAAAGAAAGACTCTTTCTAGTGAAAAAAATAAAAAAAGAAGATACACAAGTAAATGGGTAGATGTTGATCCGGATAATCAGGAAAATCTCAAATTCTATATAGTTCAGAGTATTCCGGTCAGATTATATGGGGAGAACCTGTATCAGAGTAAAGAAGTGAATGGAGAGAAAAATGATGCAGTAGAAAAAATTAATAAATGTGTTATTGAAGTTAAACTCACATATAAAGACGGGCGGGAGGAACAGCAATATCTGGTGTTCAGTACAGCGTCCAGGGGTGATGTATCACCATTCAGCATATACAGAGCGGACAGCAAGTGACATATATAACTTATGGGGGATAAAGTTATGTCAGAGTTTTTAAGGGTATTTAATTATAAGAAAATAATAATATTGTTGTGTCTTATGCTTATTAATCTGGGACTTTTTTCATATATTAATATTCCTAAAAGCAGGAACGGGCTGACGGAACGGGAGATATATACTCATGAGAAATATCTGGAAAAATATTATGACAATATTAATGATGTGATTAAAAATGCAGACAATTTACAGAAGTTTTCAATATTTAACAAGAAGAAAACATTTACATACAGTAATATAATAAGAACAGCTGACGATTTTAAAAGGATTGCGCATGTAGATGTGAGCAATGATAACAGCAGGGCAGTTGAAGCTTTTACTGAGTATTATTATTCATATTATATTTCATTCTTTTTTCTGATGATTATTGTATATGATTTGTTCAGGTATCGTGAAAATGGAATGTGGCAGATAACATACAGCACAAAGGATGGAAGAGAGTATATAAGTCTCACGAATATGATTGTTATTGCAGCCGGTGGTCTGGTTACAGTTATATTAATGTCATTATCTACATTTGCAGTTTCGCTGGTTTTGTATGGCGGTGTTAAAGATTTGAATAATTCTATACAAAATATTACGGGATTCGATAAATTTACATATCCCATAAGTAAAATCCAATATGTTTTAATACTGACTGGTGTTGCTGCTATAGTTACCGTTCTTATGGGGTTACTGATGTGGACAATCTTTGTGATTTTTAGACAGAGAAATTATGCAGTAATCTGCATAGCTGCATTTATTGGAATAGAGATTGTATTATACAATAATGTTGAGGTAAACAGCACATGGAGTTTCCTGCATTTTGTTAATATTATCAATGCATTAAAATTAAATGAAATGCTAAAAACATATATGAACTGGGGGTTTGCGGAATATGTTTTTTCTGTTTCTTCAGTAGTGCTATTTGCTATATTTGTTATAACAGTGGTAATGACAGGCATAGCATATGTTAATAGCAGTTCGATGCGTCCTTATGGGAAAATTACATTATGGGACAGATGTGTAGGAATTGTAAGTCAGGGATATCAGCATATACTGGCAAAAATGCCACAGTTTATAAAGGAATTGCACAAGTTAGTTTTTTCTGGGCATGGAGTATGGTTTATAGCAGGAGTAATGTTTGTTGTTGTGTATGCCTCAACTAATGGAGTTATGAAATATACAGATGCAGAGTCATTAAAGGATCAGATGTATATTGAACATGGAGGACAGGATAAGGAATATATAAAAGAATATACACAGCAAAGAATTAATGATGTTAACGATGCCTTGCAGGAACTGGAAAATCTTGTCGCGATAAATGATACTGATGAAGCTGGAACTGACTGGAATGACAGATATTATGAACTCAACGGCCAGTATGAATATGCAAAAACAAAAGCTGCTTTTTGTGCAGAATTTATGGATAAACTTTTATATCTGGATGATGTTAAACAAGAGTATGGAGTAGATGCATGGATAATGTCTGAAAGAGGATATACAGAGATTGTTGGCAGTGGTTCAGCTATGAGGGAAACAACGATATTAATAGCGCTTATTATAGCAGTTATGTTTATTACGGCAGAAAACATACAGTTAGAGTATGTGACAGGGATGGAAATGATACTTAATGGTTCCGTGAATGGAAGGGGAAATCGTAAACTCCAAAAGTACATATCAGCATTAATATTTACAGTAGTCCTTACAGTTGTTGTTTTTACAATAGAATATATTTATATGTATAGCATTTATGGAATGCCATATTTACAGGCACCGGCACTCAGCCTGAAGTCAATATATGATAAGCTGGGACATGGCATATATTCATACAGTTTTATCAGAAATGTTATTACATCTGTAAGTATAGCCGGATATATGCTATTGCGGACAGTTATAGAGCTTGTACTGGTGATTACGGCTATGAATGTAAGTATATTAATATCTTATATCTCAAAAGGAAAATTAAACAGGGCGTTTCAGGTTGCATCGGTAGGAGTTATGATTGCAATAACTTTTTATGTAAGATGGAAACTTATATAAAACTTTTGACAGATGGTTTTCGTATATATAATCAGGGGATGATACTATATGTCGAAGAAAAAGAGTTATATAATTTTAATGGCAATATGTGTAATATTGTTTTCCGGGTGTCAGAAGAAGGATACCGTAACAGAAGAGACACAGGAGAGAATTAGTTATCAGGAGCCGGTGATAACTGAATATGAGTCAGATGGAATGGCATATGAAAAGATGTCAGGGGAATCAATAGAAGTTGTATATCCGAAGCTGGACAAGACATTTTATGATGAAATTTCTGTTACAGTGTGGAGAGTAAGTGGCACAGGTAGAAGTGGAATGGCAGATAATAAGTCGGCATGCTATATAAAATATATGTGTGACTGGGAAGGATTGTATACGGATGAAAATATTCAAAGCATAAAATATACTATTTATAACAGCACCTGTGGTTTTGTATATGCGTCAGATAATATTAATAATTATAGGAAAAAGAAGAGTATAAATATGAAAACCGTAAGTGTATCGGGATCAGATACAGATGTTTTAAAATTATTGATTATTGCCGAACTTCCTACTACAGATGATGAAATTAATTCGTATTGGCCAAGTGTCTATATGGAAGAACAGGCTAAAATAAAAGCCGTAAATAATGCATTAATAGAAGCGGATGTTATATACAATGATGGAACTGAGAAGGTTGAATATTATAAGATGAAGACCGGAACACATTCTATGACATCGCTGGATATATATAAACAGGTTGAGTAAAGAAAAATGTGAGGAGGTTGTATTATGAAACTGGAAATCAGAAATTTAAAGAAAACATATGGAACGGTTCAGGCGTTGAAGGGAATCAGTTATACATTTACACCGGGGGTATATGGAATTCTGGGAGCAAATGGGGCAGGTAAGAGTACAATGATTAATCTTATAACAGATAATGTTTCGCGTGATAAGGTGAACGGAGGAAGTATTCTATATGATGAAAATAATGATGAGACTGATATATTAAAGCTTGGCAAGCTGTTTAGGGCACAGGTCGGATATATGCCGCAGCAACAGGGATTTTATGAAGATTTTTCACCTAAAGCTTTTTTAAAATATATGGCAGAGATTAAAGGGGTTAAGAAACTTAAAACTGTAGATGAGAATGGTAATGAGATTGTTAAAACGGTAAACCAGCAGATTGATGAATTGCTGGAGGTTGTCAATCTTACAAATGTGGCATATAAGAAAATTGGTGGATTTTCAGGTGGTATGAAACAGCGAGTACTTTTGGCACAGGCGCTTCTGGGTGATCCTAAAATTCTTATTCTTGATGAGCCAACTGCTGGACTTGATCCTAAAGAAAGGATTTCTATAAGAAATTATATAGCTGAGTTATCCAAGGATAAAATTATTCTTTTTGCAACGCATGTTGTAAGTGATATTGAGTGTATTGCTGATAAGGTGCTTCTATTAAAGAGTGGGGAAATAATAGCTACAGGCACACCGGTTGAACTGATTGAGAGTATGGCTGGTAAAGTCGGGGAGATAACATGTACACTTGATGAAGTAGGAGAACTTCAGAAAGAGTATAAGATTGGTAATATAAGGCAGAGAAAGAACGGTCTTGCTTTAAGGGTTGTCGGGGACAAGCTTCCAGAAGAAGCTGTAAAAGTAGAAGATAATATTGATTTAGAAGATGTTTATCTGTATTATTTCGAGTAAAAAAGAGACTATGAAAAAAGGGAGTAAATGCTATAAACATTTACTCCCGAAATTTTATTATTTTTCATCACCGAAGATTACATGTCTTACTGGTGTAAGTGCATATAAAAGTATCATGCCGATGATTCCGCATACGATTATCTCGCCAGCGCCAACTGTAACGAAGAACATTGCAAACATGCCCTCTGAGCCGTAAGCAAACTTAAGTACGAATGGTACAATGATTGTGTTAGCAACAATTGGTGGAACTGGTGCAAGCCACTTATGCTTTCTTAACAGGTATGTTCCGATTGCGCCAATAAGTGTTGCAATGCTTCCGAATACTACATCCCATACGATTGCACCACCAAGGATATTAGCAATTATACATCCAACGAATAATCCTGGTATTGCTGCTGGTGTAAAGTAAGGCAGTATTGTAAGTGCCTCTGCGATTCTGAACTGGACTGGTCCAAAACTGATGTAGTTAAAGATTACTACAAGTACTACATAGATTGCTGCGATTACAGCGGCTTGTGTGATGAATTTCACACTCATTCCTTTTTTCTTCATATTCAATTATCTCCTTTAGTTTTGTTTTACGTGTGGAAGGTCTCGAACACACGATTTGCTACTGTGTCATAACACAGCCTGTGTAGTTTAGCAGATTATCATGAGATTGGCAAGTACAAATGTATATTATATTTGAATGTAAGCTGGATGTAAGTTTCGTGTTATATAATTACAGTAAATAAAGAAACACATTTTTAATAAGAGGCATTGGAAAAGGAGGGCGAGATTTATGGATGATAAAAATGTTGTTAAGAAAAGGGTGACTCTTGCTATTGCATTTGCAGTATTTATTGTTGTGGTAATTGCAGTAATACTACTCATTAAGCCGGTAATGTCTAAGGTTGAGGAGAACCGCACAGCAAAGGTGTCTCAGGAGACTGCACAGGAAGCGGAAGAATTTCTTAAGACTAAGTATCCAGAAGTTGAGATTGAGAAGCGCGAAATGTATGTTAATGAGCATAAACCACAGGAGAGCACAGGTTATCACAGCAGTAAGAGTTTTGGTGATTCTGAGTATTCGTATGCATCTTATGTATTCTATGGTACAATGGATACACCAGATGCGAAAGGAGACAGCGTCATAATCTATATGTCGGATAGCGGAAAGTCGCCATATTATACTGTTAAGGACAGTGCGAATAAAGATAATGCAAAATGGCAGATGGCGATTGTGCAGAATAAGTCAGACAATGCTAAAACTTGGGATTATGCGTTTACACAGAAGTAATGATTAAGATCATAGGAATATATTTATTGATTATTAATGTAGTAACATTTGCTTTGTACGGAATTGATAAGTGGAAAGCGATACACAACAAATGGCGAATAAGGGAGGCAACTCTTCTTATTATGGCATTAATTGGCGGTTCGCTTGGAGCTTTTATTGCAATGCAGATGTTCAGGCATAAGACAAAAAAGTGGTATTTTAAGTATACGGTTCCTGCTATGCTTGTTGTGCATGTGGTGGGGATAATTTTATTGGCAGTTAAATTATAAGATAGCAGATTCAGCATTAGTATTGGGGATGATGCGCGTGATGGCTGAATCTGTCAGGGATGAATAAAGCAGGCTGTTATGTGGGACAGCCTGCTTTATTTATGGCTGGTGAATATGTGCGGTGTCAAATAAATGAACCGCAAAACTTTCTGGTTGGACTATAAATTAAGGAGTGTAACCGCATTTTTACCAAGTATGGCATCGGTATCTTTTTCTGAAAGGCCACACTCTTTTATTAAATCCACAGCGTCTTTTTGGTCGTCCCATGGGCTGTCAGAGCCGAATAATATGTGGTCTGCGCCGTGGATGTTGACCATTTTCTTGAATTTTTCTATTGGAAGGCTGGCGTTGTGATTGAGCTTCTTTATGCATGATGATGTATCGAGATATACATTTTTCATGTAATCCTTTTCTAATATGGAAGAAACTTCGTTCCACTGTCCCCATCCACCCATGTGTGCGAGTACGAGTTTTTCTGGTTTTACTTCCTGAATCATTGTTGTAAGTCTGTCTACGCTTGATTCATCGCAGCCCGGAAAACTCACATCAAAGCCGGCATGTATAAGTATTATAAGCCCGAGCGATGAAGCATATTCTATAAGTCTTAATGACTGCATATCATCAATATTGGTTTTCTGGAAAACAGGGTGAAGCTTAATTCCCTTGAAGCCATTCTGGGAAAGCCAGTTCAATATTTCTCTGAAATTCTCACAATCCGGATGAATTGCTCCAAACGAAATTAATCCGGTTGTCTCACTTGTTTCATTGGTCTTTAAAGCAAGTGTATTGATTGTTTCACACTGACCTGGCTTAGTCGCAACGGGAAGCAGCACTGAATAATCAATTCCTGCCTTCTTCATTGAATCTGTAAGAGAATGTACTCTGCCATCAAGATAATTGTGTATTCCGCCGCTGTGGGCTAATGTACCAACTGCTCTGTCTGCAAGCTCATCTGGAAATGTATGTGTATGGAAATCTATTATCATAAAACCTCCTTGAGATTAGGGATATACATATATAATAACCATTTTGCTATAGTGTATACAATTGTTTAAGTGTTATATTTGCTCCGCTTTATTATGTATATATTTTTCGTATAAAATCAAGTTCTTTTTGGAAATCTGCAAAAACCCTATTGACAAATAGGGAATTGAGAATATAATGATTTACATACCAAGATACTATGTTTATATGGAATTAGATTTTGCAGGGAGGTACATGAAGGTTGAAGAATAGAATTATTGACACAGATGTACTTATTATAGGTGGCGGAACGGCAGGGTGTTTTGCAGGTATTGCGCTTGGAAAGAAGAAAAACCTTGATGTACTGATTGTTGAGAAGGCGAACATTGTACGAAGCGGATGTCTTGCGGCAGGCGTTAATGCAATCAATGCTTATATCACTAAAGGCAGAGTTCCACAGGATTATGTTGATTATTGTAAGAAGGACGCAGATGGAATAGTAAGAGAGGATCTGCTTCTTTCAATGTCAGAAAGACTCAATCATGTCACTAAGGTAATGGAGGACTTAGGACTTGTAATCCTTAAAGATGAGAATGGAGATTATGTTGCGAGAGGAAACCGCAATATTAAGATAAATGGTGAGAATATCAAGCCGATACTGGCGGACGCAGTTAAGAAGCAGGACAATGTAACGGTAATCAATCACCTGAATATAACAGATTTCATAGTAGAGAATAACGAGATTAAAGGTGCATACGGATTTGATGTCAATGATGCAGTGTTCTACGAGATAAATGCGAAGGCAGTTCTTGTGGCTACTGGCGGAGCGGCAGGTCTTTACAGACCTAACAATCCGGGATTTTCAAGACACAAAATGTGGTATCCACCGTTCAATACAGGAGCCGGATATGCAATGGGAATCAATGCAGGTGCGGAGATGACCACATTTGAGATGAGATTCATTGCTTTAAGATGTAAAGATACGATTGCTCCGACAGGAACTATCGCACAGGGAGTTCCGGCAAAGCAGCTTAATTCCAACGGTGAAGTGTATGAGAACAAATATGGTCTTACAACTTCACAGAGACTTTATGGAACAGTTACAGAGAACCGCGAGGGCAGAGGCCCTTGCTATCTTGGAACTAAGGGAATAAGCAGGGAGCAGGAGGAAGACCTTTACAAAGCATATCTTAACATGGCACCGAGCCAGACACTTAAGTGGCTTGAGGCGGCGGGCGGTCCTTCTGAAGAAAATGTTGAGATAGAAGGAACTGAACCATACATAGTCGGAGGCCATACAGCGAGTGGTTACTGGGTTGACAATAACCGCGAGACTACAATTCACGGGCTTTTTGCAGCTGGTGATGTTGCAGGCGGATGTCCTCAGAAATATGTAACAGGAGCTCTGGCAGAGGGCGAGATTGCAGCACAGGCAATAGCTGAAAGGCTTGAAGGCTCAGGAAAGGGCTTTGTTGTAAATGAGGTGGCAGATTCAGAATTGTCTGAGAACGCATTTGCAAAGAAGAGCGAGTATGAGAGATTTCTTAATAATAAGCAGGGATTGGTTGATATCGAGCAGACCGAGGAAGCAATGCAAAAGATTATGGACCAGTACGCAGGTGGCATAAGCACTGATTATCAATACAATGAAGCAAGACTTGAGATTGCAGATGAGAAGATTAAATTCTTGGAACAGAGCATTGATAATCTTGCGGCACAGGATGCAGATGACTTGCTTAGAATCTATGAGATAAGAGAAAGACTTACGGTGTGCAGAAGTGTTATAGCACATTTGAAAGCAAGAAAAGAAACCCGTTGGCACAGCTTTGCGGAGAATATGGATTATCCGGCTAAGAGTGATGACTGGTTAAAATATGTCAACTCCCGCAAGGAGAATGGCAAGATTAAGATAATCATAAGAGACCTTGTGAGGGGAGGCGACAGCTATGAGCATTCAGATAAATAAGTTAAAATGCGTTGGCTGCGGGAAGTGCGTTGAAGCCTGTCCCGGCAATCTTATTAAGAAAGATACTGATGGAAAAGCATTTATAAAGCATGTCAAGGACTGCTGGGGTTGCACATCATGTCTTAAAGAATGTCGTTTTGAGGCAATTAATTTCTTTCTGGGTGCTGATGTCGGCGGTAAGGGAAGCACTCTTTCGTTCAGACAGAATGGAAGCATCAATACATGGACGGTGACTTCGCCAGACGGAACAGTTAAGACGCTTGAGGTCAACAGACAGGAATCTAATAAATATTAGGGAGGAATATCATGGGTAATTTATCACATTTGGACGCACTCGAAGCAGAGGCGATATATATTATAAGGGAAGTTGCAGCAGAATGCGAAAAGCCGGTAATGCTGTATTCTATAGGAAAGGACAGCTCAGTTATGCTTCATCTTGCAATGAAAGCATTCTATCCTGAGAAGCCACCATTTCCATTTCTTCACATCGACACAACTTGGAAGTTCAAGGAAATGATTAAGTTCAGAGATGATACAGCCAAGAAGCTTGGAATCGAAATGCTTACTTACACTAACGAAGAGGGTGTTAAGCAGGGAATTAATCCATTTGACCACGGTTCAGCTTACACTGATATCATGAAGACTCAGGCTCTTAAGCAGGCACTTAACAAATACGGCTTCACAGCAGCATTTGGCGGGGGACGAAGAGACGAGGAGAAATCAAGAGCTAAGGAGAGAATTTTCTCTTTCAGAAATACAGCACAGGCATGGGATCCTAAGAACCAGCGTCCGGAAATGTGGAAGCTTTACAACACTAAGATTCACAAGGGCGAGAGTATGAGAGTTTTCCCTATCTCTAACTGGACTGAGAAGGATATCTGGCAGTACATCCAGAGAGAAAAGATTGATATTGTACCTCTTTATTTTGCAGCAGAAAGACCTGTTGTATACCGTGACGGCAATATTATCATGGTTGATGATGACAGAATGAGACTTCTTCCGGGCGAAAAGCCACAGATGAAGAAAGTAAGATTCAGAACTCTTGGCTGTTATCCACTTACAGGAGGTGTTGAATCAGACGCAGAGACTCTTGATGAGATTATCGAAGAGACTTTAAGTGCGGTTGAATCAGAGAGAACAAGCCGTGTTATCGACCATGAGGAAGCAGGAAGCATGGAAAGAAGAAAGAAAGAGGGGTACTTCTAGAATGAAAGGTTTACTTAAATTTATTACATGCGGTAGTGTTGATGATGGAAAATCTACACTTATCGGACACATTTTATATGATTCAAAGTTATTGTATGCCGATCAGGAGAAAGCGTTAGAGCTTGATTCCAAGGTCGGAAGCCGTGAAGGTAAGATTGATTATTCACTTCTTCTTGATGGTCTTATGGCTGAGAGAGAGCAGGGAATTACTATTGATGTTGCTTACAGATATTTTACAACTGACAACAGAAGCTTTATCGTTGCTGATACTCCGGGACATGAGGAGTACACAAGAAACATGGCGGTTGGTGCTTCATTTGCAGACCTTGCAGTAATCCTTGTTGATGCAAAGCAGGGCGTGCTTATCCAGACTAAGAGACACGCAAGAATCTGTGCACTTATGGGAATTAAGCATTTTGTATTTGCAGTTAATAAGATGGACCTTGTTGGTTACAGTGAGGAGCGTTTCAACGAGATAAATGCTCAGATAGCAGAGCTTACTAAGGAGCTTTCTTTAGCAGATGTAGTTGTTATCCCTGTTTCAGCAACTGAGGGTGACAATGTAACAACTAAGTCTGAAAATATTCCTTGGTATAAGGGTCAGGCACTTCTTCCATACCTTGAGCAGATTGATGTTGATGATACTGAGGAAGAAAAAGGCTTCTACATGCCTGTTCAGAGAGTATGCCGTCCAAATCATGAATTCCGTGGCTTCCAGGGTCAGATTGAGGCAGGAAGCGTATCTGTTGGTGATGAGATTATCACTCTTCCAACTAAGGAGCATGTTCATGTAAAGAGTATCCATGTCGGTGACAAGGAAGCCCAGACTGCTTCTATCGGACAGCCTGTTACTATCCAGTTAGACCGTGAGGTTGATGTTTCAAGAGGTTCTGTTCTTGCAGCAGGCGCTGACTTAAAGCTTGCAACTGAGATTACAGCTACTATCCTCTGGATGGACGATGATGTTCTTACTAATAACAAGAACTTCTTCGTAAAGCTTGGAACTAGACTTATTCCGGGCGTTGTTACTGAGATTGTTAATTCTATTGATGTTAATACAGGCGAGGAGAAGCCAGCAGCTCTCCTTAAGAAAAATGAAATCGCAGTATGCAAGATTTCTCTTGCTGATGTAATTGTTGTTGATGAATTTGACCGTCACAAGACTATGGGCGAGCTTATCCTCATAGACCGTGTTACTAATATGACTAGTGCCTGCGGCGTTGTCCGTGAAGTTAATGAGGCAGCTGATGATGTTAAGGAAGTTGACGCTGCTTTCAGAGCGGAGCTTAACAACCAGAAGCCTGTTGTTGTAGAGGCAGTTCTTTCAGACAAGATTAATGTTGATTTCTTAAAGAAGGTTGAGAAGGAGCTTCTTCTTGACAGCAAGCATGTATATCTGTATGTTCCAGCAGAAGGCGAGGATTATACAAATGTTGTTACTCACCTTGTAAATGCAGGTATTGTTGTTATTCTTGCACTTAGTAAGGCAGCTGATATTAAGATTGATGGCGCAGAAGTGCTTGCAGGCTGGGAGTCTGAGGTTGACGCCACTACTGTGGATGTGGCTGCGTATATAAAGAAGAATGCGTAAGTATTGTACAGAGGTCAGGTTGAGATGAAAAAATATGGATTTTTTAAAAAGTTAATATGTTTAGGTATGATTTTCAGCCTGACTTTTACAGGACTTTCCGGGTGTGGGCAGAAGAAGACGGAACTTGTAAATGTTTCTTATGATGCCACAAGAGAGTTTTATAAGGAGTATAACAGGCTTTTTGAAGATTACTGGTATGGTAAGACTGGTGAGAAGGTTGAGGTTATCCAGTCTCATGGCGGTTCTGGAAAGCAGGCGCTAGAGGTTGCTAACGGTCTTGGTGCTGATGTTGTCACGCTTGCTCTTGAGGGAGATGTTAATGTTATAAGGGACGAAGGGCTGATTGATGACGGATATATTGATGATTATTCTGATGACAGCTCGCCTTACACTTCTACGATTGTCTTTCTTGTAAGAAAGGGTAATCCTAAGAATATTAAGGACTGGGATGATCTTCTTAATGACGGGGTTAAGGTTATTACCCCTAATCCTAAGACTTCTGGAGGAGCCAGATGGAATTTCCTTGCAGCATGGTATTATTTTAAGAAGCAGGGACAGACTGATGAACAGGTTCAGGCAAGTGTTACAAAGCTTTACAAGAATGTGGCAGTGCTTGATTCAGGTGCAAGAGGCTCTTCTACAACATTTGCAGAGAATGGACAGGGTGATGTTCTGATTGCATGGGAAAATGAAGCATTTTTCGCATTACAGGAATATCCGGGCGAGTATGAGATTGTTGTTCCATCTGCGTCTGTATTGTGCCAGCCGACGGTTGCGAAGGTTGACGAGGTCACACAGATGAATGGGACTGAGGAACTGGCAGACGCCTATCTTTCTTTCCTGTACACTGATGACGCACAGAGACTTGAGGCACAGAATTTCTACCGCCCTGTAAACAAGGACATCCAGAATGAATACGAGTCTTCCAGTGATTCAAGAAACATCAAGGAAATCCCTTCCGATGGTAAATGGATTGTCAAAGACATTGACATGGCGGATATCGGGTATTTTGGCGGTTGGGAAGCGGCTACACAGAAGTTTTTCTCTGACGGCGGAATATTTGATAAGATATATGATTAATTAAAATGTAAGGTCACACTTAACCGGCTTTGAGCTGGCTGAGTGTGGTCTTTTTTGTATCAATCCTCCGTCAGCAGCCTCTTATAAGTACAGTCGATGCCAAGCGCGCCAAGCGGAGCAGTAACTATAATTGCAAGCACAGCTACGGAAAGCACTATCTGTCCGCAGGCGAGTCCGGCGGCTAAAGGAACTGAGCCGATGGCTGCCTGAACGGTTGCTTTAGGAAGATAGGCAATTACACAGAAAAGGCGTTCCTTCCATGTAAGGTTTGTTTTTACGGTGCAGAGAAGCACTCCGGCAGCTCTGAAAACAAGTGCTGTAAGAATCATAAGCAAGGCTGGAAGTCCGGCTTTCAGTGTGTAGCGAATATCGACAGCCGCGCCGACAAGCACGAACAATATTACTTCAGCAGTGAGCCACAGCTTGCCAAATTTTTCGGACAAACGGGCTGATACGGCGGGAACACATTTAAACTTAAGCGTACATGCCATAGCGACAACAGCAAGAAGGCCTGAAACAGACACTTTTCCTTCAAGCCAGCCCTCAATTGCAATAAGAAGGAAAGAGAAGCCAAGTACGATGATAACCTTCATGCTGTTTCTTACGGTATGTTTGCGGGCGTATGATGTTTCAAAGAACATGTACAGTCCCAGACCGGTCACGATGCCAAGTATTATGCCGAGTATAATAGACACAGGAATATTTACGAAATCCATAACATTAGCCCTGCCGCCCTGTGCCACATTTAAAAATGTAGTGAACAACACTATTACAAATATGTCATCGCATGAAGCCCCAGACAGTATCATCTGTGGAATCGCTTTGTCAGTTCCGTAGTGTTTCTCAATCAGCATTACCATTCGTGGAACGACAACCGCAGGAGAAACAGCGGCGAGAACCGCGCCCATCACGGCAGCTTCGGCGTGATTAATTCCAAGAATTACAGGGGCAAGCAGAATATAACCGATGATTTCGCAGGAAGCCGGAATAAAGGACATGAGAATTGCACTTCGTCCGGCTTTTTTCAGGTCTTTTAAGTCAAGCGACAGACCGGCTTTGATAAGAATAATGATAAGAGCCATTTTTCGCAGGTCAGCCGATATTGAAAGGATTGATGGGTCAAGAAAATCAAGGACATATGGCCCGAGGACAATACCGGTAAGAAGCATTCCGATGATTCTCGGAAGTCTCAGCTTCTGGCAGATTGCGCCCATGACGAGTCCGACCAGAAAGATAAGTGATAAAGATGTCAGCATAATAAGCCTCCTTAAAAATGTAGTAAATGCATTTATGAACGCAAAAAAAGCTGATGCTTCCTGCGACATAAAATCGTAGAAGTCATCAGCTTGAATAAGCAGTTTAGGTTTCCCAAGGGAGTACTTCATTCCCTTTGATATTTATAATACTTTGGGATAGAGATGTCAAATGATAAATTACATTTTGAGGGAAATATTTCGGGAAATACATCTGACTTTTCGGGAAATAATATAATATTTCTCGAAACAGCCTTGATATTTCTTGAAAAATGCGTACAATATAATATAGAGATACGTTAGTGGTGAGGGTTTAAGGTGGGGATTTTATGGGGATGAGATATATTAAGGCGAAGGAATTATCCGCAAGATGGGGCGTGACGCCGAGAAGAATTAACCAGTTGTGTACAGAGGGAAAGCTGCCGGGAGCTTATAAGGAAGGCAAGTTCTGGATGATACCTGACGATGTGGATAGACCGGATTGTTTAAGGGAGAATAGGAATCTTTATGTCAGGGAAGACAGCGTTGTATACAACAGGAAGCGTCCCTGCCCGGTTGGAATAACATCTTATAAAGAAGTGTCGAATGAATGTTATTATGTAGACAAAACATTGCTTATCAGGGACATTATAGATAATCACAGTAAGGTGTATTTATTTACAAGACCGAGAAGATTCGGAAAGACACTTACTATGGACATGGTTCGCACATTTTTTGAAAAGACTGATACGGATACATCAATATATTTTAAAGATAAATATATATGGCGCGCGGGTGCAGCATATAAGGAGAAGCAGGGGCAGTACCCGGTGATTTTTCTTACATTTAAAGACGCCCACCAGTCAACATGGCAGGACATGTACGCAAGTCTCTGCTTTACATTAAGGAATGAATTTTTGCGACATATTGAACTGATGACAAGCGCCAGATTAAGTGACTATGATAAGAAGTATCTTAAGTCAATACTTGATGATGAGGCAACGATAATAGATTATCAGTTTGCACTGGGGAAGCTGTCAGCAATGCTTTCAAAGCATTATGGCAGGAATGTAATCGTGATAATTGACGAGTACGATACGCCAATCCAGCAAGGACATATATTTGGATACTATGATGAAGTGATTGGCTTTATGAGAAATCTTTTGTCGGCTGTCTTAAAGGACAATCCAAGTCTGGAACTGGGGATTCTCACGGGAATTCTCCGCATAGCTAAGGAAAGCCTGTTCAGCGGGCTTAACAATCTTGTGGTTAATACAATTCTTGATGATGAATACTCGCAATATTTTGGATTTACGGAAGAGGAAGTTTCTGCTATGGCGCAGTACTACGGCGTGTCTGACCGGCTGGGTGAGATTAAGGAATGGTATGACGGCTATATGTTTGGCAGAACCGGAATATATAATCCGTGGTCGGTTATTAATTACTTCAATAACAAATGTGTTCCCAAAGCTTTCTGGTCAAGAACAAGTGGCAATGAGATAATCGGCGAGCTGTTTAATAGTGCTGATACCACATTTGCAGACAACTTATTAAGATTGCTGCAGGGCAGTACTGTTCAGGCAATTGTTGACACAGATATCATATATCCTGAGATTAATGGAGACATTGATACAATATACAGCTTCCTTCTGGTTGCCGGATATCTGCGTGTGTCAGAGCATATTGGCTCTCTGTACGACAATCCGATATGCGCGCTGTCGATACCTAATTATGAGATAAAGAGCGTGTTCCAGAAGGAGATTATTGACAGATATAACGGCATATTTACAGGTGCACTGCTAAGAAACTTTGCGGAATCAATCCGTACGGGAAATGCACATTTATTAACAGAAACCTTGCAGCAGTATCTTTTGCAGTCTGCAAGCGTGTTTGATACGGCACATGAGGATTTCTATCATGGGGTGGTATTTGGAATGCTTGCGGTATTGTCAGACAATTATTATATCTCGTCTAACAGGGAGTCAGGTGAGGGACGATTTGACATAAAGCTGCAACCGAAGAGCCGTGGCGGACACGGATATATCATAGAATTCAAGGTATGTAAGGAAGCGGAGCTTGAGAAGATGGCCGGCAGTGCAGTCAGACAGATTCAGCAGAAAAGTTACACAGCCAATCTTGAAAAGCATGGCGTGTCTGGGATTGGCATGTTCGGGGTTGCATTCAGTGGTAAGAAAGTGAGTGTGGCATATGAGGAGCATGATGTAAGGAAGCGCAAGTCACGCGAATAGAAGAATTGCAAAAAAAAGGACGTTAAGAAGTTAATTCTTATCGTCCTTTTTGTCACGGATTATTTATCCTTAATTGTATTATACAGATTAACAATCTCGCCATCTTTCTTGGAATTCAAGAACACAGTCTGGTCGGCAGTCTTTATCATAAGCACAGGAGACACATCTTTAAAAATGTAGAGATTACATTTGCCATAAGTATTTCCTTTGAATTTGCCGACAAGGTAACTGTCGGTTGCGCCGCCGTTATATCTGAAAAAATGGTCATCAGGCAGTGAATCCATCAGAGTAATTTCGGTAATGTCGTCAATGTTAATTCTGCTTGTGTAACCGCATGAAGATACATTTACAGTGCTATTGGTAGTCCTGATGTCGATAGTAACATGAATGTATGGAATTAATACAATAGTTGTCCATATTAGTAATCCAAGAGTAACAGCCGTTATGCTTCCGGTGAATATCTTAGCACCGGTGCGGGCGTAGTTAAGCGAGTAGTTGGTCGAACACAGCCTGTCGGGTACGAAAAGGTGCGGGTCATTAGGATTGTAGTAAAATCCAGTCTTCCAGTAGTCATCATCATCAACAAATACCGGCTGTGTGTCAGCCTTAAGCATTTCATTTTTTCTGTTGCGTGCAAGAATAAGAATGACAGTGAGCGTGCAGCCGCTTAACAACTGCAGAATAATGTACATCCAGAAACTTAAATCTCCAACAGTATCCTGAATAATACACATTAAGACAAATGTTATCCATGCCACGAAGTTAAGAAGTGACATTACAAGCATTGCTGAAGCAATGTATTTCTTCATAGTCAGATTAACAATGTTGTTAATGTCTGAATTAAGGCTGTATGCCTGATTTTGTCGTCTGTTCATATAAATGTGGAACACAAGCCCGAATACAGAAACTATGACAGTACATATTGCAAATACAATAATCATTGAAAAATATGCTCTGTCCGTCCATGAATAGAATGGAATCAAAGCCAGCAGTTCTGCGGCAATTATGATGATGTGGTATCTGAAGCTGATTGGAGTTGCATCTGCATTTGCACAAGCACGCGTATCAATAAAGACCTTCTGTTTCTGGGATTCCACAAACCAGCCATTCTGTATCTTTAACAGATACATTTTCCGATGCGCTGAAAGCTGGATATACATAATTCCGAAAACGAACACGAGAATCCAGATTGTATACACAATAACGAAAATGATTATGTTCACAAAATTAAGAAAGCATATGGCTATTGAGAGTACTGCATTGATATTCTGAAAATATTTCATGCTTTTCTTAAAGCGTGTCATAAGCCTGGTGACATCGTTATCGTTAACATGGTCGCCTGGAATGTGGACTCCGATAAGCATTCCATTGTTGTATCGGTAGTTAGATTCATATGCAAATCTCATGATCAGGACTGTGAACATGTTGCATACAAAGAATAGCATAAACATTGCGATTTTCATAAGGAAACCTCCTTGTATAGTGGGTCTGTGTTAATGCATGTGTGAATACAGGTGTGTTACATTGTGCATGGATTCATCTTGGAATAAATGTTTTCGCACATTTTTAAGAATTCTTCTTTATCCATTCCAGTAATGCTTGCTTCTGCTGACAGCAGCTCAAGTTCCGATTCAAGCTTTTCCCTGAATTCAATATCCATATTAATATTCTCGGCGACAAAAGCACCAAGCCTTCTGTCGGTTTTGATAAAACCTTCAGCTTTAAGAATCTGGTAAGTTTTATTGACGGTCATTGTATTGACTCCTGCGTCAGAAGCAAGCTGTCTGACAGTCGGCAGTTTCTCACCAGCCTTGAGTTCTCCCTTACCGATTCCTTTAACAATCTGATTTCTTAACTGTACATATATGGGCGTGTCGCTCGCAAAATCAAGTTCTATAACCATATCGGGCTCCTTTCTTCTTGCTAAAAATGTGTTGCTTTTAGTGTATTTGTCGTGCCTGTATTACAGATTATAATACAAGCATAACAGAAAGTCAAGAAAGGAAGCCAAAGCATTGCGGATTGGACGTTAGAGCGGAGGGAAGGCACGAGGAAGTCCAAAAGGGAAGCCAAGTCGCGGCGGATTGGATGTTAGAGCGGAGGGAAGGCATTAGGAAGTCCAAAAGAGAAGCCAAAGTGTGGTGGATTGGACGTTAGAGTGGAGAGAAGGCGGTAGAAAGTCCAAAAGAGAAGCCAAGGCGCGGCGGATTGGACGTTAAAGTGGAGAGAGGGCAGTAGGAAGTCCAAAAAGACAGAAACCTCAAAATTTCTATTGACATACAAACCTAGTAGGTATATAATCTGCAACATAGTAACATATAAACTTAGTAGGAATTAAGAAGGAGGAATTAACATGAAAGCTTTATTTAAGACATCTGATGCACAGGAGAGTTGTTGTTGCTGTTGTATGTTTTCAGAAGAAAGAATGACTTTGATTCTTCCTTTGGAAATAACCGGTTAATGCAGGAGATTGCAGTGCCGGGGAAGATTATAAGTCACTCTTGAATTATTACTAATTAATCAGACTATGAATTTCAGGAGGAACTTATTATGAGATTTAACAACAATGAAAAAATTAAGAGCAGAAAATCAGTATTAACAAAGGCAGCCACAGCAGCACTAGCGGTTGTGCTGACAGCGGGAGCGCTGGCAGGCTGCGGCATTGGTAAAGCGGCAGATGATGTTGATTATTCAAAGCCAGTTGAGATAACCAATGTTTCTTATGATCCGACAAGAGAACTGTATGTATCATATAATGAGCTTTTTGCAAAGCACTGGAAAGAGCTTCATGGACAGGATGTAAGCATAGTCCAGTCACATGGAGGTTCAGGAAAGCAGGCACTTGAGGTTGCCAACGGACTTGAGGCAGATGTTGTAACACTTGCACTTGAGGGCGATGTTGACACGATCAGGGACGCAGGACTTATAGAGGACGGATATACAAGCGAGTTTGACCTCGACAGTTCTCCATATACATCATCAATCGTGTTCCTTGTAAGAAAGGGCAATCCTAAGAACATTCAGGACTGGAACGACCTGTTAAAAGACGGGGTCGGAGTTATAACACCTAATCCTAAGACTTCAGGCGGTGCAAGATGGAATTATCTTGCAGCATGGTATTATTTTGAGAAGCAGGGACAGTCAGAGACGCAGATAGAGGAAAGCATTAAGAAGCTTTATAAAAATGTGCTGGTGCTTGATTCAGGAGCAAGAGGTGCAACGACAACATTTACAGAAAATGGACAGGGCGATGTGCTTATAGCATGGGAAAATGAAGCATTTCTTGCACTTAAAGAAGATCCTGGCAAGTACGACATAGTAGTTCCATCTGTGTCAATTCTGTGCCAGCCGACAGTAGCGGTTGTAGACGAGGTGGTTGACGAGAGAGGAACAAGAGGTGTTGCGACAGAGTACCTTTCATATCTGTATTCAGATGAAGCACAGGAGCTGGAAGCGCAGAACTACTACAGGCCATCTAATAAGGATATACTTAATAAATATGCCACAACATCAACAGGCAACACAATCACAGAACTTTCGGCTGATGGAAAGTGGATAGTAACCAATGTAGAACTTACGGATATAGCACATTTTGGAGGCTGGAATGAAGCTACAAAGAAGCACTTCAAGGATGGCGGAGTATTCGACAAGATATATGAGAAGAAGTGATTAAGGGAAGGGGAAACGACAGAATGAAAGAGAAGAAAAGAAAGAAAAAAAGAGTAATACCGGGCTTTGGTCTTTCATTTGGAATAACAATTGCAATGTTAGGAATTATTGTTGTTATCCCTTTATGTACCCTTGTAATATTCTCGGCAAAGCTGTCGTTTACTGACTTTATAACGACAGTTACAAGACCGAGGGTGCTTTCAAGCTACAGAGTAAGTCTTGAGACTGCGTTAATCGCGGCACTTATAGACGCAGTTATGGGAACAATTCTTGCGTGGGTACTTGTAAGATACAACTTTCCTGGCAAGCAGATTATGAATGGAATAATTGAACTTCCATTTGCACTGCCGACAGCTGTTGCGGGTATAGCACTTACACATCTGACAACAACTAATGGCTGGCTTGGAGCATTTTTTGGCAAATTTGGAATCCGGATTGCATATACAAGGCTGGGAATTATATTCGCACTTATATTCGTTGGAATACCATTCGTAGTGAGGGCTGTCCAGCCGGTGCTGGAAAAGGTGGATATCCAGTACGAGGAGGCAGCCAACATGCTTGGAGCAACCAACAGGCAGACAGTATTCAGGGTAATACTTCCAGAGATACTTCCAGCACTCATCGGCGGATTCACAATGTCATTCGCAAGAGGACTCGGCGAATACGGAAGTGTCGTATTCATAGCAGGAAATACACCATATGAGACAGAGATAGCACCGCTTATGATTATGTCAAAGCTTCAGGAATATGATTATGCAAGTGCAACATCAATAGCGCTTGTAATGCTTTTCATCGCATTTATTATTCTCTTTATAAATGCAGTGTTACAGAGCAGGACATCAAAGATTGTAAGTGGAATTTCATAGAAAGGGGTTAGTGTATGAACATCAGAAAAGATTCAGGTCCGTTAAAATGGATTCTAATAGGTATAAGTGTGTTGTTTTTATTTGTGATGCTTATTCTGCCCCTCAGTTATGTAATGTACACAGCATTTTCTAAGGGCATAAAGGTGTTTCTGGCAGCAGTTACTGATAAATACGCACTTCATTCAATTAAGCTGACAATAGAGGTTTCGCTTATCGCGGTTGTGTGCAACACATTTTTTGGAATATTTGCTTCATGGCTTATTACGAAATTCCAGTTTAAGGGCAAGAAGATTATATCTACTTTAATAGATTTACCACTCACAGTTTCACCGATTATAGCAGGTCTTATATATGTGCTTACATTCGGTAGACAGAGTTTTATATATCCATATCTTAAGGCTATGGGAGTAAGAATTATATTCGCAGTTCCGGGTATCGTGCTTGCGACTATATTTGTAACGTTTCCATTCATATCAAGGGAGCTGATACCGGTTCTTACCTCGCAGGGAACTGACGAGGAGGAGGCTGCAGCGCTTATGGGTGCAAATGGCTGGACTATATTCTGGAAGGTTACATTCCCACATATCAAATGGCCGCTTCTCTACGGTATTGTACTGTGTACAGCAAGAGCTATGGGGGAGTTTGGCGCGGTATCCGTTCTTTCAGGACATTTGCGCGGAAGAACTAACACGATGCCGCTGTATATTGAGCTTCTGTATCAGGGATATGATTTCACGGGAGCATTTGCAGTGTCAGCAATTCTTGTGCTGATGGCGGTTATTATACTTGTGCTTCGAAGTGTACTTGAATACAAGGGGCAGCAGGCAGCTAAGGCAGAGAAAGAGCGGCAGGAAGGATAGAAACGCACTACAACAGAAAGGCGGAACAGATTATGGCAGATTTACAGCAGGACACAGAGAAATATGTAGAGCTTCGTAATATCAATAAGACATATGGCACATTTAAAGCTTCGAATAATATTAATCTTGGAATTGAGAAGGGTAAGCTTATTGCGCTGCTTGGACCTAGCGGAAGCGGCAAAACTACCATCTTAAGAATGATAGCAGGTCTTGAGACTGCGGATTCAGGTGATATTATTATTGATGGCAAGGTTGTTAATGATGTGCCGGCAAGTAAGCGTGGAATAGGTTTTGTTTTCCAGAACTACGCACTTTTCAGATATATGACAGTGTATGATAACATTGCATTTGGATTAAAGGTCAATAAATGGAAAAAATCGGACATTAAGAAACGTGTTGATGAGCTTATTGAGCTTGTAGGACTTTCAGGAATGGCAAAAAGATACCCTAGCCAGTTATCAGGCGGACAGAGGCAGAGAGTAGCATTTGCAAGGGCATTAGCACCTAATCCGGAGCTTCTGCTTCTTGATGAACCATTTGCAGCAATTGATGCGAAGGTAAGACAGGAGTTAAGAAGCTGGCTTCGTGACATGATTACAAAGGTTGGAATCACAAGTATATTCGTTACACATGACCAGGATGAGGCAATTGAGGTTGCTGATGAAATTATTGTCACAAACAAGGGACATATAGAGCAGATTGGAACGCCAAGACAGATATACAGAGAGCCTGAGACAGCATTTATGGCGGAATTCATGGGACATCCGGTACATGTTGACCGGATTAATAAGATTAAAGGTTTTAACCAGCTTGACGATTCTGTTAAGGCGGTATTAAGACCTGAGAATGTCAACATCACAAGGCTTGATGAGAAGGTTGATTCAGCCGCTTCTGTTGAGAAGGGCGTGGTTGTAGGCAAGCTTTTCATGGGAAAGGAAGTCGAGATAACTGTCAATGTCAACGGCATAGAGGTTGTCGGAACAAGAAATGTAGAGGAAGCCCCGATAAAGAAGGGTGAGGAAGTAAATGTATTTATTCACAGGGCATTTACTTACGGTGCAGATGGAATTGTCAACATTGTTGAAAATGCAAATAAGTTTGAAGACTGGATGGTTATCTAGTATATACAAAATGGAGAAAAGCTGATTAATATGCTTTTCTCCATTTTATGATTTTAGTTATTATTTTTTTGAGTCCGTATCATTTGCTCTACATATTCCATAATGTAGTAGTTATCCTCTGGCATCTGGCAGCCTACTATGTAGACGCCGTCATTATCAGAGCATCTTATAATCTGACCCTCTAATACAGAATGTGCAGGCAAATCAAAATTATCAATTGAAACAGTAACGATTTTGCCTTTGTTATTAGAGAAAAATCTGTCTTTTGAGAGGAATGCAAAACCATTGGCACTCAGATTATCAAGTTTTCCTTCAAATGTTTCGTCTGTACCCTTTACTGTAATTGTACAGTGATTGTTCATATCAATTCTAGGATATTTACGACGGTTAAGAATCTGCGGTCTTGTTGTGATTGTAACAATGCCCGTTGTTGCAGATGCTTTTTTGTCAGCTGCAATCTTAGCGTTTTCCCAACGGTATATTACATTGCCAACTGTTACTAACATGTCACATTCAATGGCTGAATTAACTGCAGGCAGTGCCTTCTCAAGTTCAAGAGTTATACAGTTGTCATTATGAGTCTTAATGGTTCCGTGATATTCAACATTTTCACCATGAGTACCTTTAAGGATTGCGGATGCCTTCATGCCTGTCTTAATATCTTCAATACCCATGAAACCGCCAACACCAAGTTCACACATAAGATCCTGTATTGTGTTTTCCATGGTATTGATATTAGTAGCACTTTCGTCATATTTACTTACAATACGGCTGCTGATATCTCTTGAATTAGCTATGCACTCTGTCATGGTATCGACTATATCTGATACCTGTGACATGTTGCTTACAAGCTGTCTGTTAGCAGATTCAACATCCTTGATGGCTGTATCAATAATATGTATATGGTCTTCAATCTGAGTAGAATCAGATGTGATGAGATTGATGCTTTCGCTTGTCTGTGTAATCTTTTCAAGAGTAACCTGGATAAGTGACAGGGTCTCACCGATTGATGTAAGCATTTTGTCAGAAATTACAGCAAGTCGGTCTAATGCACTCTGGATTTCACTTGATGAAGTCTTTGTATCTGTACTTAATGCACGAATCTGTTCAGCTACAACAGCGAAGCCCTTGCCGGCTTCTCCAGCTCTTGCTGCTTCTATGGAAGCGTTGAGAGCAAGAAGATTAGTCTGGCTTGATATATTGTCAATAGCACTTGTCTGGTCTTTAACAGTCTTGAATTCTGATTCAAAATCATGCAGGATATGCTCAACCTCTGAAGAAAGCTCAGACATTGTAGTTGCTGTTGTAATAAGGTTTTCAAGGTCGCTTGAGCTTGTGTATGCATGCTCCTGTGACTCAGAAGTAAGGTTTACCATATCGTCAATAAGCTGGGCAACATGTTCTACCTGTGAGCTTATGTCAGTTGTCATATCAGTAGAAGATGCTGTATGATTTCTCAAATCATCATTGTTGTTTGAAAGTTCATTCATGCCAAGCATGATAACATCAGAACCATGCTTGTTTTCTGAAGCAAGCTCGCGTACAACAGTGATTCCGCTCATAATTGAATTGCTGGAAGTCTTAACCTTTTCAACAGTAGAAACAACTCTGTCAAGGTCAGCCTTGATACTGTCATTCAATGCGCCATCTGATTCATTAAGGTGCTTGATAGACATAACATAGCAGATATAACATAAAAGAAGGCATGCAACCTGTAACTGGTAATTCTTCATATCTGTTTCAGAATTACAGCCAAGAGCAACATATCTGTAAACATCACTGACTATAACAGAGAGTACATTAGCAATACCGCAGTTAATCATGAATTTCTTGTTCTTATACAGAACGAGAAGACTCATAACCGGGAGAATATATGTGAATGAAATCGGAGAATCAGTTGTGCATATTACAAATGTATAGAAAATACCATAACCAATAACAAGACATAATCTGTACGCATCAGTTGCTTTTCCTTTGATTCTGAAAAATAATTCTCCAATAAAGAAAGGTATCCAGCAAAGTGCAACAAATATTATGTAGCTGCTTTTTGGATAGATTCCATTAGCTGCATCAGTACCATAATTGGCGGTCAAAAGGAGTGAGAAAACAAGCCATATCCGACGGGCTTTAATATTAGCTTTGGCTTTAAAAACATTAGCATCGTAGTTCATAGAATAATCTCCTATAAAATATAAAATTGTTAAGTTAGTGAAGTATTTTATCACGAAAATAAACTATCTCTATTTTATAGCAAATATTTACTATTTTCAACAAGAATATCTTAAATATGGGGGGAAAATATGAGGAGAATATGATACCGATAGGTAGTCGCATTTTGAAGCATCTTATAGGTAGAAAATAGACATGATTACAATGTTAGAATGAAAATCAACCTATCAAAGCATAATAATATTTAGGTAAATAATCAAAAGGGTGGATTTACTTAATAATATTAAAGCAATCTGGCTATATATAAACAGAAACAGCGTGAAAGATGTTAATTTTATTAAGAAATTTAAGAATTCTTAAGAAATATTTAATTTTCTTATTGACAAATTATCAACAAAGGAATATTTTAATGTACAAATCAACAGTCAAATGCGAAGAACAGGAAATGACTTCTTCATATCACCGCTCACAGAAAGCCGTCAGTTGATGAGAGACGGCAGCAAGGAATGATTAAGCCCTCACCTGCGAGCAGTTCTGGTGAAAGACAGGCAGATGTCTAGTAGTTGGAACCGGTACCCATCGTTAAAAGGGCATGCCATAAGAGTTGAATATACCGAGTGGCAGTAGAGTGGTCGGAGTATCCGGCAAGCAAAGTGGTAACGCGGAAGTAGAAATAATATACCTTCGTCTTTGCACATAATCCAGTAATGGATTAGTGCATCGACGAAGGTTTTTTTGTGCGAGTAGCGATGAGGATGGAACAACGGGAATTTGATTGTATGCTTGCATACAATCAGATTCATGTTGGAACATCCGAGGAGCACCGCGACAATGTCAGAACGCAGTTCTGACATATGAGCTACGAGCTATGTAAGCGATGAGGATGGAACAACGGGAATTTGATGTATGCTTGCATACAATCAGATTCATGTTGGAACATCCGAGGAGCACCGCGACAATGTCAGAACGCAGTTCTGACATATGAGCTACGAGCTATGTAAGCGATGAGAATCATAGCACCGCTTCCACTGCGTTTGACTGGTGAAATATATTTCATAGGAGAGTGACATTATGAACACATTAGTAATCGTGCTTATCGCGGCAGTTGTACTTTTTGGTGCATACATGGTTTATGGCCGTTGGTTAGCAAAGAAATGGGGTATCGACCCTAAGGCAGAAACACCAGCCGTTAAATATAATGACGGTAAGGATTTCGTTCCAACTAATGGCTGGACAGTTTTCAGTCATCAGTTCTCATCAATCGCAGGTGCAGGTCCTGTAACAGGTGCTATTCAGGCAGCAGCATTTGGATGGTTACCAGTTTTACTCTGGATCCTCATCGGTGGTGTATTCTTCGGAGCAGTTACAGACTTCGGTGCACTTTATGCTTCAGTTAAGAATGAAGGTAAGTCAATGGGTATGATCATTGAGAAGTACATCGGTAAGTTTGGCCGTAAGATTTTCTTACTTTTCTGCTGGTTATTCACACTTATCGTTATCGCAGCATTTGCAGATATGGTTGCAGGTACATTCAATGCTTACACAGTAAATGCTGATGGCGCAGCTGTTTTATCAGCAGCAGCTAAGACAAACGGTTCAGCTGGTATGGTATCTATCATGTTTATGGTATTTGCCGTTGTATTTGGTCTTATCCAGAAAAAATTAAATCTTTCAGGATGGAAAGAAGCAGTACTTGGTATTGTGTTTATTATCGCAGCATTTGCTGTTGGTATGTTCTTCCCACTTGAGTTCAACAAAGATGTATGGAGTTATATCACATTTGTATATATCTTCTTCGCTGCAGTTATGCCAATGTGGTTAATGAAGCAGCCTCGTGACTATATGACAACATTCATGTTCATCTGCATGATCGTAGGTGCAGCAGTTGGTCTTGTAGTTGCACATCCTTCAATGAATCTTCCTGTATATACAGGATTCAATAATGCAAAGCTTGGAACAATGTTCCCAATTCTTTTCGTAACTGTTGCCTGCGGTGCCGTTTCTGGTTTCCACAGCCTTGTATCTTCTGGTACATCTTCTAAGACAGTTGAGAACGAGAAGGATATGCTTAAGGTTGGTTACGGCGCAATGGTACTTGAGAGTTTACTTGCAGTACTTGCCCTTTGTGTTGCTGGTGCAGCTGCCACTAACGGAGCGCTTCCAGCTAAGACACCATTCGCAATCTTCAGTAGTGGTGTAGCAGGATTCTTTGAAATGTTTGGTGTTCCAGTACATTTTGCAACAGTATTCATGACAATGTGTGTATCTGCTCTTGCTCTTACATCACTTGATGCAGTTGCCCGTATCGGTCGTATGAGTTTCCAGGAACTCTTCAGCGTAGATGATATGGAACATGCAGAAGGATGGAGAAAGTTATTGTGCAATACATACTTCTCAACAATCGTAACATTAGTATGTGGATTCATCCTTACTAAGATTGGATATGCTAATATCTGGCCATTATTTGGTTCAGCTAACCAGTTATTAAGCGCTCTTGTAATTCTTACACTCTGCGTATTCTTAAAGGTTACAGGACGAAGCAACAAAATGCTTTTCCCTCCTCTTATCATCATGCTTTGTGTAACATTTACAGCACTTGTACAGAGAACAATTGCAATGGTTAAGGCTATCAAGTTAGCAGCTTCTGTTACAATTCCTGCTGGACAGACATCTTGGGGAAGCGTATTCATCGCTAACGGACTTCAGCTTATAATTGCTATACTCCTTATTGTACTTGGTGTAATCATCGTAGTTAACTCAGTAAAGAGCTATGCAAAGAGCGAGAAGAACTCTGAGAAGACAGCAGCTTAATTGGTAAATATAATAAGCTATACATAATAAAATATACCGGGGCAGTTATTCTGCTCCGGTATGTTTTGTTTTATCGGAAGGTGTTCCGATTTCTTTTATTGTATTGTCATCTATCTGGATATCTGCGAGTGTGTACTGTTCTGGTGCTTCTTTTATGTTGCGGAAAACATTACAGGTGCAGGTACTCTTTCTTATTATAATGTGTTCTGTGGAAGACGGGGAAATATCAGTTTTTCCCTTAAGGTCAAAAAACTGTGTCCACGGATTAATGTTGATGAAATTAAATATCTTTCCCTGAACATATTCTATAGTGATGTATTCATAATGCTGTGGCGTGTCGGGACGCATTTTCAGCCAGAGCAGATTGTAACCTGAGTTGACCTTGATGTGACGCATTATTATATTCTTATTGTGTATGGATTCTGAGCCGCATGTAAGGCATCCATGGCAGAATTCAAATGTGCAGTCCTCAATAATTATGCGTTCATTAGCACCATTGTCTGGGTCACTGTCAGCAAATGGTCCTTTGCCGCCTTTTAAAGCAACTGCGTCATCATTTACATTAATTGTGCAGCCTTTAATAAGAATATCAGTGCAGGCATCAATGTCTATTGCGTCAGTGCTAGGTGCTTTGACAGGTGCAGATGGACTTGTAATGCGGCAGTTAAGGTAACGTACATGAGAACATTTGTAAAGGTGATTAGTCCAGAACTGCGAATTACAAATATGCAATCCGGCGACAGTAACATTGGTACATCTTTCCATATAGATAAGTCTTGCACGCTGTTCGTCTTTGTTGGTGCAGTCGGAATTCCAGGTTCTTCGCTGCCAGAAGGCTTTCCAGCTTCGTAAGCCGTTACCGTCTATCGTTCCATTACCGCACAATGTAAAGCCATCAATTCCAGAAGCGTTGATAAGTGCAGCAAAATACTGACAGGTTTCACCTTCTATTCTTGTTTGACAGACCGGATAATCGCTGATGTCGTCACTTCCCATAAGTGTTGCACCGTTTTCAATATATAGGTTGACTCCCTGCCTGAAAAATAAAGCTCCAGTCATGTATGTACCGTGCGGAATAACAATTACACCGCCACCAGCATTGTATACAAGGTCTATCAGCTTCTGGAAATTATCAGTGTATATTCTGCCGTCATCATGTATATCATAATCTGTAATAATGTATTGTTTTCCCAGTTCGGTGAGTTCTGGTGTGCTTGAGTTGTGAAACCAGTTATCGACAGGTGTGCCATCTGGGAAAATGTCTGAATGTATAGGGTCCATATTTTTAACTCCGTTTTTATTTGTTAGAAAAACAGTATTCCTTTTAAGCTTCCTGCATCAGAATACTCACAAGATTCTTGTATCTTTTGGTTTTCTCGATTATGTCGTCCTGCATGACACCATAATATATGAATACATCACGCAAAATTCTGTTAAATTCCTTAATTGAGGATTTCTTTCCGGTCACGCCGCCTGTAATATAACCAGTGGTAGCTTCTATTTCAATATCCATATGCGCGTCATTATCCTCACGCACATACAGAAACAGGTTAATTTCGCTATTTATGTCATGCTTTATCTGCTTATACATGAATTTATACTCAGCAGAATTTCTGTCAGCTTCTTTAAATCCCCATTGTTCCTGAACATACTGACATACTTCCTCAATTGCATGATTATCGTCAAAAGAAATGCTTTTTTCTACTTCAGCTTTTTTTCTTTCATAAAGCATTTTCTTAAACTTATATGCAAAACTGGTTTTCCGGTTTCTTTTAACATATGCCGATGTTGGTCCATCAAAATTATCATAACCATTTACCCCATTCATAAATGAACCTCCAATATAACTTCATATTAATATGATAAAGGTATCGCGGATAAATCACAATATTTTTATGGAAAAATGTTGTGATTTGATGAGTGTTTATTTGTTCCTTAATTGAAACCGGATAGACGCTTTTTGTCCGGTTTCAAAAAATAAAAAAATTTACATTTTCGAAACCGGGGCTATATGAAAATCATTACATGAGATGCATAATTCTTCCTGTTTTCCACATACTACCCATACATTATAAATTATGGAAAGTATGTAAGAATCGGGAGGAATTATTAATATGAAAGCTACAGGAATTGTAAGAAGGATAGATGATTTAGGTAGAATTGTCATTCCAAAGGAGATAAGAAGAACACTTCATATAAGGGAGACTGACCCGATGGAGATATTTACGGATGCCGAGGGGCAGATTATCTTGAAAAAATATTCACCAATAGGGGATATTAGCGCATTTGCAGGAAAATATGCAGAATCACTGTCAGATGCGACCGGAATGACAGTATGTATAACTGACAGGGAACAGGTTATTGCTGCATCAGGTGACGATAAGAAGAATCTGATGAATAAGCCTGTCACAAAGGAGCTTAATCAGGCAATGGAGGGAAGATGTACCATTGCTGCAGGTGAAGGAGAGGATGGTTTTGTGAAAGTCACTGATGAGGCGCAGTTTAAGCAGGAAATTATGTATCCGATAATATGTCAGGGAGATGTTTTAGGTACTGTGCTTATGATGTCTATTGACATGAAGCCAAAGTTTACAGATAATGAAAAGAAAATGGTAAAGACGGCAGCTAACTTTTTAGGAAAGCACATGGAATCGTAGATGGCTTGAGGCGGACTGATTGTACTGCAGGGATAGCAGGCTGGATTTACCTATGGATTAAGGAGAAGAACATGAGATTAGATAAATATTTAAAAGTATCAAGACTTATAAAGAGAAGGACTGTTGCCAACGATGCATGTGATGCAGGAAGAGTAATGGTTAATGACAAGGTTGTGAAGGCATCTTATGATGTTAAAGTCGGAGACATTATTGAAATCCAGTTTGGTAACAAGAATGTAAGAGCAAGGGTTACAGATGTCAAGGATACTGTTAAGAAAGAAGAAGCAAAGGAAATGTTTGAATACCTTTAATTCAAAGTACCTGTAATCATATATTGTGGTCATGCATATATTCTCATATAACGGAATGTCTATAAGGAGGGTATATGGATGAAAAGGTAAGGGTAAAGCGTCCACACAGGTTGAATATGGAGGACAGGAAAAGAATTGATTTTACAGGAATAACAGATGTAGTGTCATTTGATCCGGTTAAGGTTGTACTTGAATCTGATTATGGGCATATTACAATCAAAGGTGAAGGACTGCATGTTAACAGGCTTTCTGTCGAGAAGGGTGAATTAGACCTTGATGGCAGAGTGGATTCTGTATGTTATTCGGAGGCTGGCATGAAGAATAAACAGGATTCGTTCATGAGCAGGCTTCTTCGATGATTAATGAGATTATATATTGGGAGCTTTATGCACTTGTGGTAAGCTTCTTTAATGGTGTTCTGCTTGCATGGATATACGATAATATAAGGGCTTTCAGACGAATTGTACGGCATAAAACAGTTGTTTTTATGAGTGTGGAAGATATTATATATGGAATATATGCCGGAATAAGTGTATTTGTGATGTGCTTTAAGGTTGCAGACGGAATTATCCGTGGATTCATAATTATGGGGATTGCTGTGGGGGCATTTCTGTATTTTAAGTTTTTAAGCAGTTTTTATATACGGTGGTCTGTAAGAATTATAAAATTTTTACTAAAACCGGCATGTTTTATATTGAAAAATGTGGTGCGTATTATTACAATACCAGTAAGAAGCCTTAAAATGTATATGAAACGCAGGAAAGATATGGGTAAGAAGGAAGCACAAGGGTGAGGAATATATGAAATTAGAATCTAGAAGAGAGCGTGCAGAAAGGCTTAAGAAGCAGAGAAGGTCAACGCTGGCAGGAATGATTATTGCAATTATTGTTGTCGTGGCACTTGGCGTTGTTCTGTGGAGAGGCAAGGCAGGACTGGAAGAAAAGAATGTTGATTATCAGGCTCAGATTACAGAGTTACAATCCAAGATTGATGACGAGAATAAAAGAAGTGATGAATTGTCTGAATATGAGAAATATGTCAAGACAAAGAAGTTCGTTGAGGAGATTGCCAAGAATAAATTCGGGCTTATATATCCTGACGAACTGGTGTTTAAGCCTAATAACAAGTAAAATTCATACCAAATATTATGTCGGAGCTGGAAGATTTTTTGAATCTTTCATGCTTCGACATTTTATTTATAAGCAGTCATATATACTTCACATTGGTGTAGTGCCGGAAAGGAAGTGGATATGAATGAAAAATACATATAAAGATGCCGGATATACTTATACTATTAACCGTCTGCAGGAAACAGCCAGAACATTCAGAAATCTTGGAGATGCATATGGAGAAACTAATCAGAAGCAGACGGGTTTTAAAAGACAATTGATTCTGGCTGCAGATATATTAGAGGAATGTGTTGCAATGAATCTTGATGCTAAAGCACCGGATAAACAGGAGCGCAGGGAATTTGAGCGTAAATGTATGGCAATGGGGATATCTGTTAAGGATATAAAACTGGTTGAGGGAAAGAGGCGTGAAATACTTGTAACTGCGAAAACATTTATGAAGGGGTGTGTGTCTGAGCGTGTATTAAGAGAAACGGTGAGCAGTGTATTTAAGGCAAAATTCTTTTCTAATCAGGACAACAGGGTGATTATAAATGAAGAACCGGACCAGTATGTGTTCTATCAGGAGAATCGTTTCAGGATTCTTTCAGGTATGGCGAGAAAATGTAAAGAGGAAGAGAATACAAGTGGGGATAACTTCCTGCTAAAGAAGCTGAACTGTGGGAAAATGGTTGCAGCAATTGCAGATGGCTGTGGAAGTGGTAAAAGGGCATTTGCAGAGAGCCGCATGGTGATTGAGCTTATGGAAAACTGCATTGAAGCGGGATTCGAGGAAAAGACAGCGATTGATCTTATTAATTCTGCGTATATTGCGGGAACTACATTTAACAATCCGGTAACTATGGATATGAGTATTATTGACTGTCAGGCGGGAGTTATTAACTGTATTAAACTTGGAGCGGTATCCACATTTATAAAAAGAGATAACTGGGTTGAGATTATTAAGTCAACAACGCTTCCGATGGGAGTGTTAGAGCAGGTGGACTACGATTGTACGACTAAAAAGCTTTATGATGGTAATTATATTATAATGATAAGTGACGGTGTGCTTGATAATCTGTCAGGGGTCAATAAGGAGGAACAGATGGTGGAGATTATTAATAATATAAATGTAAAGAAGCCGGCAAGCATTGCCAAAAAGATTCTTGAGGAGTCGCTGAAGAATCATAATATGGAGGCATTTGATGACTGCACAGTTATGGTGCTTGGAGTGTTTGACACTTATGTAAACGTATAATATAATTCTCGCATGAATGAAATTATAGATAAGATTTACAGATATATTGAACAGAATAATATGCTTACGGACTGCGAAAGAGTGGTTGTCGGTCTTTCAGGCGGCGCGGATTCTGTGTGTCTGCTTATGGTGCTTAAGGGGTATATAGAGAGGAAGCATCTACAGACAGAATTATGTGTGGTACATGTTAATCATGGCATAAGGCAGGAGGCAGGAGATGATGAGGAGTTTGCCAGAGCCTTGTGTGAACGCATGGGAGTAAGCTTTACGGCATATCATATAGATGCCATAGAACTTGCAAAGCAGCTTGGAATGAGTGTTGAGGAAGCAGGAAGAAAGGAACGCTACCGCATATTTAATGAGGAGTGTCAGGGATGCAATGCAAGGATTGCGGTTGCACACCACATGAATGATCAGGCAGAAACGGTTCTTATGAATCTTGCAAGGGGAACTTCGCTCAAGGGAATCGGTGGAATAAGACCTGTAAGGGACAACATTATAAGACCGCTGCTTTCAGTAACAAGAGCAGAGGTTGAAGAAGTACTTAAAGACTTTAACCAGCCATATGTTACTGATGCAACGAATCTGTGCAATGATTATACGCGTAATTCTTTAAGAAATGTTGTTATTCCGTACATGACAGAAAAGGTTAATGCACACACTGTTGAAAATATTGCTGATGCAGCAGAGGAGCTGCAGAAGAATTTCGATTTTATTGATGTAGAGGCCAAAAAGGCTTATGATAAGCATGTATATGTGGGAGATACGGTGGTTTTAAGGCTTTATGGGGAGGAGTTTGCAGGACTTCATGAGGTCATAAGAAAGAGAGTTATCTACAAGGCAGTACATGCACTTACACAGACAGCAAAGGATATATATAAGGTTCATGTGAATGCTGTAGATGAGCTTATACGAAAACAGGTTGGCAGCAGTGCAGATATATGTTATGGACTGTGTGCGGTAAAAGGGTATGAGGATATCACAATAAGCAGGAAAAATGTGGCATCTCGGACACAGGTTTCTTCGGACCTCATACATGTACTTACGCCGCAGGAGCTTAAAAGACTTAATTCAGGTGAAAATATTACCATAGAAGAAAACATTTATTATAATAATGATGGTAAGACGGAATTAAGAAAGGTGCATATTGTAATTTCACTTCATTCTAATTATGAAAAAAACAGAAATTACGCTAATAGTTGCTATGCGAAATCCTTTGATTATGATAAAATACAAGGAAAGCTCTGCATAAGACACCGTACTGACGGTGACAGGATTGTTGTGAACAGGGCGGGAACATGGCGCAAGCTGAAAAAAGAATTCATTGACCGTAAAGTACCTGCCGGTATGAGAGATAATGTGCTTGTTGTTTCTGATGATTCGGGAGTTTTATGGGCTGTCGGGGTAAGAAGAAGTGAGTGCGCCCTGATTGATGATGAAACAAAGAATGTGCTGGAAATAACTATACAATAGAGTGAATATTAAGATTGACAAAGGAGAGAAACAATGAAAGAACCATTTATCAGTGTCCTTATATCTGAGGAAAAGCTGAATGAAAGAATTGCACAGCTTGGAGAGCAGATAAGTAAAGACTATGAAGGTAAGGAGGTTAAACTTATCTGTATTCTTAAGGGAAGTATTATATTTACATGCGAGCTTGCCAAGAGAATTACTGTACCTGTTAAGTTTGATTTTATGCAGGTATCAAGTTATGGAAGCGGGACATCATCAAGCGGTCAGATTAAGATTAAGAAGGACCTTGATGAGAGCATTGAGGGAGAGCATGTAATTGTTATTGAGGATATTATCGATTCAGGTAATACTCTTGCAAGACTTATGCCTATGTTAGAGGAGAGAAAGCCGGCAGATATATGTATATGTACTCTGCTTGATAAGCCGGAAAGAAGAGAAGTTGAAGTTGATGTTAAATATAATGGATTTAACATTCCTGATGAATTCGTTGTCGGCTATGGCCTTGATTATGACCAGAGCTACAGAAATCTTCCGTTTGTAGGAGTTTTACATCTTGACGAAGAGGCATAATTAAGTAAGGAGGAAGTGATGGATACTAAGAAAAGAAGGTCTGGAGGATTTGGAAGCATTTTCTTCATGATTATTATAATTGGTATTATCTGGGCGGTTATTGCCCAGATGAGCCAGAGAACAAGTAACTACAAGTATAAGAATTTTGTATCTGATTTAAAGGATAATAAGATTACAAATGTTGTTATAAGCCAGAACGCAGAAGTTCCAACAGGTACACTGACGATTACATTTACTGATGGAAGCAAGGATACACTTAATGTATCTGATGTCATTTCCGTACAGGAACTTCTTGATGATAAAAATGTTGAGTACGCTGTGAAAGATGTTAAGAGAGACAGTGTATGGCTTACAACTATTCTGCCATTTGGTCTTTGCCTTATCGTTGTTGTGGCACTTATGATGATGATGACAAGACAGGCTGGCGGTGGCGGTAATGCCAAGATGATGAATTTTGGCAAGAGCCGTGCAAGAATGATAAGCGGTGATGATAACAAGGTTACATTTAAAGATGTAGCCGGACTTAATGAAGAGAAAGAGGAACTTGAAGAAATTGTTGATTTCCTTAAAGATCCTGTAAAATATACTAACCTCGGAGCAAGAATTCCTAAGGGTGTTATTCTTACAGGCCCTCCGGGAACAGGTAAGACTTTACTTGCCAAGGCTGTTGCCGGTGAGGCAGGCGTTCCTTTCTTTAGCATATCAGGTTCTGATTTCGTTGAAATGTTTGTTGGTGTAGGTGCATCAAGAGTAAGGGATATGTTTGAGGAAGCAAAGAAGAATGCACCTTGTATCATATTTATTGATGAGATTGATGCCGTTGCAAGACGAAGAGGAACAGGTATGGGCGGCGGACATGACGAAAGAGAGCAGACTCTTAACCAGATGCTTGTTGAGATGGATGGTTTCGGAGTTAATGAAGGAATTATCGTGATGGCTGCTACTAACAGAGTAGATATTCTTGATCCTGCTATATTGAGACCGGGACGTTTTGACAGAAAGGTAGTTGTAGGAAGACCTGATGTCAGAGGACGTCTTGAGATTCTTAATGTTCATGCAGCAAAGAAGCCTTTAGGTGATGATGTTGACCTTGAGAGTCTTGCAAGAACTACAGCAGGATTTACAGGGGCAGACCTTGAGAATATCCTTAATGAAGCTGCTATCAATGCGGCTAAGAGCAAGAGAAAGTTCATTACTAACGCTGATGTCAACTATGCATTTGTTAAGGTTGGAATCGGTGTTGAGAAGAGAAGCAAGATTATATCAGAGAAAGAGAAGAAGATTACAGCATACCATGAATCAGGTCATGCAATTCTTTTCCATGTGCTTCCTGATGTCGGACCTGTACACACTATCTCTATCATTCCTACAGGAATGGGAGCGGCAGGTTACACAATGCCACTTCCTGAAAAGGATGAAATGTTTAACACTAAGGGCAAGATGTTGCAGAATATTATTGTAAGCCTTGGTGGACGAGTTGCAGAGGAGCTTATCTTTGATGACATTACAACAGGTGCGTCACAGGATATCAAGCAGGCAACAGCAACAGCAAGAGATATGGTTACTAAGTACGGCTTCTCAGACAGACTGGGCCTTATCAATTATGCAAGCAGTGATGAGGATGAGGTATTCATCGGAAGAGATCTTGCACATACAAGACCATATGGAGAGGATATTGCTACAGCAATTGATGAAGAGGTTAAGAGCATCATCGATGACTGCTACGCACAGGCTAAGAAGATAATTTCTGATCATATGGATGTTTTAGAGAAGAGCTCACAGCTTCTTCTTGAAAAAGAGAAAGTTACAAGAGAAGAATTTGAGGCACTTTTTAATGATAATAATACTGATGATGCTGTTTATAGTGTTACAGAAACAATTGATTAGTAAAAATGCACAAAACTTTTGAATAAATTTTATTAAGTTTGTGAACACTTATTGAGGGAAATAAGATATTATAATCAATGTAAAAACCCCCAATACATTATAGATAAAGCAGTAATGCTTATCGAAAAGAAATACCTTCTCTGAAAAAGGCAGTCACCCCATGGCTGCCTTTTTTGCTACGTAAAAATCCTTTTTGCTTGCTAAAATGTACTTTTAGATATAAAATCAGAATAGTATATGCTAAGGAGGATTCTCTATGAGAATAACCGAGGAAATAGGAAACTTAGCTGCCTGGGAAAAAAGACTTTTTTATATGTGCAGTGCAAGACCAACACTTCATCCAAGAGCGTTGTTTTCGGATGTTACGGAAAGCTATAGAAGTCCGGCTGAGCCTATGCCGGGGGATGAGGTAACTATCAGACTGCGTACGGGCAGATACAATGTAGATAAAGCATATCTTGTTGTTGATAATGTTGAACATGTTATGACAAGAGTGAAGTCTGAGAGCATGTTTGATTATTATGAAGCGAAGATTAATGTTGGAACAGATAAGGTATATTACTATTTCAAGGTTGAACTTGGCAGGACGGTGTGTTACTACAACCAGATTGGGGCAATTAAAGACCTTAATCCATATTACAATTTTCAGATTACACCAGGTTTTAAGACACCTGCATGGGCAAAGGGTGCTGTTATGTACCAGATATTTGTTGACAGGTTCTGCAATGGTGATAAAAGCAATGATGTTCTTGATGATGAATATAACTATATAGGAGAGCATGTCTGTCAGGTTAAGGACTGGAATAAGTATCCTGCACAGATGGGAATAAGAGAGTTTTATGGAGGCGACCTTAAGGGTGTGCTTGATAAGCTTGATTATTTACAGGAATTAGGAGTTGAGGTTATATATTTTAATCCGTTATTTGTATCGCCTTCTAATCATAAGTATGATATACAGGACTATGACTATATTGACCCACATTTTGGCGTAATTGTGGACGATGAAGGAGAAGTGCTGAGAGAGGGTGACACTGATAATACCCATGCGACGAGATATATTAGCAGAGTTACAAGAAAGTCGAACCTTGAGGCTAGCAATGATTTTTTTGCAAAGGTTGTGCAGGAAATTCATTCAAGAGGCATGAAGGTTATTATAGATGGAGTGTTTAACCACTGTGGTTCATTCAACAAGTGGCTGGATAAGGAACACATTTACAGAGACAGTGCAGATGAATATGCACCGGGAGCTTATGAAAGGTATGAAAGTCCATACCACAATTTCTTTAAGTTTTATTCAAACCAGTGGCCTGATAATAATTCGTATGACGGCTGGTGGGGACATGATACACTTCCTAAGCTTAATTATGAGGGCTCTAAAGAGCTGGAAGAATATATTCTATCTATCGGCAGGAAATGGGTTTCTGCGCCTTATAATGTTGATGGATGGAGACTTGATGTGGCGGCTGACTTAGGCTACAGTCCTGAATATAACCATTATTTCTGGAAGAGATTCAGAGAAGAGGTTAAGAAGGCTAATCCGGAGGCTGTTATTCTTGCAGAGCATTATGGTGATTCATATGACTGGTTACAGGGCGATGAATGGGATACCATAATGAACTATGATGCATTTATGGAGCCTGTTACATGGTTTCTTACAGGCATGGAGAAGCACAGCGATGAGGCAAGACCTGATTCATACGGTAATCCTGATTATTTCTTCGGCGCTATGCATCATAATATGGCAAGAATGGGCGGCCAGAGTGTTGCAATATCAATGAATGAACTGTCTAATCATGACCATTCAAGATTCTTGACAAGAACTAACAGGACAGTCGGAAGAACCAATACACTAGGTCCTGAAGCTGCGAATAATAATGTTAACAAGGCTGTGTTTAAGGAGGCTGTTGTCATGCAGATGACATGGCCGGGCGCGCCTACTGTATATTATGGTGATGAAGCGGGAGTGTGCGGCTTTACTGATCCTGATAATAGAAGGACTTATCCGTGGGGACATGAGGATCAGGATCTGATTGATTTCCATAAGGCTGTAATAAAGATGCATAAAGAAAATGAAGTGTTTAAAGCAGGTTCATATAAATCACTGTATTCAGCTTATAATGTTATTGCATATGGACGTTTTACAAGTGATGATGCGGCAATCATTATTGTTAACAATAATGATGATGAGGTAAGGGCAAGGATTCCTGCGTGGGAAGTCGGACTTGGATTTGATGATGATGTGGAACAGCTTTTAGTCACATTTGACGGAGGATACAGTACGGACAGACTGGGATATCACCTTCAGAGTGGATGGCTTGATATAGGTTTAAGGAAGACATCTGCTGTGGTTCTTCACAAGATGAAATGGTAATAATTGATTTCTTTGTAATAATTGCACAACAACATCTGAAATGTTATAATGCAATTAGTTGCATCGATAATAGAAAGGAATATTTTCATGGAATCTAATAATGATAAATCAAAGATTAGTCTTAATCGTAAGATGAGACTATGGAACAGATATAGAAATTATGTTATTGGACTTGCAGTAATAGTTGTTTTAGTTGTTATATTTGCAATTGTATTAAAGAACTGCGGTCATAAGAAGAATAATGATAATAATAAAGAAACTACTGCACCTGTGACAACACAGGAACATTCATCAAAAGAGCAGGAGACATCTTCAGTTCAGACAACACAGGCAGCTACAGAGGCTACAACTAAGGCAGCCGTAGGCAGAAGCCTTAAGTTATCAGGAACAGCTGAAGTACAGGATAATACATCATCTGATCATTATAAGAATGCAATGTTTATCGGAGATTTTGTAATAAGCGGAATTTCAGGATTTGGTTTTGCTTCTGATTCACAGGTTATAGCATCTAATTCTATGACAAGTGACAAGCTTTCAGGCTATATGGATGAATTTGTATCTAATTCACCGGATTCAGTTTATATTATGGTTGGTATTAATGACCTTAACTATGGAAGCAGATCTGTAGAAGATATTTATAATTATGAGAAGTCATTTATAGAGGAATTAAAGAGCAAGCTTCCTGATACAGATGTTTATGTTCTTTCAGTTCTTCCTATAAGCAAGAGATTTGAATCTTCAAGCAAGGTTAAACAGACTAATATAGATGCACTTAATAATATGTTCTCTGAGAATGCTTCTTCTCTGGGAATAACTTATATTGATGTTGCGTCTGCGTATAAGGACGGAACAGGTTATTTTGGTTCATCTTATACAGACAGTGGATATAATCTTAAGAGTGGATATTATGCATTCATGCTTAATGGAATTGCAGGAGTAGTTAAATAATGAATTTTCATGTTATGACATTGTTCCCGGATATGATAATGGATGGGCTTAATACAAGTATTACAGGCAGAGCCATAAAGTCGAGGGTTATGTCTGTGACAGCACATGATATCAGGGATTATTCTAATGATAAGCACTTAAAGGTTGATGATTATCCTTATGGTGGTGGTGCCGGAATGGTCATGAGGGCTGGTCCGGTATGTGACTGCTATGAGGATATCGTTAAGAATATAGGTGAAAGACCGCGTGTTATATATATGACACCGCAGGGATATACATTTACACAGAAGATGGCAGAAGATTTCGCAAAGGAAGACAATCTTGTCATTTTGTGTGGACATTATGAAGGTATTGATGAGAGAGCACTTGAGAATATAGTAACAGATTATGTGTCAATCGGTGATTATGTTCTTACAGGTGGAGAACTTCCGGCAATGGTAGTTATAGATACTATTTCAAGACTGGTTCCGGGAGTCCTTAATAATGAGGAATCAGCTGAAACGGAGAGTTTTTCAGATGGGCTGCTTGAGTATCCGCAATACACAAGACCGGCCGACTATAATGGACAATTGGTTCCTGAAGTACTTTTGTCAGGACATCATGCCAATATTGAAAAATGGAGACATGAGAAGTCGATTGAAAGAACGAAAAAGTACAGACCGGATTTGTATGAAGAATATGTTAAGAAACATTCTGATGAGTTCAGATGATATAGGGAGAGGAACTATTAATTATAAAACAGGGGTTTAAGCTATGGTGAATTTTTTTAAAGCTGAGACTGTTAATTCAGACATTCTTATTGATGAGACGATGTCAATTGTAACAGCAGATGAAAATTTTGAAGCGATTTCAGGCAATAATGCACTTTTTGTATATACAAGATATATACACCCTGACGATGTCAGCAGATTCACAGAAGCATTAAAGGATTATGCTGATTCTGGTAAATTTATTGTTGTAAGAATGTTATATCAGACAGGCGAATATCACTGGATGCTTACAAGAATTATAGATGGCGGTGTATCTGAGACAAGAGGTCATATGTATGAAATTAATATTATGGATGCCGCAGTAATTACTACACAGATAGATAACCTTAATTCGCAGATTGAGAGATATTCAAGTTATCTTGGCATGTGTGAGAATGTCCTGTTTTCTTATGATATACTTAACGATGACTTTAATATATTTATGACTTCAGATGGACACCAGACTATGTCTTTTTACCGTGGCACGTTAAATGCATGGGAAGAAGATAAGATAAAAACTGATGCTCTTGAGCCTGATGCGGTAAAAGAACTTGATGGATTTTGCAAGGCACTTGTTAATGGAGAGAAGTTATTCAAGCGGGAGATTACTATTAATACACTTAATAAGCTTGGAAGACTGGATAAATGTCTTGCAAGAGGTAATACAATTGTAGATGCATATGGAAACAGAATCGTTATAGGTACTATTATAATACTTGAGAGTTCAGATAATCATGTAGTTGAAGAACTCAATATAATATCTGATATGAAAGATTCTGGTACAGATCTGCTTAACAAGCGCGCTATTACTGATTATGTAAGAAAGCTGATAGATTCACAGCCGGGACATACTGTAACAATTGCTATTATTGATGTTGATGATTTTAAGACTATTAATGATACATATGGACATATGTTTGGTGACGAGGTTCTCTGCAAGGTTGCAGATATCTTAAGAGATGCAGTTGGAAGCAGAGGATTGTGCGGAAGAATTGGCGGAGATGAGATGTTTATCGTTATGGAAGGACTTAATGATAACGAGGGGATAAGGAATGTTTTAAGAACAGTACGTAATAATACAAAATGGCTGTATCATGATGATCCACGTAATATTAAGATTACATGTTCGATTGGTTCAGCAACTTATCCTAATGATGCCAAGAGTTATGATGAATTATTTAAGATAGCTGATAAGGTTCTTTACCTTGCTAAAGAAAAAGGAAAGGACAGATATATCATTTATCATGAGGATATTCATAGGGAATATGTATATGGGATGGGAAGGATTGTTGATCTTAATGATAAAGTGTTTTACAAGTACCATAAGATGGAGGTTGTTAATACCATTATCAGGGAATACAAGGAAGCTGATGACGCAAGAAGAAAGGAACTGATAGATATTGTGGCAGTAGCATTTAATATTAATACTATTGCAATATATGACAGAACTGAGCTGATAAAGCATATCCTGTATGGTGACCAGCGTATGACAGATGATGACGGAAGCTTTTTCAAGGAAGATAATTATATTCCCAACTTTAGGGAAGATGGCATATTTGTAATAGATAACATCAACTTTTTTGAAACAAAGGCTCCGGCGGTATATAAAGTGTATTCTGAATATGGAATTGTTCAGGCTGTGCAATATATTATCGGGGGAGATATTAAGAAGAATAACAATATTATTTCTTATGGAAGATATAAGCTTGACAGGAAATGGGCAGAGAGCGACATGAATTTTCTTGCTATTATAGGAGATTATATAGGAAGAGTGTACCTGAAAGAGAGAAAGCGATGATTAACAGATATGTTGCGCTGGACATTGAGACTACAGGTCTTAATCCGGCTGTAGACAGAATTATAGAAGTAGGAATGGCAAGGGTAGAGGGCGGACAGATAACGCAGAAATATTCTACTCTTGTGTATCCGGGAGTATCTGTAAGTGAGAGGATAACAGAACTTACGGGTATACATAATGAAGAACTTACAGGTAAACCGCGAATAGAGGATATTATAGGTGAAATAACAGAGTTCATAGGTGACTGGCCTGTATTAGGTCATAATGTTATATTTGATTTTAGTTTTCTTAAAAAAGCGGCAGTTAATAATGGTTTTACTATTAATGATGATGGGATTGATACATTGAAGTTGGCCAGAAGGATTCTGCCGGAAGCGGAACACAAGAGTCTTTCGTTTTTATGCGGGTATTTTAATATAGATCCGGGCAGGTCGCACAGGGCATATGACGATGCAGTTAGTGCGAGTATGTTATATGCGAAGTTGGAAGAGATAAAGCCTGATGATGAAGGCTTTAGCAGCACGACAAAGCTTGTGTATTCGGTAAAAAAGGATTCACCAATAACTCCTCCGCAGAAAAGATATCTTACAGCTCTTGTAGAAAAGCATAATATAAAGCTGGAGATTCCTATGGAAGAAATGACTAAAAGCATGGCTTCGAGACAGATAGATACAATAATAGCACAGTATGGAAAATGATTCCATGCTGTGCTATTTTTTCATTATTGCATCAAGCTGTGATACAATTGAATCGCGGGAAAGGCTTTTTAATGTTAATGCCTGTTCTTTTAAAACAGCAATCTGGTCTTTTCTGTCACCTGATGCATATATGATGGCAAGGTCTATATAATTAGATGATATATCACTTTTAATGGATATGCCGTATTCAAGGAATGTGGTGGCATCTTCAATATCTTTATGTTCAAGAAGATTATGTCCTATTAAAGCGATTGCTTTTACAAGTGTTGTGAAATTATCATCATATTCTGTAAGGTCATTCAGATTAGCAACACCATAAGATAACTTAAGATCTGTGTTACTTATTCCGGTAAGATTAAGTATTTTCTTACCTTTAAGTGACTGAAGTGTATCATATGCCCGCTTCATACGGGAATCTTGTGACATTAATCTGTCAAATGTTTCATTACCTGAATTAATTAGTGGCAGATTGTCAGGAATTGATATATAATTAAGATTACTGATGTCTTTACGGCGAACCTGATTCGCTTTTGCCTCACGGTCAAGAAATTCTTCATTTCTTGCTTTGTGGTTCCGTGTGCCTTTTTTAATGGCAAATTGAAGGACAATCAGAAGTATAATAAAATATGGCAGTATAAAATGCATGAATGTTATTCCTTTTCGTGTAAACCCCGCTGTTATATTGTGTGGAGGTAATTATGATTAATTTTAATAATAAGAAAACTAAGAGATGGTTCACAGCAATATTAATTCTGATACTTATCGTTGCAATGGTTGTTCCAATGGTAGCATATCTTATCCCTTAGTCGTGTGATTCAAGAAAGAATCTATATAAGAGTATAGAATTAATATTCATTTAATGCAACATTTTTGGAGAGACAAATGTTATGAAAAAAGGCAAAATATCAGATACAATCTTAGGCAGATCAGTTTTTAAGCTGCTTGGGAAAAGAGGTAATACTGTTAAACCTGCATATGGACAGGATGCTGCGCATATAAATAATCAGGAAAAGCCTGTGTTAGCATCAGTGGCAACAGGTGACTGGGCTGTTTACCGCGCTGTGAATAATATAAGTGCTGTGGGTGGCGTGGCAGATTGTATTATGGATACTGTTATGATTGATGAGAAGTCAAGGGAAATCCGTCTCAAAGAGATTATAAAGGAGCTTGACAGACAATGCTGTGTTGCAGGCGTAGGTATCGCAGGAGGCCATACGACAGTTACAGATAAGGTTAATTCTCCGGTATTATCTGTTACTGCAATTGGACATCAGGAAAGAATGCAGCATAAGGCTGAAGCCGGACAGGATATTGTTGTTACAAAGCATATAGGCATGAGTGGTATAAGAACACTGACAGACTGTAAGAGGGATGATATACTTAAGGTATATCCAGAGGATATAATTGATAAGGCACTTGACGATGAATCACAGCTGCTTGTAGCAAAAGAAGCGGAACTTTTTATGAAGGAAAGTAAAGTGGGAGCCATGCATGATGTTTCTGAGGGTGGAATATTTGGCGCACTCTGGGATATGGCAGAATATTCAGGTGTGGGGCTTGAAGTTGATTTAAGACAGATTCCTGTGAAGCAGGAAATTATTGAAATATGTGAATTATTTAATATTAATCCATATATATTGGATTCAATGGGCTGTTTGTTAATGACATGTGAAAATGGATGTGATATTATTAATATGTTACACCAGAATGGTATTGAGGCTGCTGTTATTGGAAAGGTAACCAGTGGCAACGACAGGATAATTCATAATTCTGAGGAAGACCGTTTTTTAGGGCTTCCGGAACAGGATGAGATATATAGATTTATATAATAATCAGGAGGATTGCGTTATGAGAGAGAAAATTCTTGATGTTCTTGAGAAGAATGGAAGGATAGACCTTAAGGAGATGGCTATTATGCTTGGCTATTCAGAAGCAGAGGTCGCCAATGAAATCGCGGATATGGAAAAAGAACATATTATATGCGGATATAATGCGGTCATTAACTGGGATAAGACTGGTGAAGAGAAAGTGACAGCACTTATTGAGGTTAAGGTTACTCCACAGAGAGGATTAGGTTTTGACAGTATTGCAGAGCGCCTTTACAAATACGATGAGGTAACATCAGTTTATCTCATGTCAGGAGGCTTTGATTTTACTGTTATTATAGAAGGTAAATCAATGAAGTCAGTGGCTCAGTTCGTCGCGGCGAAACTCGCACCATTAGATTCAGTCCTTAGTACATCAACACATTTTGTACTTAAGAAATATAAGGACTACGGAACAATAATAGAGGACGAGGCTAAAGACGAAAGGATGCTGATTACACCATGAGAAACCCATTATCACAGAAAATAACAGGTATACAGCCATCAGGAATAAGAAAGTTCTTTGATGTTGTAAGCGAGATGCCGGATGCTATTTCTTTAGGAGTAGGTGAACCTGATTTTGATACTCCCTGGAATGTAAGAGAAGAAGGTATATATGCCCTTGAAAAAGGAAGAACATTTTACACATCTAATGCAGGTCTAAAGGAATTAAGAGAAGAGATATGTAATTATCTTGCGAGAAAGATGGATTTACATTATGATCCTATCAAAGAAGTTCTTGTAACAGTAGGTGGAAGTGAGGCAATTGATGTTGCATTAAGATGTATGTGCGATCCGGGTGATGAGGTGCTTATTCCACAGCCTAGCTATGTATCATATCTTCCATGTGCAGTTATGGCTGATGCAAAGCCTGTAATTATTGAATTAAAGGAAGAAAACGAGTTTAAGCTTACTAAGGAAGAGCTGCTTGCCAGTATAACAGATAAAACTAAAGTACTTGTTATGCCATTTCCTAATAATCCTACAGGTGCTGTTATGACAAGGGAGGAATTGGAAGAGCTTGTACCTGTCATAATTGAGAAGGACATATTTGTTATATCGGATGAGATATATTCAGCTCTTACATATAACGGAGAGCATTGTTCAATAGGAAGTCTTCCAGGGATGAAAGAGAGAACAATAGTAATTAATGGTTTTTCTAAGGCATTTGCAATGACAGGCTGGAGACTAGGCTATGCATGTGGCCCTAAGGAAATAATAAGCCAGATGACTAAGCTTCATCAATATGCAATTATGTGCGCACCGACTAACAGCCAGTTTGCAGCAGTGGAGGCACTTAAGAATTGTGATATGGAAGTTGAGAAGATGGTTACTGCTTATGATCAGAGACGAAGATATCTTATGCATGCTTTTAAAGAAATGGGGATTGATTGTTTTGAGCCATTTGGAGCATTTTATGTATTTCCATCAATCAAGAAATTTGGGCTCACATCGGAAGAGTTTGCTAACAGGCTGCTTAGGGAACAGAAGCTGGCTGTAGTGCCGGGAACAGCATTTGGAGACTGTGGAGAAGGGTTTTTACGAATATCATATGCATATTCTATTGACAATCTTAAAGAAGGACTTGAGAGAATAGAAAAGTTTATCAATACACTTAGGTAAGGAGAATAAGAAATATGGCAGAGATTAATGTTGACCATATCAATCCTTTTCTGATGGCAGCCAGTACAATTATGCGTGACGCCTGTCAGATGGAAATGAAGATAGGCAGACCATATGTAAAGACTACTGAATTCCAGAGTGATTCAGTTATTATAATGATTGGTGTTACAGGTGAAATGAGAGGTCAGGTAATGATTTCATTCACGACACCTAAGGCATGTCAGGTTGCATCAGGAATGATGATGGGAATGCCTGTGCCGGAGCTTGATGATATGGCTATGAGCGCAATAAGTGAACTTGGTAATATGATAATGGGTAATGCAGCAACAATTCTTTCTACTAAAGGAATCGGAATTGATATTACACCACCTACAGTATGCCGTGGTGCAATGAAGATATCGCAGTCATATGCCAAGAATATATGTATACCAATGTCATGTAATGATGATCTTATATTAGAGTTAGATATTGCAGTAAAAGGTGACTGATAAGGACAGAAGATATGTTGAATATAGTTTTACATGAACCAGAGATGCCGGCTAATACCGGTAATATAGGAAGAACATGTGTGGCAACAGGCGTAAGACTCCATCTTATAGGACCATTAGGATTTCAGATTAATGATAAGATGTTAAAGAGGGCAGGTCTTGATTACTGGGATAAGCTGGATGTAACAGTGTATGATGATTACAATGATTTTCTGACGAAGAATCCCGGTGCAAAGATATATATGGCGACAACCAAGGCACACAAGACATATGCAGAAGTTAATTATGAGGATGACTGTTATATAATGTTTGGAAAGGAAAGTGCAGGAATTCCAGAGGAGATACTTGTAGATAACGAGGATACATGTATCAGAATTCCGATGATAGGTGATATAAGATCGCTTAATCTTTCTAATTCTGTGGCTATTATTTTATACGAGGCACTACGCCAGCATAATTTTTCGCATATGAACTGTGAGGGACATCTTCACAGACTTAACTGGAAAGAATAGTTATAAGTATAATAAAACACACGGACACAAAATTTCATGTCCGTGTGTTTTTATTTTGCGAGTTCAAGTGTGAATATGAATTCTGTTCCAACTCCGACGGTACTTACAACATCAATGTTCTCGCCGTGTGCCTGGATAACTTCCTTGGTTATTGAAAGACCAAGTCCCGAACCTTTCTTATCACGGCCTCTTGAAGAATCTGACTTGTAGAATCTGTCCCAGATTTTATCAATATCTTCTTTGGCAATTCCGCAGCCGGTATCTTTAATGGATATCTGGGCTTTCTCACCCTTTTCTTTTACAGTAATATAAATATATGAGCTGTCCTTGCTGAACTTAATTGCATTGTCAATAAGATTGTAAATTACCTGTTGTATTCTGCCTTTATCAGCCTTGACATTTTGTATGCTGTTGGCATATGTTATATTGAATTTAATGCCTTTTTTCTTGCATGTTCCTTCAAATGTTTCAACAGTATGGCGGATTATAGAATTAAGGTCAAATACACTTATATCAAGGCGGACAGATTTAGGATCCAATTCGTTAAGTGTAAGTATGTTGCTGGTCAGCTTAGTAAGACGTTCTGTCTCAAAAAGCATGATACCGATATATTTATCAAGCATTTCAGGAGGAATGGTTCCGTCCTGTATTGCCTCTAAGTAGCCTTTAATTGATGTAAGAGGTGACCTGAAATCATGAGAAATGTTTGATAAGAATTTTTGCTGAAACTTATCAGATTCATTAAGCTGGGAAGCCATATAGTCAAGTGACATTCCAAGTCGTCCTATTTCGTCATTAAGCATTGGCTTGATATGATAAGAAAGATTACCTTTACCATATTCAGTTGTTGCCTTTGTGATTTCCTTGATTGGCTTATGAACCTGAATGAAATACAATCCGAGGAAAGAAGCTGAAAGGAAAAGGGTGATAATAAGTGTAAGGTAGTTAGTGTTAAAAGTATCATAAACCCTGTCTATGATTACAGAATCAGGAATATTAATTACAACATAACCTTTTATTTCAAAAGAGTTAGATATTGGAGCAAAAACACTCAGTGTAGGTTCATTTAACAAATTATAAAAATTCCAGAGTATATCATGTTTTCCGTGAAGGTCTCCATAGTCAAAATCTTCAATAGAATACAATATCTTTTCATCATTATTGCTTTTATCTTTAGTGCTGTCGTTAGTATCAAGAATGACATCACCTGACGGAGTTATAAAAATAATACGCGTGTCATTAAGCACAGATACAGAATGAAGTTCAAGTTCTATGGAGCGGAGTCTTGTTTCACTGAAATATTCAAGAGCATATTCATTGGCTATTTCATTGGCCTGAAGATATAATCTGTCTGAATAATAGCTGTATATGCGTTTGTAATCAATTTTATAACATACAGTAGATACAATAATAAATCCTATAATGGATATAGCTATATATAAAAAAATGTGCTTCCCCAGTGTACTTAAGCCCTTCAATATTAAGCCTCCTTATCCTGCCCTTTTTATTTAGTTACGAATTTGTATCCGATGCCCCAGACTGTCTCAATATTCCAGTGTGCATGATCCTTGATTTTTTCACGGATTCGCTTAATATGGACATCCACAGTTCTTGTGTCACCGATGTATTCATATCCCCAGATATTATCAAGAAGCTGTTCTCTTGTGAATACCTGGTTAGGAGCAGAAGCTAAGAAATATAAAAGTTCAAGTTCCTTAGGCGGCATTTCAACATTTTTACCCATATAATTAACAGAATAATTGTCGAGGTTGATAGAGAGGTCAGGGTAATTGACACATTTGGCATTAGAAGAATCAACACCAGCACTCTGAGGTAAATGATATCTTCTAAGTACAGCCTTTACACGGGCAACCATCTCCTTAGTTTCGAAAGGCTTGATAATATAGTCATCTGCACCAAGCTCAAGTCCCAATACTTTGTCAAATGTTTCGCCTTTGGCTGATAACATGATTATAGGAACATTATTATTCTTTCTGACTTCACGACATACCTGATAACCGTCCATGCCCGGAAGCATTAAATCCAGAAGTATAAGATTAGGCTTGAATACGGGAATTTCAGAAAGAGCACACTCTCCATCATATACAATCTTTGTTTCATAACATTCCTTAGTAAGATAGAGTGAGATAAGTTCTGCAATATTCTCATCATCATCTACAATAAGTATTCGCTGTTTAGATGCCATAATAATTTCCCCCAATAATAATTATTTGAAATCAACAATAGTTACACCAGCATCGCCTTCACCGATTTCACCGAGGCGGAAGCTCTTGATATATGGTACACCGCGAAGATAAGCGGTAACACCGTTTCTTAATGCACCGGTTCCTTTACCATGAACGATACGCACCTGCGGAATCTTGGCAATGTAAGCATCGTCAAGATATTTGTCAAGACGGGCAACAGCCTCGTCCACTGTGCAGCCGAGAAGATTAATCTCAGTTGATATTCCGGCTGACTTGCTCATCTTAATCTTACCGGAACCGCCCGCAGCCTTGGAAGGTGTTTCCTTAGGCTCTTTATATCCTGAAAGAATCTCCAGATTCTTAATGTCAATCTTCGTGCTTAATGCACCTACTTGAACAGTAACCTGTTTCCTGGTAGGATGGATTGCAGAAACAGTACCGATAACATTCATAGTAAGAACGCGTACATGCATGCCGGTCTTAAATTCAGATATATCATGGGCCTTGTGTGCTTTAACTTTGGCAGGCTCTACTTTTAACTTTGCCTGATTCTTGTTCATCTTCTCACGGACAGCAGTACGGTGCTTCTCAAGTTCTGCAACTGTCATTCCGTGCTTGTTCATGGCTTTGATAGTCTCGTCTGCAAAATCCTTGGCATCCCTTAAGATGGCAGCAGCCTGTTCATTGGCTTTGCGGATAATGTTGTCAGTTCTTTCATCAAGCCTCTCATTCTTAGCCTGAAGCTTTTCTTTAAGAGAAGCAATCTCAGCCTTATAGTTTTCAACCTCAGCCTGTTCCTTCTCAAGAGAGATTCTTGCGTGTTCAAGGTCAGATACGATATCTTCAAAATGTACATCTTCTGCATTAAGTCTCTCTGATGCATCGGAGAGAATATAGTCAGGAAGACCAAGCTTTTTAGAGATTGCAAATGCGTTACTCTTTCCCGGAATTCCTATAAGCAGTCTGTAAGTTGGACGGAGTGATTCAACATCAAACTCACAGCTTGCATTTTCAACACCATCAGTAGAAAGTGCGTAAAGCTTGATTTCACTGTAATGTGTTGTTGCCATTGTTGTGACACCACGCATTTTAAGGTCGTTAAGAATTGCGATTGCAAGAGCAGCACCTTCTGTCGGGTCAGTTCCTGCACAAATCTCATCAAAGAGTACAAGACAGTTCTCATCAGCTTCTTTAAGAATCTTAACAGTGTTAGTCATGTGCGATGAAAATGTACTTAAACTCTGTTCAATACTCTGCTCATCACCGATATCAGCGTAAATGTTCTTAAATACGGCAATGTCTGAATGGTCAAGAGCCGGAATGAATAAACCAGATTGGGCCATAAGTGTAAGAAGTCCTACTGTCTTTAAAGAAACTGTCTTACCACCGGTATTAGGGCCTGTGATAATAAGAAGTTTAAAATCTGTTCCGAGATAGATATCAATAGGAACTACAGTGTGTGGTTCAATAAGAGGGTGGCGTCCCTTCTTAATATTGATAATTCCTGATGTATTCATGACCGGGCGGCTTGCATGCATATGTCTTGCAAGCTGAGCCTTTGCAAATATACAGTCGAGTTCAACAAGTATTTCATAATCGCATAGAAGCTCCTCTGTATGTTCCCCTGCTTTCGCACTTAAGTCGGCAAGAATTACTTCAATCTCGGCTGCTTCCTTAAGTTCTAACTCACGGATATCGTTATTAAGTTTTACAACTGCTGCCGGCTCAATAAAGAGTGTAGAACCGGTAGATGACTGGTCGTGTATCATACCTGGAAATGCTGATTTATATTCAGCCTTGACAGGCAGACAGTAGCGTCCCTGTCTTGTAGTGATAACATAATCCTGAAGGTAAGTTCTGTAAGTAGGTGAATTAAGCACCTTGTTAAGTTCAGAATGTATTCTGTCATTAGCAATAGCCTTGCTTCTTCTGATGCTTCTTAAGTTGGCGCTTGCGTCATCACTTATCTCATCTTCAGAGATAATACATTTCTTAATCTGGGAATTAAGTGCATCAACTGTTGCAAGGTTTTCAAGCATACCTGATATGGAATCCTCACGATGCTCATAATAATCCTTAACATGCTTTGCACATGAAAGAATGGCACTTATATTAAGAAGCTCTGATATATTAAGGGAACTTCCTACCTTGAGTCTTGCCACAGAAGCGCGTATATCTTTAGTCTGGCTGAAATCAACAGAACCCTTCTGGAAAATTCTTGAAAGCGCATCATTAGTCTCATCCAGACGTAAGTTGATGTCTGTTATATCAGTCATTGGCTTTAAGTTACGAAGTATTTTCTTTGAACCGTCACAGCATGCATATGAAACAAGCTGGTCGGTAATTTTATAAAATTCCAAAGTGGATAAAGATTTCTTATTCACGAAAGACCTCCAAAAACTAAATACAATCTTTTCATACGCTATAAGTTTACAGCATTTAAGGCAAAAAAACTATATTTTGCTTATAAATATTTACATGCAAGTCATAAATTGTTCATAATCGTAATATAAACTATGATATAATTGTATTTATAAGAGACGAAAAATTATATAAGGAGTTCGAAATGGGAACTAAAGAAGAGGATAAGGAAAAGTATGACCTGTATACAGAAAAGGTTGTTCTTCATCCAGCCAAGAAATATAAGTGGCTTATCAGAATAGGAAAAGTTATGCTTTTTGCAGTGTCAATAATGGCAGCGGCAATAGTGTTCATGGTGTTTCTGTATCCTATGCTTCAGAAGAAGATAGACGAGAAGAATAAGGATAAAAATGTAGTGTATATCCAGAAGGATAACTATATATTTGCGGAGACCAAAAGCGGAGAATATGCTGATACGCTGACTGAGAATGATTTAAAAGAAAATTATGAAGCAGCTATGACAACACTCCGTACGAAAGTTGAAAGTGTCAAGAAATGTCTGGTTTCGGTAGATATAGAGAAGCCTGTTACAGATGTTCCGTCTGTTGAAAACAGCCAGACAGAAGTGGCAGGACTGATTGTAGCTGAATTTAATTCTAATTATCTTATTCTTACAAGTGCTGAACTGTTAAAAACAGCCGGTAATTTTACTGTGAAATTCTCTGACGATGTACAGACTGATGCTACAATAATATGCATGGACGATTCAACAGGAATAGGGTTAATAAGTGTAAGTGAAAATAAACTTACAAGCGAACAGAGAGATTCATTATCAATAGCTGTACTTGATAATTCATATATGGTAAATCAGGGAGACCTTGTAATTGCTGCCGGTAAATTATATGAAACAGTCAAGGGTGTCGGATATGGTACAATAGCAGGAATTAAGACGGAGTATGCTAAGGATGCCGGATATGAAATATTTGAGACCAATATTACTGTAGCAGAAGGCGGTTTTGCGATTCTTTTTAATTCAGAAGGAAAGGTAGTAGGAATATCAAAATCATCATCAGAAGCATCTGGTAAGTTTATGGGAATATCAGACCTCAAGGGGCAGCTTGAGACAATGATTAATCATCAGGGAGTTATGTATTGTGGAATTACAGGCCAGAATGTTACAGATGAGCTTACGGCAAAATATAATCTTCCAAATGGTGTATACATTTCTAATATTGATATTGACTCACCAGCTTATTATGCAGGATTACAGGCGGGTGATGTAATCAGTGCAATTAATGGACAAAGTATTTTGACAATTCAGCAGTTTAGTGAGAAACTATATCAGTGCGCTGATGGCGATACTTTATTAGTAACAGTTAAAAGACAGGGAAAAGACGGTTATTCAGATGTATCATTTTCAGTAAATGTGCAGTTAAAACAACTTAATTAACGGAGGCAGAAAATTTATGCGTTATATAGAAACTCTTAAAGATGGAGAGAGGATTTCAGAGGTATATCTGTGCAAATCAAAGTCAATTGCACTTACAAAGACAGGCAAGGAATATGCAAATGTAATGCTTGCGGATAAGACAGGACAGATTGATTCTAAAATATGGGATCTTAATTCAGGAGGAATTGCTGAATTTGATGTTAATGATTATGTTGCAGTGACAGGTCAGGTAACAAGCTACAACGGAGCATTACAGTTTAAGATAGAGAGAGCAAGAATTGCAGCTGAAAATGAATACACTGCATCTGATTATGTGCCATCATCAAGATTTAACATTGATGATATGTTTGCAGAACTGATGAAGTATGTAGACAGTGTAAAGAGTACATATATGAAACAGCTGTTATATTCTTTCTTTAAGGATGAAGCATTTGCAAAGAAATTCAAGTCTGTATCAGCAGCCAAGACAGTTCATCACGGCTTCGCAGGTGGATTGTTAGAGCACAGCTTAAGTGTAACAAGATTATGCGACAAGATGAGCAGCAACTATGATTTCCTTAACAGGGATCTGCTTATAACATGCGCAATGCTGCATGATGTCGGCAAGGTTAAGGAATTATCTGAATTCCCTAAGAATGATTACACTGACGAGGGTAATTTCTTAGGACATATTGTTATCGGATATGAGATGGTTATGGAGAAGGTTAAGCAGATAGATGGATTCCCAGACATGCTTGCAATGCAGATTGGACACTGCATACTTTCACATCACGGAGAGCTTGAGTACGGCTCACCTAAAAAGCCATCAATAGCAGAGGCTGTCGCATTATCTATGGCAGATAATATGGACGCAAAGCTTGAGACATTAAGAGAAGCGCTTGAAGCCAAGGATACCAACGACTGGCTTGGTTATAACAGATGGCTTGATTCTAATATAAGAAGGACAACTAATGAGTTTTAAGAAAGATGATAAAGTAACATTTGTAATTGAAGATATAGGAACCGGAGGAGAGGGTATCGGCAAGGTTGATGGATATACCCTCTTTGTTAAGGATGCGATAATCGGCGACAAGATTGAGGCAAAGATTATTAAAGCCAAGAAGAATTACGGCTATGCAAGGCTTGAAAAGATTATTGAGGCTTCACCTGACAGGGTGACTCCTGCCTGTCCTGTTGCAAGACAGTGCGGTGGCTGCCAGATTCAGCAGATGAGCTATGAGGCACAGCTTAAGTTCAAGGAAAAGCTGGTTGATTATAATCTTAAGCGTATCGGCAAGATAGAAGGCTATGAGTTTTTCCCGGCTATCGGAATGGAAGAGCCTTTCAGATACAGAAATAAAGCACAGTATCCGGTTGGAACTGCTAAGGACGGAAGTATTGTGATGGGCTTTTATGCAGGAAGAACTCACTCTATTATTTCATGTACAGACTGCAAGATTGGTGCTGTCGAGAACCAGTTTATTCTCGCGGTAATAAAGAGCTGGATGGAGCTTAACGGTGTTGTACCGTATGATGAGCAGACCGGAAGAGGTCTTGTGCGTCATGTACTTATAAGAACTGGCTTCCACACAGACGAGATAATGGTCTGTCTTGTTATTAACGGCATTAAAATGTCTGGCAAGTTAAAGGAATCGCTTGTAAAGCGCCTTACAGAAGTGTCACTTGATTCAGATATAAGTACTGACAAATGTATCAAATCAATTATGCTTAATTTCAACACGGAGAACACTAATGTCATTCTTGGCAGACAGTGTGAGACTCTGTGGGGAAAAAGCTATATTGAAGATTATATTGGTGATATTAAATATCAGATATCACCGCTTTCGTTCTTTCAGGTTAATCCAAGACAGACTGAGAAGCTGTATGGAAAGGCACTTGAATACGCAGGACTTACAGGCAGTGAGACTGTGTGGGACTTGTACTGCGGAATAGGAACAATTTCTTTATTCCTTGCCAAGAATGCAAGAAAGGTATATGGCGTCGAAATTGTTCCGCAGGCCATAGAAGATGCTAAGAATAATGCGGCAATTAACGGCATTGATAATGCTGAGTTCTTTGTCGGAAAGGCTGAGGAGGTTGTACCACATTTTTATGAAGAAATGGCGCGGCTGGCAGCAGATACATCTGCAACCGAAGCACAGCGGGAGGAAGCAAGAAAGAGCATTACTCCTGATGTAGTAGTCGTTGACCCGCCAAGAAAGGGCTGTGACGAGTCGCTTCTTGACACTATTGTCAAGATGTCGCCTGAGCGTATTGTGTATGTAAGCTGCGATTCGGCTACACTTGCCCGTGACTTGGGGCTGCTTGCGGCTAAGGGCTACAGAACTGTGAAGGTGCAGCCTGTGGACCAGTTCTCGCATACAGTTCATGTAGAGACAGTGGCGCTTCTTTTGAAGTAACATCCGGCAATTGATTAGTGGTAAACATAATAGAGTAAGAGAAGAAGACATTCCAAACCAGTAATTTTTAATAGAAAAAAATTTGATGATATTCGACAGGAATCAGATGGTATCGAGTATTGGTATGCAAGAGAATTAATGAAGTTATTGGACTATGTTCAATGGAGAAATTTTGATAATGCTGTAAATAAAGCAATGCTTTCTTGTGAAAATAATGGTAATTTAAATAGGAAACCATTTTTCAAAAATTAACAGTACCATTGCGGTTGGAAATGGAGCACGTCGTGAAGTAGAAGAAAAAGACTTACAGGGTGAGACGGCTATTACTGTTGAACATGTTGAAAATAATACGTCAGTCAGGGATATGCTGGGACAGAGAGGGATTAAGCCGGAGAATTTGCCTGCATCTGAAGATATTAAAAAATTAGAACGTAGAGTAAAGAGAGAAGAAAAAAAGTTAGCTGGGCAGTCGTGGAAATTGATAAATGAATAAATTGAGAGGTTAGGCTCAGGAAATATGCTGGATATCAGGATTGTAGGAGAATATTCCGATGAAAGGTATTCCGGTAAAAATGCCAGATTGTGATATGTGAAAGAAGTAGCAAATGAAGGTTGGAGTGTCAGAACTTTAGATAGAAATATCAGCACAAATATTAAATGTAAAGAGGACAGAAAAGAGATGGGATATCATCTTTTTTCTGCCTTACGCTTCATTTTTCTGTATGCGATATTCATTATTATTGCAAGTACAACGCCAAGTGAAGCATAAGATATTAAATCTGTATTGGCATATGTCAGGTTAAGACTGGCTGTTCTTCCAAGAAACCTGTTACTTAGTAACATTGCTGCGCGGTTTAAAAGTACATTAAAAGCGACATATTCCAGTCCGCCATATATAATAAATAGTGCCGGCAGATAAATTCTGCTTACTGATAATGGTAAAGAGAATAATATTAATAATATAAGTGATAATGCAAGCAATAAAATCATCATTACATAAAATGTTTTTGATGTAACTGTCTGGTATATTCCGGCAAGACCAGAAGTGCGATACTGCATTTCATCATATATCCCGGAAGCATAGTTATTAATAGCTTTCTGTGCAGATTCTTTGTCCAGCACAAGTGCAAGTGTAATCATATCTTTCTGTGTGTCTGAGTAGTCCTTTGATTCTGTGATACCATTATATGCAATGGCTGCCAGCGTTGTAAGTTCTTCATCTATATCAATGTTTATTTCATCAAATGTTTTGCCATCACGAAGTCCTTTGGTGAGTGCATCCGTATATTTTTTGGCAATGCTGTCTATGGCAGATGAGTTCTGAATAGCATTTTGTATATCTGAAAGCATGTTATTATATTCTGAAACCTCCATGCCGGCCTGCTCGCTTGATGGCAGAGTATCAATAACAGTGTCCATGTATCTGCCAGAGACAGCAGAAGAAAGTCCGGCGTCTTTTATTATGTCAGATGCATAAAAAGGTGCATTTTTATTAATGTTTAAACCAGACATAGATAGTAATAATAATATGGTTGCAACAATTAAAAGAGGTTTTCTGCTTTGCTTATAAAGCTTTGCATCATAGCGGATTCTGTAAACCTCATCAGGAGAATCGCCGGTGAAATCTATATTGTTTACAGACAGAAAATCCTTCATTTTCTGTAATTTTTCCCTATCAGCCTTTACACATCTTATTAACATACTGTCTTTTTTCTCAAAGAAAAAAAGTTTTCCGGCAGAAACACATTTTTTTATGTCTGCAGGCGACAGAAAAAGCTTTCCATCTACATATATTCCATCATTGGTAATTGTAGTTTTTCGGTTCTTCTTCGTCTGGGAATTAAAGAATGATTTAGCTCTTTTTTCTTTAAAATTACTGGTACAGTTAGGATACAGCAGGTTTATATAGCTCTGGCAGTCCTCAAACGTCCAGTCAGATGTATTATTATTTTCAGTACTCATGTAAGAAACCTCCTTTAATAATTCACAGGGGTAATTATAGTGTGTACAAATGTATTTTACAATATCAGAACAGATTTCGCAGAATATAAAAACAGCCACTGGAAGCTGAAATTTCCAGTGACTGTTCTAAGAGAATAAGACGGGTAACTTCCGGCTCACATCTCGTTTATTTTATTATAGAACATTCACACCAAGGTATAAGGAGTGTAAATGTGAATTATTTCATTATCTTCTGCCGCCGCCGAAGCCGCCGTTGTTCTGCCCATTCATGTCTGATGAGTTACCGCCGTTCTGGTTGTTCATGTCAGGTGCGTTGCCACCATTCTGACCGCCCATGCCGCCCATGTTGCCACCGCCGAAGCCGCCAGTGCTTGAAGCTCCCATTGTTCCTGATTCCTGAGTCCAGTCTGCAATAGAGTCTGAACCCCGGTAAAGTGTGTAGCTTGTGCCGGTTGTAAGAGTGTCAGAGCATATCCAGCCGTTACTGAATGAACCATCAACAGTAAAGCTTATTACTTCATTGCCAGAAGCATCTTTAAGTGAATAGCTTCCGGAACTGAAAGATACTGAACTTAATACATAAGCATTAACAGAGTTTACAGGTGTTTCGCATACACCACCGAGTGCAACGCATGTTCCACCAGTTATTGTTACGGTACCATCTACATCAATTGATCCTGATACATTTCCAGATGAACTGCCACCTTTGACTAATACCATTCCACCAGTCTGTAAATAGTTTCCGTTAGAGTCAATACCATCAGTATCACCAGATGCAGTTGTGACGTCTATATATCCGCCTGTTACATTGACAATTGGGGAAGTCTTTCCATCGCCTGTGCAGGCATTGATGCCATCATCAGTAGCATATACATATATTTTGCCACCATTTAAGTTGATAGTTATGGCTTCAAGTCCTTCGTATGAAGTTACTATATTAATATAACCGTCATTGGCATCAAGCTGCTTGTCAGCGTGCATGCCGTCATCACCAGAAGAAATTGTAATTGAACCGCCGTTGATAACAATAGTTCCTTTTCCGTCATCACCGGTTTCAAGTACACCTGAGTCAGAGTTGGCATGGATACCATCATCTGTTGAACTTATGTTAATTGTAAAGCCTGAAATATTTATTTCGCTTTCAGCTTTAATACCCTTAGTTGAGTAGGACTGTCCAGAAGAATTACCAGATTCATTAAAGTCACCAGGCATTCCTGGACGGTCGCCGCCGGCCTTATTACCACCAGAGCTGCGGTTCATATCAGGAGCATTACCACCGTTCTGACCATCCATGCCACCCATGTTGCCGCCACCAAAGCCGCCAGGTGCGTTGGCGATAGTGTCAGAAGCTGCCACATAAGAAACAGTATTGGCAGAAGCAGTCTTGTTAGCAGAACTGTCACGACTGGTAGATGTACCTGAAGAACTGCCTGACGAAGTAACTTCTTCACTATATTCAGAGTAAGTATCTGTATAGATGTTTAAGTTACCGTCATCTGATATATCTACCCCATAAGCTGCGTCTATACCATCACAGGCTGCATATACATCAATGTTACCGCCAGTGATTGTAACGATTCCCTTCTGGTTGCCCTTGTTAGAAATACTGCTGTTAGAAGTCTTGATGCCATCACCTTTAGCGGAGATTGCAATTATATTTCCAGATTCAATATCAACGGCGTCGTTGCCTTTGACTGCGTTGTTCACAGCAGTAACTTTAACAATCACATTTTTAATAGAAAGGTCATCCTTGCTCTGGATACCATTATTGTAATTACCAGTTACAACTAAGGCTCCTTTGCCGACAAGCTTTAAATCACATGTTGCATAGATTGCTGCGTTGCCAGCGTCATCAGAAGAATCTTCTGTAGCTTCGGCACGATTGTCAATTATTTCGTTAAATGAGTTCTCTTCTGATTTAATCTTGGCTTCGGAAGCATTTTTAACGTATATAGGTGAACCACTTGAGCATGTGATAGATGTTCCGTTCAATACGATAGTAACCTCGTCCTTATCACCTGTGTCAACGATAAGCTGTCCTTCTGATAAAAGACCGGCTACTGTATATTCACCAGCCTTTGTGATTGTGTATACAGAACCTGACTGAGTAACTCCATCTGATGTATCAGATGTCACAGTGAAATCACCTGTAATAGAGACTCTGTAATTCTCAGCATCATCTGCGTGTGTTACATCTGTGTCTTCTTTAGTAATGCCTGAAGTGATGGTAGTCTCACCGCCGGATGCAGTAGTAGTTGAAGTTGAATTTCTGGCACAGCCGGCAGTCATAAGACACATAGTAAGAATAACTGCGGCTACGCAATTCCTTTTGATTTTATTTAATTTAATCATAGTCATCTCTCCATTTCTTTAGTGTATGTTAATTGATTGTCTATAGTTTATTGGAGAAATTTGACTAAAATATGGTATGAGTGCGAATATTCTGTGTCCGGATTAATCATGTGGAATATCGTTAAATCTGCCGTCAAGCTCTTCGGTTTTTACCACATTTATAAATGCGTGCTTGTCAATTGAGCGAATCAATGTGATAAGCTCACGTTTCGCTTCGGAGTTGATTACTGAGTATATGAGCGTGCGCTCTTTTTCCTCGTAGCAGCCGATTCCCTTGAAAAGCGTGGCGTCGTGGTTGGTTGTATTCTTGATTGCGTGATAGATTTCTTCGGATTTGTCAGAAATGATGAATAATGTCATCTTCTGGTAGCGTTTGTACATGAACTGGATTACCTGAGTGCTACAGAACTGGTATATTATTGAGTAGAGCGCGATTGACCAGCCAAACAGTCCGCCTGCGATGAGCAGAATCACAACATTACCAAGAAGAATATAGTTCCATGCGTCTATTCCTTTAATATGAGAAAAATAAATGCTTATGAAATCAGTTCCACCTGTGGTAGTGCCGACATTGAGGCACAGGCTTATTGCAAATCCGTTGATAATTCCGCCAAATACGCTTATAAGCAGGATATCTTCTGTAAAAATGTATGGAGGAAGGATATCAACAAGCACACTGGAAAGTATAATTACAACGATTGAGTAGATGGTAAACTTCTTGCCGATGTAGCGGTAGGCAATGTAAGCTGGGAAAATGTTAAGTGCCACATTGAATATTGTAAATGGGATGCTGATCTTAAAAAAACGTAGTCCTATTGTCTGAAATAACAGGGAGACTCCTGAAAAGCCTCCTGGCAGCAGGTCTGCGACTTTGGCAAAGCATCTTAAATTCCATGCGTACAGCACGGAAGCAATTATAACTATAATGAATCTGAATACCTGATAAAACTTAGGATATTTAACTTCTAAAGATTTGAACATATATTAGCCTCCATATTTTGTGTTAAATATAATAAGCAAATAATAATTATTTGTGTGAGTTGTCGTAGGCAGCCTGAATATCGGCGGGGAGCTTGTCTGGAAGCATTGAATGTATTCCGTCCTCGTTGCCGTCCTTGATAGCCTGCTCGTAATAGAAGCACTTGAAAGTAAGCATATCAAGAGTTTCCTGCATTTTTTCCATCTCTTTTTCAACAGCGGCTTTCTGTCTCTCAAAAAGCTGTTTTCTGAGTTCGTAAGTTCTGCTGCCTTCCTGACACCATTCCATAAACTGCTTGATGTCGCGGATTTCAAGACCTGATTTTTTGAGACATTCAATAAGCTTAAGAGCAGCAATTTCTGTGTCAGAGAACTGTCTTATTCCAGAGGTACGCTGCATAAAAGGGAATAATCCTTCTTTATCATAATATCTTAATGTTGAAACGGGAAGATTAAACATTTCTGAAACCTGTCCTATTGTGTACATAACACACCTGCTTTCTGTAAGCCTTGCTTACCTGATATTAGTTTTTTACAAATGTGATAATAAAATTCACAAAATGTTCACTATTATTGGGTTGACCTAAAGTTAGGTTTAACTCTTATGCTTAAATAGTAGCACAGAGAGACTTAAAATACAATTTAAAGTTCATTTAAAGTTGTTGTGATATTGTTTTTTACAAAGAGGTGATCATATGTATGTAATGTTTATGTATTTTTGTATTACATTTTTGGGATTGATGATTATTATGATGGCGGAGGAGGGGTGATTATATTTAATGGAGGATAGATGTATGGAATGGAGACAGGAAAAAGACATGCCAGTATTCATGTATATTTTTCTTAATAAAATAGAGGATACCGAGGAAGTAAGATGGTCAGAGAAAGAAAAAATGCAGGTTATAAGGAATTTAAGAAGCTGTTAGAGCTGGCAGAGGGAAATTCTTCAGATGTAATTAAAAAATGTCTTAAAATAATTAAAGAAACAAGACATATTGTAGAATTCGAATTGTGGAACAAAATTGTATATTTTATGACTGATTATATAAATGGCGAGACTGTATGTGGATAAATTGCTTGCCCGCGTGGGAGTTTCTACTTATAATTAATGCAGCACATTTGTTATAAGAGGAAATGTATGGGAAATGATTACGATAAGGATAAGAAATTATTCAAAATAGGTGAGGTTGCAAGGATTTTCAATATCAGCATGGGGACAATCAGGCATTATGAGAAGGCAGGGCTTTTAAAGCCAGAATATGTTGATGAGGAAAGTGGTTACAGGTATTACAGCGACAGGCAGTTTGAGGTGCTTAATACGATAAGGTATTTGAGGGTGCTTGATATGTCACTTGAAGAGATTGCAGATTTCTTGAAGGACAGGGATATTGATGTTATTGAGGAAAAGCTGGAAAATCAGAAGGCACTTATAGCACGGAAACAGCATGAACTTGAGCTTGTCTCAAGAAAGATTGACCACAGACTTGAGCAGATAAGAGATGCCGTCCAGTCGGAGCTTGATGTTATAAGGGAATGTACAATACCGGCGAGCCGTATTGTGTGGATGCGTGATTCTCTGAAATTAAGTACTTATCTTGACCTTGAGGAGCAGATAAGAATACTTCAGAAGAACCAGTCACAGCCGTTGGTATTCATGGGAAAGGTCGGAGTCGGGATATCACAGGAGACACTTCTTGCAGGGCAGTATGGTAATTACGAACTTGTGTATATTATTCTTGATGAAGAAGACGAATACGAGGGCAAAACAGAGTACATAGAAGAACTTCCATGTGTAAGTGTGCGTTTTAACGGAAGCCACAAGGAAGCTCCGGCATATTATAAGAGGCTTGCCGGATATATTGAAGAAAATGGCATGGAAATCGCAGGATTTTCAAGGGAAGTCACGCTTATAGATAACGGAATAACCAATGATGAGAGCAAATTCGTGACGCAGATAAGTATTCCGGTAAAGAAAATAACAGAATAATGGTTGACCTTACAATTATTGTAAGGTTTAATATATTGGCAGCTGCTTTGAGGGTGGCTGCTAATTTTTAATTTATGCGTATGTAGAGAGGTGTCTGGCTGTATGTGCGCCTGTGTGGACTCTCAGGTTTTCTTCGCCTGGTGGGAGTAAATGCCATCATTTGCAATGCCTATTACTGCGAGCGAAAGCAAACGCGCTTCGCTTGAACGAGCTTTCACTCACAGACTTTATGCATATAATGGCATTAACTCCCACACGGCTTAGAGAAATTCAAGTCCACACAGGCGCACATACAGCCAGACAACAATTCACACACAGTAAATAAAAAACACATTTTAATTACATTAAATAGGAGAAGAGAATATGGAAAAGAACCTTACAACAGGAAGCGTATCTAAGACGATTGTATATTTTGCTTTGCCGTATCTGCTGTCGTATTTCTTACAGACTTTGTACGGAATGGCCGATTTATTCATAACAGGTCAGTTTTGTGGCGTTGACTCGATAACGGCTGTGTCTAATGGAAGTCAGGTAATGCATATGCTGACGGTAATTATTGTGGGGCTTGCAATGGGAACAACGGTAGTTATCGGCCGTGCGATTGGTGCTGATAATAAGGAAAATGCAGGAGTTGCAATTGGTAATACAATAACTCTTTTTATGGTATTGTCGATTGTGCTTACAGTTGTTCTTTTAGCACTTGTAAAGCCAATTGTCAGTCTTATTGCGATTCCTGAGGAGGCTGTCAGCGGAACAGTTGCCTACCTTATAATATGCTTTATCGGAATACCATTTATAACTGCTTACAATATTATAAGTTCAATATTCAGGGGAATGGGTGATTCTAAGAGTCCAATGTATTTTATAGCGGTTGCCTGCGTTGCCAATATTGTGTTTGACTATCTGTTTATCGGCGCATGCAGTTTAGGTCCTATAGGAGCGGCACTTGGAACAACACTTGCCCAGACACTTAGCGTAATAGTATCGTTAATAGCTATTAAAGTGAAAAAGACCGGAATACATGTGTCTGCAAATGCTTTAAAACCACAGCGGGAGGTAATGGGTGAGATATTAAAGGTCGGAATTCCGGTTGCAATACAGGACGGTTGTATTCAGATTGCGTTCATTATAATAACGATGATTGCCAACCACAGGGGACTTGATACATCGGCAGCAGTGGGTATTGTTGAGAAAATGATAAGTGCAATATTCATAATTCCATCGTCTATGCTTGCGACAGTTTCAGCGCTTTCAGCACAGAATATAGGTGCAGGAAAGCATGACCGTGCGGCTCTGACACTGAAATACGCAACATTTATAACATGTACCTATGGAATTGTGGTGGCAATAGTTATGCAGTTTATTGCAAGTGGTCTTTTGGGGCTGTTTACTTCTGATTCAAATGTGGTTTTATTTGGAACGCAGTATATGAGAAGTTACATTATTGATACAATGTTTGCAGGTGTGCATTTCTGTTTCAGTGGATATTTTGCAGCATATGGAAAGTCTTATATCGGATTCTTGCATAATATAATTTCGATTACATTTGTGAGAGTTCCTGGTTCTTACCTTGCTTCAAAGCTGTTCCCGGCTACGCTGTTTCCGATGGGACTTGCCGCACCAGCAGGCTCGGTGTTATCAGTTATGATATGCGTCGCAGCATTCGTATATCTTAAGAGAAGAGGGAAGCTGGGATAAGTGAAAAGTTGTCTGATAATTTTATAATATTTGAAAAGAAAAAGAATATACTTGTAATGTCTGATGGCATGTGATAGAATGTCATTGGATACAAGTAGTGCATTCAAGCAATCTACGAAAACCCCACGAGTTAGGGCTCGTGGGGTTTTCTATTCCGTTCTGGCAGGGTGGCTTAGTCCCCAGGCTGGCTACCGTCTGTTATCTCTGTCCAGCCATTTGCAGATATAGTAAGAAGCTATATTTGCCAAGATAGAGATAATCAAGGACACTAGTGCATCCAAGCAATCCACCTCCTTTCTCTACCATGTGTAGGAGGGGTAGCACTAAGGATTATATCATAACGATATATAATAAACAAGTATATAAAGAATACGAATAATAACTATTGCTGCGATTTATGATTTTATAACCAACATGTATTTTACAGGAATAACATTATGGGTTATGATACATTTATCAAGGGCAAAGGAGCCGGGAGTCTTTAGGGGATTCTGGCTTTTTTTTGTATTAGCAAGTATTTGAAGGAGGAAATATATATGGAATACGAGATTTCTAATCGTTTATCAGGTGTACATGGTTCGATGATACGAGAACTTTTTAAGTTAGGAGCAAGCAAGGATATTATATCTTTTGGCGGTGGCAATCCGTCAGCAGAGACATTCCCATGCAGGGAGATAGAAGAGATAGCAGCAAAGGGACTCAGCGAGAATCCTGTTTCTTTATTACAGTATGGATTGAGTGAAGGTTATACACCCCTGCGTGATACTATGAAGAAATATCTTGAGAAGAAGGAAGGCTTTGATTTCGAGAATAATGAGCTTTTCATAGTGTCAGGCGGACAGCAGTGTGCGGACCTTACAACTAAGGCACTTGTTAATGAAGGAGACGTTGTGCTTACTGAAGAGCCTGCATTTGTAGGCTGCCTTAATACATTCCGTTCTTACGGTGCAAAGCTTGTAGGAATCCCAATGGAGCAGGACGGAATGAATATAAATGCGCTTGAGGAGGCTTTAAAGGCTAATCCTGATGCAAAGCTTTTATACACAATTCCATCTTTCCAGAATCCTACAGGAATTACAACTTCTCTTGAGAAGAGAAAAAAAGTATATGAGCTTTGCTGCAAATATGATATCGCAATATTAGAGGATAATCCTTACGGCGAATTAAGATTTGCAGGTGAAAATGTGCCAACTATCAAGTCGATGGATACAGAGGGCAGGGTTATATATGCAGGAAGCTTCTCAAAGGTAATGGCACCTGCATTCCGTCTTGGTTTTCTTGTATTTAACAAGTCGCTTACAGGACCGCTTACAGTTGCAAAGCAATGCACAGATGTACATTCAACTGTCCTTTTCCAGTACATTTGTAATGAATATATTAATAACTATGATTTCGACAAACATCTTGAGGATTCAAGAAAGGTGTATGAGCACAAATGTAATCTCATGATGGAGTGCATGAAGAAGGAATTCCATCCTTCAGTAACCTTCGGTCACCCTGAGGGCGGACTTTTCGTAATGGCATTCCTGCCAGAGGGAATGGATTCTGCACCATTTGTAAGGGAGGCTATTAACAGAGGTGTTCTCTCAGTTCCGGGAGCAGCGTTCTTAGCAGATGAGAGCCAGAAGTCTAATGGATTCAGACTTAATTATTCGACACCTTCTGATGAGCAGATTGTTAAGGGAATCGAAATTCTTGGAAAACTTACATATGAGTGGATTAAGTAGGAGGAGTGAAAGGTTATGAAGATAGCAGCATTCAGCGTTCGTCAAGATGAAAAACAGTATTTTGATACATTTGCAAATGTATACAAGGTGGAATTACAGATTAATAGGAGCGGATTTACAGCAGATGATATAGAAAGTGTCAAAGGCTGTGAGGCTATGTCGGTGTGCGATGGCATGTGTGACTTGTCAGCACCTGTTCTTGAAAAGCTTGCAGCAGAGGGTGTAAAGTACATCGGTTTCAGGACAATCGGATATAACAGTGTTGACCTTGAGGCAGCAAAACGCCTTGGAATCCGTGTTGCACACAGCGGATATTCGCCATATTCAGTTGCCAATTATACAGTAATGCTTATGCTTATGTGTATCCGCAAGGCTTTGTATGTAATGATGCGTTCACACACAGCAGATTATTCACTTGGTCCTATATGTGGACGTGAAATGCAGAATATGACAGTAGGTATTATCGGAACAGGAAGAATTGGAAAGGCAGTAATTAAGAATCTTTCAGGATTTGGATGTAAGATTATTGCGTATGACCCATATCCTGCAAAAGACCTTGAAAATGTTGAATATGTAACTCTTGATGAATTGTATGCCAGAGCAGATATTATCTCGCTTCATACTTTCTTAAGTGATGAGACATATCATATGATTAATAAAGATTCAATTGCAAAGATGAAGGATGGCGTTATCCTTATAAATGCGGCAAGGGGCGCGCTTGTTGATACAAAGGATCTGATTGAGGCTGTTGAGAGTGGCAAGATTGGTTCAGTTGGAACTGACTGCTGTGAGGGTGAGGATGAATTTATCCGTACAGACCGTAAGTATGATGACCTTGTTGTTAATCACGATTACATCATACTTAAGTCTTTCCAGAATACTATTGTCACACCTCATGTTGCATTTTTCACAGATCAGGCTGTGTCTGATATGGTTGAGTCTTCAGTTAAGAGTGTTGTGCAGTTTGCAGCCGGTGAAGACACACCATTAGAGGTGCATTAATTATTCAATTTTTTGAAATATTCTTCAAGCTGGTGCTCGAAGATTCGCTGATTTTCTGAGCAGAATGAGCCAAGCGGCTGATAATAAATGCTTCTGAAATGTGGACAGTCATCTATATGCAGCAGGCTTATGTTTTCAGGAAGGCTGCTGCTTGTCCATGTTACAGAGGCAACAAATGATACTCCAAGACCGAGACTTATGAGTTTGCCCTGTAATATGTAATCATTGCATGAGTAGGCTATCGGAGGAGTTTTCTTACATTTACTGAATATTGAATTGAACACTCCGGCATAAGATGGAGTATCTGCAAGGTCAATGAATTTCTCGTCCATCATCTGTTCTACTGATATGTGTCCGGTATGGGCAAGTGGATGTGATGATGAAACGGCAAGGCAGATTTCTTCTGTCATAAGAAGATGTGCATTGTCTGGAATATCATAAGCTGATGAGACAGAGTCAATCAGCAGGTCACACCCTTTTGGTTCAGAAGATATTGAAAAGCTGACATGAGGGTGCTCATGGATAAAATCTTTAAGTACATTGCTGACAAGAACTGCACTTGAGCGGAGACAGAGCCTTATTTCGCCTGCATCGCCAAGACTTTCACTGACAGCACGCGCAGCATCTTCTGAAAGAGCCAGTATTCTGTCTGCATATTCAAGCAGAATTTCTCCCTGACGGGTACATTCGAGCCCTTTTTTATTACGGATAAAAAGCTGTGCGCCAAATTCTTCTTCAAGCTTATGGATTGTCTTGCTTAATGCCGGCTGTGCTATGCACAATTCACCGGCAGCACGGGTCATATTCTTGTGTCTGGCGGCAGACTGAAACTGCCTGAGCTGATATAATTCCATGTTCGCACCTCTCTTGTATGTAGTATTTTATAAAAATTACAATTAACATAATATAGAAATCAGGATATTTACGATTATGATAACACAAATATTATTAACGCAGACATTTATAATGTTTATTCTTATGATTCTGGGACTGATTCTGTCTAAAACAGGTCTGCTTACAGAACATGGCAGTAAGGATATGGCCAATATTCTGCTGTATGCGGTTATTCCGTGTGTAATTATAAGAAGCTATATAACAGATTTCACGATGGAGAAGCTGTATGGACTTCTTATGTCGGCGGTACTGGCTGTAGCTGCATTTGCAGTGGCGATAGCTGTATCATATATAATATACGGCATGCGAAAGCCGATAGACAACTTTGGAACTGCTTTCTGTAACGCAGGATTTATCGGAATTCCACTTGTAACTGCGGTATTTGGAAATGAAGCGGCATTCTATGTTGCATCATTTGCAAGTATTCTTAATCTGTTGCAGTGGACATACGGAATTGTGATAATAACCCGCCGCAAGGATATGATAAATATAAAAAAGGTATTCGTCAATCCTGTGACAATATCACTTGTTATAGGACTGTTCCTTTTTATTACGGGAATTAAACTGCCAGGTGTAATAAACAGCACGATGGCTGGAGTTGCAGCACTTAATACACCTGCAGCCATGATAGTACTGGGATATTATCTGTCATGTGTCAGGATCCGTGACTTACTGCTTAATCCGTCCCTGTATCTGGCATCGTTTGTCAGGCTTATAATAATTCCGCTGCTTACACTGCTTGTGCTTTATATTATACCGGCGGGACACGGTCAGATTGGAATGATTACACTAATTGCTGCGGCAACACCGGTTGGAACGAGTACGGCAATATTTGCACAGAAATTCGGGCAGGATTATGAGCGGGCAGTATGTATGGTCTGCCTGTCAACGCTGTTTTCAATTATTACAATGCCAGTTGTGATGTATCTGGCACAGATGTGGATTATGTAGTTTAACTATTATTTCTGGTTATGGTTTTATAACCAACATGTATTTTACAGGAATAACACAATGGTATATTATACAGACATCAAAGGCAAAGGAGCCATGACCCGGAAGGGGTAATGGTTTCTTTGCCTTTTTTGCGTATAAGATATCTTTGCAGGAAAATGTATAGCGAATACGGCTATTCATAATATGAGGAAGAAAGGAACTAAAGCTATGGGAAATAACGGAATTGAATTGGAAAGAGATGGCTTTAAGAGCCGTACAGGTTTTATTCTTGCCTGTATCGGTTCGGCAGTAGGAATGGGAAATATATGGCGTTTTCCATATATGGTATCTGCATGGGGTGGTATGACATTTTTAATACCTTATGTATTATTTGTAATATTAATAGGTTCAACAGGTGTTATCGAGGAGATGGCACTTGGCCGTGCGACTAAGGGCGGACCTATTAAAGCATTTGGCGACTGTATGCAGATGCGTACAGGAAAGAGAAAAGCAGGTGAGGCAATTGGTTTTATTCCTGTGCTTGGCTCACTGGCTCTGGCAATGGGCTATACTGTAGTTGTTGGCTGGATATTCAAATATACTTATCTTGCATTTTCTGGAAAGCTTTCAGCAATGGGCAATGATATGTCAGCTATTGGTGGTATGTTTGGAAGTACAGCAAGCACATTTGGCAATAATATGTGGCTTATAATCGCGATGGTTGTAACTGCTGTTATTATGGCACTTGGTATTGCAGGCGGAATTGAGAAAGCAAACAAGGTCATGATGCCTTTGCTTTTCATCATGTTTGTAGGTCTTGGAATATACATTTTCACACTTCCAGGTTCAAGTGCAGGTTATAAATACATTTTTACTCTTAATCCTAAGGGACTTCTTGATATAAAGCTCTGGATATATGCATTTGGTCAGGCGTTCTTCTCACTGTCTATCGCAGGTAACGGAACTGTTATCTATGGTTCATATCTTAGTGATAAGGAAAATGTTGTTTCTTCTGCAAGAAATGTTGCAGTATTTGATACTATTGCTGCTTTATTAGCTGCATTTGTTATTATTCCGGGTATGGCAGCAGGCGGTGCCGAGTTATCTTCAGGTGGTCCCGGACTTATGTTTATCTATCTTGTAAATGTATTTAATGGTATGCCGGGTGGCAAGATTGTAGGAATTGTATTCTATGTATGTGTTCTGTTTGCCGGTATGAGCTCACTTGTTAATCTGTATGAAGCTCCGGTTGCAACTATTCAGGAGAAGCTTAAGCTTAACCGTGTTGCATCTGTTGGAATTATCGCAGTGGCTGGCTGTGTTGTGTCACTTGTAATACAGGGTATTGTATCAGGCTGGATGGACGCAGTATCTATCTATATCTGTCCACTTGGCGCAATGCTCGCAGCAATTATGTTCTTCTGGGTTGCAGGAAAGAAGTTTGCTGTTGATGCTGTTAATGCAGGTGCAGATAAGCCTGTTGGAAAGTGGTTTGTACCACTTGGCAAATATGTCCTTGTTCCACTTTCACTTGTTGCACTTATTGCAGGTGCTTTACTTGGTGGAATTGGCTGATGGAGGATTGGACTGGTTGATTGAGACTGGCGGATTGCGACTGGCGGATTGCTTTGCAATCCGCCTTTTTTGCGTGGTGGGGAGCGGGAGCGTGGCGGAATGGACCTTGAGGCGGAGGGGAGGCACGCGGAAGTCCAAAAGGAGTGAGAAAGAGTGGAGGAATGGACTTTGAGGTAGCGGGGAGATGCGAGGAAGTCCAAAAGGAGCGAGAAATATCGGAGGATTGGACCTTGAAGCGGAGGAGAGGCACGAGGAAGTCCAAAAAGAGCGAGAAAGAGCTGAGGATTGGACCTTGAGGCAGAGGAGAGGCAGGAGAAAGTCCAAAAAGAGCGAGAAGGAGAGGAGGATTGGACCTTGAAGCGGAGGAGAGGCACGAGGAAGTCCAAAAGGAGCGAGAAAGGGCTGTGGATTGGACTTTGAGGCGGAGGGGAGGCAGGAGGAAGTCCAAAAAGAGCGAGAAGGAGAGGAGGAATGGACCTTGAAGCGGAGGAGAGGCACGAGGAAGTCCAAAAGGAGCGAGAAATATCGGAGGATTGGACCTTGAAGCGGAGGAGAGGCAGGAGAAAGTCCAAAAGGAGCGAGCAAGAGTGGCAGATTGGACTTTGAAGTGGAGAGGAGGCACGCGGAAGTCCAAAACGCAAGTCGGTGCACCAAAGCGGAAGACCAGACATCACATTTGTGCAAAAATTTATATAAAATCCCATAAACCGCTTGCCATAAAGCTAACTTTAAGTCGTATCATACAGGTATCAAATAATTTACATTTTTATGAAAGAAGAGGTGTTATTATCATGAAATTTATGGATAAGGATGATTTTGAAAAGCAGAATGTTTTCGGAACAGGTCAGGCAAATACAGCATATGCTAAGTATTTTATTGGTGATTCTTTCCTGAATCCGCTGACAGATTCTAAGTGCGGGCTTTTTCTTGCAAATGTGACTTTTGAGCCGGGATGCCGTAATAACTGGCATATCCATCATGCAACAAAGGGCGGCGGACAGATGCTTATATGTACAGCTGGAGAGGGCTGGTATCAGGAAGAGGGCAAGGAGCCTGTAAGCCTTGTGCCGGGAACTGTAATCGCAATTCCACCAGAAGTTAAGCACTGGCATGGAGCTAAGAAGGACAGCTGGTTTTCACATATTGCTGCAGAGATTCCGGGCGAGAATACAAGTAATGAATGGTGTGAGCCTGTAACTGATGAAGAATATAACAGATTAGGATAATGTCTTATATGGCAGGAATGGAGGATTACAATGGCTAAGATTGTACAGACAGCAGGAAAAAATGCGTTGGGAGAGTTTGCACCGGAGTTTGCACATTTTAACGATGATGTGCTTTTCGGGGAGAACTGGAACAACGAAGATATTGATTTAAAGACAAGATGCATAATCACAGTAGTTGCGCTGATGTCATCAGGCGTGACAGATTCATCACTTAAGTATCATCTTGAAAATGCTAAGAATAACGGTGTTACAGCAAAGGAGATTGCTGCTGTTATCACTCATGTAGCATTTTATGCGGGATGGCCAAAGGCATGGGCTGTATTCAACATGGCTAAGGAAGTATGGAAAGAAGATTAATTTAATAAGTCACTAACAAAATCAATAGCAGCTTTGAAAAATCTTGATATCGTGATATTATAATGAAATGCCCAGTGGCAGATTCAAAAAGTGAAATAAGGAGAATTTATGTACCACAAGAAATTAGAATCAGATATCAGATGTCCATTGGAATACGGCCTGGAAGTCTTTGGAGGCAAATGGAAATCAAGAGTTATATGTGTTCTGGCGGATAAGAAGACATTAAGATATAGTGAGTTAAGGGCAGAACTGGTGAATATTACAGATGCAGTTCTTTCAACAACATTAAAAGCACTGATTGCGGATGATATTGTATCAAGGAAATCATATGATGAGATTCCGCCAAGAGTTGAATATTCACTTACGGAAAAGGGCTTATCTGTAATGCCGATATTGCAAAGTATATGCGACTGGTCATGTGCATTTTACAAGAAAGAAACTGACAAAGAATCGAGCCAGTGCATGAAGTGCGACCATAAGTAATGGATGAAGGGAAGGTTATTGTGTGAAAAAAATAACCTTCCTTTTCAAATTAACATATATTGTGTAAAATGTTACATGGAACTGCCTAGCGGTATACTGGCAAGCAGCAATACGACATACGCAATATGCAGAAATGGAGCGGGAATTGAGCAGATTAACGATTATTACTAAGGATAAGGCTCAGGTTACAATGGAGTCTTTATATCAGGATTTAGAGAGAAGAATAGTAGCAAGTCCACCGGGATTGTGTACTATTGACCTTACGAGGTCATTTATAAAAATGTGTCTTGCACAGTCATGTGGCAAATGTGTCCCATGCCGTGTGGGACTTAGACAGCTTGCGAGACTTTTTGATGATGTGCTTGATGGTAACGCAACAGAGGAAACTCTTGATGTTATCAGGCTTACAGCAGAGGGAATCTATTATTCCGCTGACTGTGCAATCGGATATGAGGCAGCAAAGCTTGTACTAAAATGTATTGATGGCTGCGAGGATGATTTCAGGTCACATATTGAGAGGGGATTTTGTTCATGTAACAGTAACCAGCCGGTTGCATGTGTGAAGTCATGTCCGGCAGGAGTAGATATACCGGGATACATAGCACTTGTGCATGAAGGCAGATATGCAGACGCGGTTCGTCTTATAAGAAGAGACAATCCAATGCCTACAACATGCGCATACATTTGTGAGCATCCATGTGAAAACAGATGTAAGAGAACACTTATTGACGCGCCAGTCAACATCAGGGGACTTAAGAAAATGGCAGTTGATAATGCCGGTGATGTTCCGGTTCCGGCATGTAATGAGCCAACAGGTAAGAAGGTTGCAATAATCGGTGGTGGTCCGGGAGGACTCAGTGCCGCATATTATCTGGCTCTTATGGGACATAAGGTTACTATATTTGAGCAGAGAAAGCAGCTTGGTGGAATGTTAAGATATGGAATTCCTAACTACAGACTTCCAAGAAAAAAGCTGGATGCGGAGATCAACGCTATATTGTCTACAGGAATAGAAGTTAAGAAAAATATAAGCGTAGGAACAGACATTACGCTTGAGGATATTAATAAAGAATATAATGCAGTATACATTTCTATCGGAGCACATGCAGACAAGAAGATTGGAATTGATGGTGAGGATGCTACAACAGGCGTAACATCAGCAGTAGAAATGCTTCGTGCAATTGGTGATGATGAAATGCCTGACTATACCGGCAAGCGAGTGGTTGTTATTGGCGGTGGAAATGTAGCAATGGATGTTGCACGTTCTTCTGTAAGATTAGGTGCTGAGAAAGTAAGCATTGTATATAGAAGAAGAAAAGCCGACATGACGGCACTTCCGGAAGAGGTTGAAGGTGCAGAGGCAGAGGGCTGCGATGTTCTTGAACTTATGTCACCAGTTAGAATAGAGAAAGATGAAAATGACGCAGCAGTTGGTTTATGGGTTCAGCCACAGATGATAAGCAGGATAAAAGGTGGCAGACCATCACCTAAGACTGCAGCTAAGGACGAGGTTCTTATTCCTTGCGACCTTATTGTAGTTGCCATCGGACAGGGTATCGAAACAAGATATTTTGAGGAGCATGGCGTTACAGTCAAGAGAGGAACAATTGAGGCACTTGATACAAGTGAGATTAAAGAACGTAAAGGAATATTTGCAGGAGGAGACTGCGTAACAGGACCTGCAACAGTAATCAGGGCTATAGCAGCCGGAAAGGTTGCGGCAGCCAACATTGATGAATATCTTGGCTACCATCACGAGATAACTTCAGATGTAGAGATACCTTATGCCGGATATGAGGATAAGGTACCTTGCGGACGAGTTGAGGTCGCACTGCGTGATGCCGCAGACAGAAAGAAAGACTTTGAACCTATTGAATATGGATTTTCATGCGAGGAAGCATGTCAGGAATCTGGACGCTGCTTAAGATGTGATCATTTTGGATTTGGTTCATTCAGAGGAGGCAGAGAGAAACAATGGTAAATTTAACAATTAACGGTAAAGCTGTATCAGTAAAAGAAGGAACTACCATTCTTGAAGCTGCCAAAACAATAGGAGAGACAATACCTACACTCTGCTATCTCAAAGAAGTCAACGCAATTGGTGCATGTCGTGTATGTGTTGTTGAAGTAGAGGGTACCGACAGATGTGTTACAGCATGTAATAACTTCGTAGAAGAAGGCATGGTTGTCTACACTAATTCAAGAAAAGTGCGTACAACCAGAAAGACTAATGTCAAGCTCATACTTTCACAGCATGATTACAAATGTGGTACATGTATAAGAAGTGGTAACTGTGCGTTACAGTCAATTGCAAATGAACTTAATATATCAGAGATGCCATATGATTCAATCTTAGAAAAAGATAATTGGGATAAAACATTTCCACTTATCAGAGATGCCCAGAAATGTATCAAATGTATGCGTTGTGTGCAGGTGTGTGATAATATTCAGGGAATGCACATATGGGATGTTGTAAATACAGGTTCGCGTACAACTGTAAATGTGCGTGCAAACAGGAACATTGCGGAGACTGCATGTACACTTTGTGGTCAGTGTGTAAGCAACTGCCCTGTAGGTGCACTTACAGAAAGAGATGATGTCGGAATCGTGCTTGATGCAATTGAAAATGAGGATATCATTACAGTAGTACAGATTGCACCAGCAGTAAGAACAGCATGGGGCGAAGATTTTGGTATGTCTAAGGAATATGCGACAGCACAAAGACTTGTTGCAGGACTTAGAAGAATAGGATTTGATTATATATTTGACACAACATTTGCAGCAGACATGACAATTATGGAGGAGGGAAGCGAGTTTCTTGAAAGGCTTCCAGAAATCAAGGAGTCAGGACTTCCAATGTTCACATCATGCTGTCCAGGATGGGTGAAATTCGTAAAGAGCGAGTTCCCTGAGATGGCAGGCAGACTTTCAACAGCAAAGTCACCACAGCAGATGTTTGGTGCAATAACAAAGTCGTATTATGCAGAAAAGCTTGGGGTTGCTCCGGAGAAGATATTCTGTGTGTCAATCATGCCTTGTCTTGCAAAAAAGGACGAGTGTACATGGGACGGCGGCAAAGATGTTGACGCAGTTCTTACAACAAGAGAAGTTGAAAGAATGTTCAAAGCATTTTTCATAAAGCCGGAAGAACTTGATGAGGACGAGTTCGATAATCCTTTAGGTGAAGGAACAGGTGCTGGCGTTATATTCGGTGCAACAGGCGGTGTTATGGAGGCGGCACTCAGAAGTGCTTACTATCTTGTGACAGGAAATAATCCTGACGCGGATGCGTTCCAGTCAGTGAGAGGTCTTGAGGGCTGGAAGGAAGCTTCGTTTGACCTTAATGTGACAACTGTAAATGTAGCTGTTGCCAGCGGACTTGGCAACACAAGACACCTTATGAATGCTATTAAGAAGGGCGAGGTTCACTATGATTTCGTTGAAATCATGTCCTGTCCGGGCGGCTGTATCAACGGCGGCGGACAGCCTTACAAAGAAGACGCTGTGATGGTTGAGGAGCGACGTCATGTGCTGTACGGGCTTGATAAGCGCGATAATCTTAGATTCTCACATGAGAATCCATCGGTTAAGCAGTGCTATGAGGAGTATTTTGAGAAACCGTTGTCACATAGGGCTCATGAGATATTGCATGTGAAATAGAATCATTTTTCGATAAGGTATGTGTAGACCGGTCTGCGGCTGGGGCAGTGCAGGGTGTACACCTTCGGACTGTCTTCGCTTAGCAGTAGTAAATGCCGCCATCTGCAGAGTTTTTTACAGGGTGCGAAAGCAAACGCGCTTCGCTTGAACGAGCTTTCACACCCTGAACTTTTGCAGATGGCGGCATTAACTTCTGCACAGCTTGTCAGACTCAGGCGTACACCCTGCACTGCCCCAGCCGCAGCGGCTATATATGCCGGATTGGAAATATGATTTTATTTACGAGTGTGTTCGGGGCAGGTGTGGCAGACGGACGCACCTGGTCGTTGCACTCCAGGTGCTGGGCTGGATAGCGCTCTTGGTCGGTACCCTCCAAGAGCTTATTTTCCTTGTATCTTATATATTGATAGGAGGCTTTTTATGAAGTTAAATGAATTGTCACCTAGTGAGGTGTTTTCTTATTTTGAAAAAATATGCTCTATTCCGCATGGTTCTGGGAATACCGGGATGATTGCGGATTATTGTCTGGAGTTTGCTAAGGCACATGGTCTTAAGGCAAGGAAGGATGCGGCTGATAATGTTGTTATATTTAAGGCTGGTTCTTCTGGATATGAGGATTGTGAGCCAGTGATTTTGCAGGGACATCTTGATATGGTGTGTGAGAAAGAGCCAGACTGCGATATTGACATGAGTGTACAGAGCATTAAGGCTTGCACTGATGGTAAGATGGTGTGGGCTGACGGCACGACGCTTGGCGCTGATGATGGAATTGCAATTGCATTTATACTGGCAGTGCTTGCTTCGGATACGATTGCGCATCCTCCTATACAGGCAATGCTTACGAGCGATGAAGAGATTGGAATGCTTGGCGCAAGAGACCTCGACACTTCTGACCTTACAGCAAAGAGACTTATCAATATTGATTCTGAGACTGAAGGGATATTGTATGTAAGCTGTGCTGGTGGTGTAAGGGCTGAGTGCGATATTCCGGTTGCGTATGAGGATGCTGCGGACTGGGTGGCAGATGGTGCAATTGATGTGCAGAATGGTTCGGTATGCTTCGAAGTTAAGATAAGCGGGCTTGCCGGCGGTCATTCCGGCGTTGAAATTCACAAACAGCACACTAATGCTATAAGATTGCTTGCTTCATTACTTTCACATGCCAGCGGAGCAGCAGATTTCCGTCTTGTGTCGTTTTCAGGTGGCGGCAAGGAAAATGCAATTCCAAAAGAAGCAAAGGCAGTTGTAAGTGTCAGAAGCTGCGATGCCACAACATTTGAACAAAGCATCAAAGAGAGTGCGGCTGTGTGGATGCAGGAAATCAGCGCGACAGAGCCACATGCTAAGATTGAGCTTGAAAAGACAGACATTGCAGCAGACAAGGTTCTCAATTCTCATAGCACTGCAAATGTAATATATGCCCTCTGGTTAAGTCCTGATGGTGTGTACAAAATGAGTCAGGAGATTAAGGGCATGGTGCAGACCTCTCTCAATCTTGGAACTGCGTATCTCGACACAGACAAGCTTGTGTACAAATATCTTATAAGAAGCAATACAGCGGCTGGAAAGAAATTATTGCTTGAGAGAGTCACCACATTTGCAAAACATTTGTCAGGAAAAGTAGTCACAATGTCGGACTATCCTGCGTGGGAATACAAGAGTGATTCGCAGTTAAGAAAGATATGCGTTGATAGCTTTACAAATGTGTACGGCCACGAACCGGAAGTGACCTCAATCCACGCCGGACTCGAATGTGGCATACTTGCCGGGAAAATGCCGGGAGTAGATATGATATCATTTGGACCGACACTTGAAAGTGTGCATACGCCTGATGAGTGTATGGATGTGGCTTCAGTGGAGCGGACTTGGGAATATCTGCTGGAGATACTTAAAAGTTTATAACTAAATTTGCGGGAGTAAGTGTGTGACGACAGATTGCATCACATTTACTTCCGCAATTTTAGTTATATACTACAGAAAAATGGGTAGAATATGCTATATATTAACCATAAGGAGAATTAATACATGATAAAAGATGGATTTTTATACCTTGCGGCACTTATATTTGCAGCCGCAGTATTAGTAAATCTACCTAAGATTTTTAATGGGAAAAAGGCACAGGTGTTCTTTAATTTTGCACCGCCGATTGTACTTATATACCTGGGGCTTATGCTCCTTTGCACAATGAAAGTGTGGGACCTTAGTGCAACAAGCGCTGTGTACAAATCAGTCAAGAACCCGATATTATATGCGATGCTTTTCATAATGCTGCTTCGCTGTGATTTGAAGAAAATCATCAAGCTTGGACCTAAAATGCTTATCGGTTTCTTCGCAGCAACTTTGTCAATCGGACTTGGATTCTTCGTTTCATATGCAATATTCCATCAGCTCTTAGGCGAAGGTTCATGGAAAGCACTCGGCGCACTGTGCGGAAGCTGGATGGGCGGCGGCGGCAATATGCTCGCAATCCAGGCAGCACTTGATGTTGACGAAGCAACAATGGCTTACGCCCTTGTTATGGATTCAATCTGCGCGACACTTTATGTAATGTTCCTTCTGTGGGCAATCGGAAATCACGAGAAGTTCAACAAATGGACAAAGGCAGACACAAGCATAATCGATGGCGTTGGAGCAGCACTCGAAGAGGAAGCAAAAGCCAACACAAAGCCGCTTGTATGGCAGAACATCATTCTTCTGCTCGGTTCAGGACTTTTAGTATCTGCAGTTTCAATGGAGCTTGGCAGCATGATTAATGCACATTTATCATTCTTTGACAGCACAACATGGACAGTCCTTATCGTATCAGTGCTTGGTATCGTATTCGCCCTGACACCATTTGGCAAGATTAAGGGAACTGAGGAAATTTCAAATGTAATGCTTTATATAGTCATTGCCTTAATAGCATCAAGAGCAGACCTTGGAGCAGTCGGCAATGCCCCAATATGGCTTTTTGCAGGATTCGTAATCCTCCTTATCCATGTGGCAATCATGATTGCGCTTGCGAAGATATTGAAACTCGACATCTTCACATGCTGTGTTGCTTCCCTCGCCAACATTGGTGGAACAGCAACAGCACCGGTCCTCGCCGGCGCATACTCAAATGCCCTCGTACCAGTTGGCATCATGATGGCGCTGCTCGGCTATGTCGTCGGAACCGGCGGCGGCCTGGTTGTGGCTAATCTGATGAGTATATTTGGGTAGATTTTAATGGAATAATTGATGGAATGGATAGCACTTCGGCAGTAGATGGGTACTGTTGGGGTGCTGTTTTTTAATTTAAATATACAATTTTAATTTAATCTTTCATTGCAACTTACCATAATAGATAATATAATTAGTATAATAATTGTCAGTGAAAATGGAGTACCAGTATGGATAAAAGAGATGAATTGCGATTAGGATTTGAGACAGCATATATAGACGGTTCGGTTGCATCAAACAGCTTCTATAGCCCACAGTTTGTATCTAATAATTACAAGGACGGAAAGAAGGTTTTATCTTCCATTGAGGATGAACTTTTAAGGTGCGATAAGTTTCAGATTAGTGTTGCGTTCATTACTTTGGGTGGAATTACGCCATTACTTCAGACATTGAAAGAGTTGGAAAAGAAGAATATTCCGGGCGAAATTCTTACTACTAATTATCTGAATTTTAGTGAACCTAGAGCTTTGGAGAAGCTTAATGGATTATCAAATATTACCTTGAAAATGTATGATGTACAAGAAGCAGGTGAAGGATTTCATACAAAGGGATATATTTTTAAAACCGATGAAGTGTATCGTATTATCATTGGTAGTTCGAATATAACAAGTGCGGCACTTACTAGAAATCAGGAGTGGAATACTAAGCTTGTCTCGACCGAACAGGGAGAGATGGCAAGAGAAATAGTCGCTGAATTTAACAGACTATGGAATTCTGAGTATGCATTAGAATTTAGTGAATTCTATGAAAGTTATAATGAACAATATAAAATTATTAAACATCAGAGAGATATAGCCAGGAAAGATCAGGTTGTTTCTATTGAAAAATATAGATTAAAACCTAACAGTATGCAGGTTGGATTTATTACAAATCTTAAAAAGATTCTCGAAACAGGAGAAGACAGGGCTCTTCTAATATCTGCGACTGGCACAGGTAAAACTTATGCTTCTGCATTTGCAATGAGAGAACTGGGATTTAAGAGAGTCTTATTTTTAGTTCATAGGGGACAGCTTGCAAGACAGACTAAGAAATCTTACGAAAAGGTGTTTGCAAAATCTGTTTCTATGGGGTTAGTTGGTGCGGGTTATCATGAATATGATGCGGATTATGTATTTGCTACGGTCCAGACATTAAATCGTGATGAACATTTGCTTCAATATGATAAGGATTCATTTGATTGTATTGTGTTGGATGAAGCACATCATGTAACTGCTGATACATATCAGAAGATTATGAAACATTTTTCGCCTAAGCTTTGGCTTGGAATGACAGCAACTCCTGATAAGCGGGATGACAATGTTGCAGGTAGAAATGTTTATGAGTTATTTAATTATCAGATTGCTTATGAGATACGTTTGCAGCAGGCCATGGAAGAAAATCTGTTATGTCCGTTCCATTATTTTGGAATTACTGATTTGTCTATAGTTGGAGATGATAAAGATAATCATAATTTCAGTATGCTTACAAGCGATGAACGTGTGAAACATATAATCCGGCAGGCAAATTACTATGGATATAGTGGAGAAAAGGTTAAAGGACTTATATTCTGTAGCAGTATCAAAGAGACACAGGAATTATCACATAAGTTTAACAATATAGTTAATCCCGATACAGGGGGATTTTATAGAACAATAGCATTGAATGGTGATGCTAACGAACAGGAAAGACAGGATGCATTTGAAAGACTTGCAATGAATGAGAGTGAGGCAAATGTCCATAAGCAGCCATTAGATTATATATTTTCTGTGGAGATACTGAATGAGGGTGTTGATATTGTAGAGGTTAATCAGGTTATTATGCTCAGACCAACACAATCGCCAATAGTATTTATTCAGCAGTTGGGACGAGGGCTCAGAAAGGCTGATGGGAAAGAATATGTTGTAATTCTTGATTTTATTGGTAATTACAATAATAATTTCATGATTCCAATAGCACTCTCAGGGGATAGAACTTACAATAAAGACAATATTCGTAGATATATAATGGAAGGCGGAAGAATTATTCCAGGCGCATCTACAGTGCATTTTGATGAAATAAGCAAGAAGAGAATATTTGCATCTGTTGATAATGCTAATTTCAGTGATATTAAGCTGATAAAAGAAAACTATACAAATCTTAAGAACAAATTGGGAAGAATACCGGCACTCAAGGATTTTGATGATTATGGGGAAATGGATGTTATACGAATTTTCGATAATAACAGCCTCGGTTCGTATTATAAATTCTTAGTGAAATATGAGAAGGATTATAAGATTCGTTTGTCACAGGAAGAAGAAAAGATAGTTGAATTTATTTCAAAGAAGCTGGCAAATGGTAAGAGAATACAGGAGCTGCAATTATTAAAGAGAACACTTCTATATGCAAATGGATTATCGAAATGTGGATTATTTACAGGACTATCACAGGATCTGTTGACATATGGTAAATCTATCAGCAAGGAACAGCAAGAGAATATTGTAAATGTTATGACAAATGAATTTCCAGCAGGTTCTAGTAAGAAGACATATTCCCAGTGTATCTTCATAGAAAAGGAAGACAATGATTATAGACCAACAAAGACATTTCTTGAAATGTTATCAAATAGAGATTTTTATAATGTTATTAAGGAACTTGTTGATTTTGGCATAAGCAGATATGAAAGAGATTATAAGCAAAGCTATGATGTAACAGATTTTGTTCTTTATCAGAAATATACATATGAGGATGTGTGTCGTTTGCTTAATTGGGAGCAGAATGAGGTGCCATTAAATATTGGTGGTTATAAATATGATAAGAAGACAAAAACATTTCCTGTATTTATTAATTATGATAAATCAGAAGATATTAGTGATACGACAAAATATGAGGATCATTTTGTGCCAGGATTTAGAGATCGTTTGATAGCAATATCGAAATCTGGAAGAAGTCTGCAGTCTGAAGATGTACAGAATTTTCTTAAGGCAAAAGAGCGGGGAATCAGAGTAGAGCTTTTTGTTCGTAAGAATAAAGATGATAAGATTTCTAAGGAGTTTTATTATCTGGGACATATGACAGCTAGTGGAAATACTAAAGAATTTACAATGCCAAATACACAGAAAACAGCAGTCGAAATAGAGTGGATTCTTGATGTTCCTGTGAGAGAAGATATCTATGAGTATATTGTAAATTCATAAAGACTTACAAAATCTCTGCATATGCAAAGATAATCATATTTTGTTACAGAAAAGAGGAAAATACATGAAAACAGTTAGGGTAGTTGCAGCAGTAATAAAGGCAGTCAATGATAAGAAAGAACCAATTATTTTTGCAACCCAGCGAGGATATGGAGAATTCAAAGATGGCTGGGAATTTCCAGGCGGAAAAATAGAAGCAGGAGAAACACCACAGGAAGCGTTAAAACGTGAGATTATGGAAGAATTAGATACAGAAGTTAAAGTTGGAGCTTTAATCGACACAATTGAATATGATTATCCTAATTTTCATCTTTCAATGGATTGCTTCTGGTGTGAGATATTAAGCGGAGATCTGGTATTAAAGGAACATGAGAATGCAAAATGGCTGACTAAGGAGCATATTGGAGAGGTTGAGTGGCTGCCAGCGGATGTTACTTTGATTGAGAAGATAAGAGAGAATATGTAGGGCTTTACGCCAAGATTATTTTGACGAAATTGGGGAATTAGATATTATGCCACAAAATAATCAGGTATTACAGAAAAGAGAAGGGGACTCCCAGATTTTTTCTGCGTACTCGATGATCGATTTGGCTTTACGATTGGATTGGAGTGGACATGATGATGTATATGAAGGAGAGATAACAATTTCGTTACAGGAAGGAAAGAAGTCAAGGCAATCATTTGTCATAGAACGATTGCATACAAAGATTAATTTATATTATAACCGAACATTTATAATATGTTGGCGCAGTTAATGTCAGATAATAGCGGCATTCCGAGAAGCAATGATAAATGCATTTGTGCATAATCAGTGGACAACGGGGAATGCGCCAATGATAACAGCGTTTTCTGACAGAATAGAGATTTTATCCAGAGGAACAATTCCTCCGGGACAGACAATGGAAGGATTTTTCGCGGGTGAATCTGTACCGGTAAATCAAAAATTATCAGATATGTTATTGCAACTGCACATAAGTGAGCGTACAGGTCGTGGAGTCCCAAAGATAACAGAGGTTTATGGAAAAGGAACATATGAGTTCAGGGAAAATTCTATTGTTGTGTCGATTCCGTTTACCATGGTACATCAACAGAGGATGAGGACCCAAGATGGACCCAAGATAGGACCCAAGATGGAACTCAAGAAGATAGTAAGGGTAGTTCGGAGGATGAGAAAATTAAGCGTATTTTGGAATTTTGTCAAACCCCGAAAGGTATATTAGAAATCACAGAAATGTTAGGATATTCCGGAAGAAAGCCAACGAAGAAATATGTCAAATCATTGGTTGAACAAGGACGCTTGGCGATGACGATTCCGGATAAGCCTCAAAGTAAGAATTAAAAGTATGTAACCGTGAAGTAATTAATGGTGGGCGAATAGAACGATGGACAGAGGATACGGAATGAAAATGACATTGAATTAATTGGTATGATTTATCGCTTGATGATGTATTGTGCGTTATTAGGCAAATTAATCAACGCATCATTAGATGAAAATTGACATATGAAGGGAAGAAACGGTTAAAATAGAAGGTAACAATAGTATCGTGTGTATGTTGCTGTTTTTATATTAAGGAATGTCGATGCCCAGAAAGGAGCATAAAATGCTTAAGATAGATGAACAAATTTTAAATATCGATAAAGTGATTTGTCGTCATATTGATGCGTCAGATTTTTCTGGAAGAGGAGCTGTATCACAAGATATCCTTGCCCAATTAAGAAATTATATTGAGCATATTATGTTAAAATTTTATGCTAATGGAGAGGATATTGATGATTCATACAAGAATATTTGTAAGGCGGTAGAGAATTCAAAAAAACGCGGTGAATTGAAGGTCTTAAATAGATTTTATGATTATTTGGAAATCGTGGCATCACATTATACACTTGATGAAGAAAATTCCGAAAGATTAATGCTTAAGTATTATACATATTTGTATAAAATAAGAAGGCTTCTTGACAGCTTTTTTGGTATGAAAGTGTTGGATAATTTAGAAAAGTTTCCATTGCATAAGGACCCTAAATTGGAAGAGTATTATGAAAAAATTGCTGAAAAGGTTGATACATTTGAAAGAGAAAGAGTAGAAAAATCAGATAAGTATTATGTTCAAAAGATCAAACCAGTATTTGTGAATAGGAAAGTGTATTACGAAGTTACACTTTCTCCAGCGACAGATAATACGAGCAAGTTTAATAGAATGATAGCGTTTACGAGCATTGATATAACTGATTATTATGCAGCTAAATTTATGATACGGGAGAGTAGCATAAGTTTGTTAGGAAAGATTATGCCGATATTCGTAATTACGGGATGGGAGATTTCAATTCGTGATTGCGAATATCAGAATTTTGTCAGCATAATATGCGGTACCAGGAAAAAAGTTAATTATGCAGAACAACAAGGAATTTCCAGGTTTCTTACAAGTACACGGTCTAACTTAGTTGATTTACTAAATTATAGCGAAGGAGAATATAATAATGTCAAGTATGAGGTTACTAAAACAGCCAAGAGTGTTGTCTTTTTTGAAGTGTTGGACAAGTGCAGAAAACTTGTTAAAAATAGTAAGCCGGGTGTTAATGTAATAAAATATATGCTCTTTCATATGAATAACAAATTCATTAAGAATCAAAGAATGTATGTGGAGAATAGTAATCTATCTGGCTTATATTTACAAAATGGTTGCATGCCATTTGATAATATGCCATTTATTAATTCACCTCTTAATCACAATCCTAAATTACGTGATTTATTTGAATGTATTTCCATCAAGGAAAGGAAACATGAAATATTAGCAAGATTTATTAAAAATAATACAGAGATCAAGGGGCAGATGTTTACGGCTATAAGTGAAGTTGAAAATATGGGAGATATAGATGAACTTATAGATGAATATAATGATAAACTTTGGTACGGGCATAGACCAGAAAGTGATTTAGTGATAGAGAACGGTCAGATATTTATCAATAGTTACAAATTGGATACCTGTAATATTATCAGTAAGTTAAAAGATTTGTCCAAGGAAGGTGAAGTAGATTATTCAAATGCTGTGTTAACATGGATAGAGGAAACAAAATACAATATTGATTCGGATGAAAAGAAAGATGCGATGGTGAAGATGTTTTCTGATTCACATGTGGCACTGATTTATGGTGCAGCCGGAACTGGGAAAACTCATATGATAAAACATTTATCTAACTATTTTTCTGATAAAAGTCAGTTGTTTTTAGCGCAAACTAATCCGGCAGTTGATAATCTGAAAAGGCGTATTGATAATTCAAAATATAGATTTTCTACAATAGCGAAATTTTTAAATCAAAGAAATGTTGTTACAAGATATGATGTATTGGTCATTGATGAATGTAGTACTGTAAGTAATAAAGATATGCGTGCTATATTGAGAAAAGCATCTTTTAAGTATCTTATTCTTGTGGGGGATATTTATCAGATTGCATCTATTAGATTTGGAAACTGGTTTAATGTTGCAAAATATTTTATGCCAAATAGTGCAGTTTTTGAATTGAAGAGTCCGTACAGAACAGAAGATGAAGGCTTGTTGACATTCTGGGATCGAGTAAGAACTTCTGATGATAGAATTAAAGAGATAATAGCCAAAAAGGGATATTCAAAAACTTTGGATGAATCAATTTTTACAGCAGCAGAGGATGATGAGATTATACTTTGTTTGAACTATGATGGTCTGTATGGAATAAACAATATAAATAGATTTTTGCAACAAAATAATCCTAATAAAAGCATATTTTGGGGAATGCTGGAATTTAAGACTGGAGATCCAATATTATTTAATGAGTCAGAACGTTTCGCTCCTATAATTTACAATAATATGAAGGGTAAAATTATTGGGATAGAAATTTTAGATGAGGGACAAGTTACAGAACGTATACAGTTTGATGTTTTGGTATATACGTTAATTAATGAAGATGATGCGAGGTGGCAGGATTTTGATTTACTGTCAAATAATGGTGTTGATGAATCACAAATACGTTTTGTGGTAAATAAACTGAAAAATGTTGATGATGACGAAGAAAATAGTTTAAGAACAGAATTACCATTTCAAATTGCATACGCTGTATCAATTCATAAAGCCCAAGGTCTGGAATATAGGTCTGTAAAAATAGTAATAACTGATGAGGTAGATGAACTTATTACACACAATATTTTTTATACAGCTATTACAAGAGCTAGAGAAAAACTTAAGATTTATTGGACACCAGAGGTTGAGCAAGCAGTTCTTGAGCGGATAAAACCGAAAGATATTAAGAAAGATGTAGGAATATTGCGAAAATATATAAATTCACAAACCCAATAATAGGTGTTTATTGTTGGAACTGTTTTTATGGAATAAAAAACAGTCAACCCCAGGAGCAAAGGATTCTAAGCATTAAAGTGTCTGCTCCCACTTGGGAAACCAGCTTTTATCCGTCACAAGTTGACTATAAATAGCATATTTCGTGGGCATGTCAAGTTCGGTTCATTACTCTCAGGATTTTTAGTTGACGGGTAATTGATGGTGTGCGTGATTTGTGTGTTTATTATTGTAAAAATGCTTGAAAATACAGGAAATACAATTTTATTATTGGATTGATTTTAGTTGATGGGTAGTTGATGAGGATTTGTGGATATACGGTTACAGGTTGTAACCCTAATAAGAAGCGTATATATGAATTCTGATAAATTCAATTAAATGACACAGAAAAGATAAATGAGGTTATGAGTGAAGTTATAATTCAAAATTCATGGGAAATGGAGAATTGACTTTTCCAAAAATTCTACATATACTATGGATAGAATCATAAAACACTTATGTGTTTTTGCAAGGGCGGCGTTGCGACGGCGCTCTATTTTTTTGTTTAAATGCAAGCACTAAAACGTAAACGATGGAGCGTTTACTTATAAATTGGAAAAGGGTGTAATATCATTTGTTATGTATCCGTTTTCGTTTATGGCTATTGTCGATTTGCTGTCAATTTTACCATCTCTAATTATAGTGAATAATAGTTTAAAGTTGTTAAAAATATTTAGACTGTTCAGGACTTTCCGTGTGTTTCGAGTGTTTAAATCATTTAGATACTCAAAAAACATCCAAATGTTTTTAAATGTCTTTCATAGGCAGAAAGAATCTTTGACTGTCGTATGTGTTCTGGCTGTTGGATATATATTTATTTCGGCACTTGTTATATTTAATGTAGAACCGGAAACTTTTAACAACTTTTTTGATGCTATATATTGGGCTACAGTATCTTTGACAACAGTAGGTTACGGAGACATATATGCAGTTTCAATGGCAGGAAAGGTTATTACGATGATATCATCAGTGTTTGGCATTGCAATTGTAGCATTGCCAGCAGGCATAATAACAGCAGGATATATGGAGGAGTTGAATAAAGATAAATGATAATACACAAATCAATCATTCGAGTGGGAACAACAGAGGGGCATTTTCGTATGATTATGCCTTCTCTTATGAGACAGTTTAAGGAAAGGTGCAGATATTAGATCATTTGCTTGACTGGGAGGGGGTTACGCTGGATTGTGTGCACACATCAGGTCATTTTGACCTGTATCAGCAGATGGCGCAGGAGAATTTGGTGGCGTGTTTCAGCTTGTCCATGTATCTGCCACATTTGCACGAATTGAACTTATATAATGACAATAAGCTGCTGGTGTTTCCGATAAAAGATTTGACAGAAACCAATCTGGTATACATATTTATGAATAAGGATAATGCGTATGCTGAAGGAACTGCTGGATTTAAGAATTTGTTGAAAAATGAAGTGAAAAATTATGTTTAGATAATTTAGATTTTCGTATACAATAATTATGCCCTGATTGATGAATCTATAGATTATAGAATATTTATAGATTGATAAATCAGGGCTTTTGTTTTATTGATGATTTACCTGCAAGGTAAATTATTGGTTGACATGAGAGTTGACGGATGTTAATATAAATTAACCACAAAGGTAAATTTATATTAAGAGGTGGTTCATTGGATATTACATACAAAGACAAGAATATTAAGAATATTTGTATGGATGCTAAAGCTGCCGATAGAACCTATGGAAATGAGATGTCTGAAAAAATACATATGCGTCTGGATCAGATTAGAGCTGCGGATACAGTAGAAGAGATGATTCAGTGTCATATTGGTAGATGTCATCAACTATCAAATAATAGGAAAGGGCAGTATGCAGTTGATTTAGTTCATCCATACAGATTGGTGTTTGAGAAACATGGTGATGTGGTTCAGATTGCACATATTATGGAAATAGTGGATTATCATTAGTTGGAATATGAATAGGAGGTAGCAAAATGGTGAGAAGTCGCAGTATAATTGCAACGCCACCAGGAGCAACAATAAAAGAACAGCTTAACGACAGGGGGATGAGTCAGAAAGAGTTTGCTGTAAGAATTGATATGTCAGAGAAACATGTCAGCAAACTCATTAATGGAGAGGTTCAGTTGACACCTGAGGTGGCTGTTAGATTGGAAATAGTGCTTGGCGTGCCAGCAAGGTTTTGGAATAATTTGGAGGCAATATATAGAGAAAAACTTATAAAGATTGCAGCGGAAAAGGCTATGGATGCGGATGAGAATTTGGCTAGACAATTTCCATATAGTGAGATGGCTAAGTTAGGCTGGATACCACAAACAAGGAATTCTAAGGAAAAAGTTATTAATCTTAGAAAGTATTTTGAAGTGGTTAGTTTATCATTGTTAGAGAATACACAGATTACAAGAATTGCATGCAGAAGACTTGCAGTGACAGATAAGAGTGATTTGGCTTTGCTAGCATGGACACAGGAAGCTAAAATTCAAGCACGTGGCATAGAAACGAAACCAATTAATATTAAGGGTCTTATAAGTGTTATGCCAGATATAAGAAAGATGACTTTAAAAAAACCAAAAGATTTTTGCTTTAAGCTTAAATCATTGCTTGCAGAAAATGGGGTTGCATTGGTATTTTTACCACATTTGAAAGGTTCATTTTTACAAGGTGCTACATTTATAGATGGGAATAAGATTGTTGTTGGATTAACAGCAAGAGGCAAGGATGCAGATAAATTCTGGTTTAGTCTGTTCCATGAACTTGGACACATTATTCTTGGGCATGTGGGAAAAAATGGTGGAACAACAGAACAGGATGAACAGGATGCAGATGTATGGTCAAGAGATGAATTGATTCCATTAGAGGCATTTAAAATGTTTAAAGAAAAACAGAATTTTTCGGTTGCAAGTGTAAAAAGATTTGCAAAAGAGAATAAAATTGCTCCGGGAATTGTTGTTGGACGATTACAGAATGAAGGCTGTATTGAGTACAATATGTTAAATGAATTGAAGGAACATTATGTAATTACTGTATAAGAATTTACATAAGGAGAATTTTCATGAGCAATATTATTGTTTTGTCAGGCAGTCCGCGTAAGGGCGGCAATACTGACCTGTTGGTTGATGCATTTGTTAAAGGTGCGGAAAAGAATAATAATGTAGAAGTCGTTTCGGTGGCGGATTATAAGGTCAACCCATGCATTGGTTGTAATTCTTGCTTTGACAGGGAAGGGCATGATTGTTTTCAGCAGGATGACATGCAGGTGGTTTATGATAAGTTAAAATGTGCTGATGTGATAGTGGTTGCTTCGCCAGTGTATTTTTATGGAGTGAGCGCGCAGCTTAAAGCAATTATCGACAGGTTACATACTCCTATGAGAAATGATTTCAAAGTCAAGAAGCTGGCATTGATATTGGTAGGGGCAGCGGTTTTGCCGGAATTGTTTGATTCAATTAAGATACAGTATCAGCTTGTGCTTAATTTCTTTAAGCTTGAAGATGCGGGAATGGTGTTGGTCAGAGGTGCTAAGGATAAAGGTGATGTCAGGAACACTGATGGGCTGGATGAGGCTTATCGGCTGGGATTGGCGATGGAGTGATGAAATAATAAATTAAAGGTAACATCATTATGTATGGAGGGGATATGTTTCCAATAATTGATAAAAGAGAAACTGGAATTAATATAAGAAAAATCATGGATTGTCAGGGACTGACGGCAAAAGATGTTCAGCAATATCTTGAACTTGGATGTGTGCAAAGTGTATATCGTTGGTTTGATGGGGTTAGTATGCCAACAGTTGATAATTTGTATGCATTAAGTGAATTGTTTAAGATGCCTATGGATTGCATTGTATGTGGCAACAGAAAGTCAGCTTATTGTAATTATGTTGACCAATACAATGAAGCACAGATAAGAAGAATTAGTGAGTATTATAAGATTTTAAGAAATAATCAAGCTGCATAAGATTGAATTACAAATTCAATGACAAATATTAAATACATCGTTAGAATATTAGTAGGAATAGTATTCTAATGGTGTATTTTTGCTTACTGGATATATATTTAGAAAAGTGATTAGGTATGATTACATTAAACGGATAATTGACAATATGGCATATATGCCATATAATATTGCAGAGGAGATTATATGACAGAATTTAAATTGATTGCATATGAAAAGAAAAATGGCGAGGTTCCAGTAGAAGAATTTCTGGATTCTGTTAATCCTAAGATGCGAGCTAAGATATTTGGATTATTGGGAATTCTTCAAGAAAAGGGGAATATGCTTAGAGAACCATATAGTAAGCATTTGGATGACGGAATATTTGAATTGCGTTGTAAATTTGGAAGTGATATCACCAGAGTCTTATATTTTTTCTATTATGAGGGGAAAATAATATTGACGAATGGTTTTATTAAAAAGACACAGAAAACTCCAAAAGAAGAGATACAGATTGCAAAGGATAGACGAAAGGATTTCATAGAAAGGGTGATGAGGGATGAGAACATTTGATGATATGCTTTCTAAGCAATTACAGGATGAAGAATTTAAAAAAGAATATGATGCAATTCAGCCAGAGATGGACGTTATAAGGGCTATCGTAGATGCTCGTACTTCTCAGAACATGACACAGAAGGAATTGGCTGAACGCACTGGTATTAATCAGGCAGATATCAGCAAGCTTGAGAATGGAACACGGAACCCTTCTGTTAATTTGCTTAAAAGATTAGCGGACGGCATGGGAATGGCTCTTAAGATTGAGTTTGTGCCAAAGCGGAATATATAATAATATATTCATACTTATTGGTTTTTCCAGGGATAATAAATTCAATGGATTAAACTCGTAAATGGCGCTTAGGATAATATTACTTCATGGATGCCATTTTTATTTTAAAAACGCAAGCTGCAGGTATAGGATGACTTTGAACATAACTGACATTATTGTCAAAAATATTCAATAAGGAGTCCGATATTAACATTTATTGTTTGATGATCTTGTGCTGACGGAGCAGTTGTTTCCACATTTGTATAAAGTGCAAGAAATTGCAGAGAAAAGAGTGGAAGTCATAATGGATGGATTGCCGTAAAAGAATCTGGAACCGGCAAAATAAAGTAAATATTACCTACGAATATTTGATATTTTGCCGATGACGTAGTATACTATATCATAATAAAGTATAAATTTAGATTTGATTTATAACGGAGGAGAGCAGATGCGATACCTTTCAGTTACTGAAATAGCGAAAAAATGGGATGTGTCGGAACGTAGTGTCAGAAATTACTGTGCTCAGGGACGAGTAAACGGTGCGTTTCTTACCGGCAAGACTTGGAACATTCCTGAAAATGTAGAAAAGCCAGAGCGTTCCAATAAAAAGAAAGAGCAGCCAATTACATTGCTAGATATTCTGCAGGAGCAGAAGGCAAGTAAGTATTCCGGTGGTATTTATCATAAGACACAGATTGAGTTAACATATAACTCCAATCATATTGAAGGCAGCCGCCTGACCCACGATCAGACCAGATATATCTTTGAAACCAACACCATCGGTGTAGAAAAAGATGTGCTGAATGTGGATGATGTGATTGAAACAGCAAATCACTTCCGCTGTATAGATATGATTATTGATAATGCAAAGAAAGCTCTGACAGAGAAGTTTATGAAAGAACTTCATCTGGTCTTCAAGAGTGGTACCAGTGATTCCAGAAAAGATTGGTTTGCCGTAGGCGACTATAAAAAGATACCGAATGAAGTCGGTGGTATGGATACAGCACTTCCGGAAGAAGTTTCCGATAAAATGAAAGCTCTGCTGACAGAGTACAACGGAAAAGAAGAAAAGACTTTTGAGGATATTCTGGATTTCCATGTGAAGTTTGAACGCATCCATCCATTCCAGGACGGCAACGGTTGTGTGGGCAGATTAATTATGTTCAAGGAATGTCTGAAATATAATATCATTCCGTTTATCATCGAGGATAATCTGAAGATGTTCTATTATCGTGGATTGAAAGAATGGAACAATGAAAAAGGTTATCTGACAGATATCTGTCTGACCGCACAGGATAAGTATAAGGCGTATTTGGATTATTTTAGAATTGCATATTAAACATTGCATTTTTATCGAATATTTACTATGAGTTGTTTTGACAGATTTGTTTTACATTTTCATTCCATGGTGAAAGACTGTCAAGTGAAATCCTTGCGGAGGTAAAATTCCGGGTGTTGAGCAAAGACACCCGCAGGTTTATTCTGTATATAAGAGATAGGATAGAGCAGGGAAAGCCGATTTTCCGAGGAAGAACAGGAAGTGGCACGGTACATGCCGGCACAAAAGATCAAATTGGAACAGGAGTGTATACGATAATGTATAAGAAATGTTCCCTAAGGGGGATTATGAAGAAGAAAATATTACTGTGTCTGATAGCACAGCTCATATGTTGGGGCATTATGACGATGTCAGATTATATGGAAGAAACATATAACGACAGTTTCAATCTGATTGTTGTATTTGCGGTCCCCATGATGTGTGTGGTTCTGTATATTATATTCAGGAGATGGATATATGACAATCAGATGGTGCGACTGAAAGATGTCGTCATAATCTGCGAGATGTGGCTGATCTGTGGACTGATACTGGGATTTCTGATAGGTGCTTTGGTTAACAATCAAATGTGGATAGTGTCGCAGGCTACAGGAGGATGGGAACATCTGCTGAATGGGATAGAATATATGATGTTCGCCGTGACGCTTGCGGGAATACCATTTGTGGCTGTAGTATTGATCGAATCGGTTATAGGAATAGTGAAATTGTTAAGGAAAAAAGGAGAAATAAAATTATGATAAAAATACTTTTCATCTGCCACGGCAATATCTGCCGAAGCACTATGGCAGAAAGTGTTATGACATATTTAGTTGAAAAAGAGGGGCTTGCTGAAAAGTTCTATATTAATTCGGCGGCGACAAGTCGCGAGGAGATTGGTAATGGGGTGCATCATGGCACAGTTGCCAAGTTGAAGAAAGAAGGGATTCCGGTGATTCCTCACAGGGCAGTGCAGATGACTCTGAATGATTATGAGGAATATGATTACCTTATTGGAATGGATACTGAGAATATCCGCAATATGCAGAGGATATCGGGCGGAGATCCGGATGAGAAGATATATAAGCTGCTTACTTTTGCGGGAAGCGGACTTGATGTGGCAGATCCATGGTATACGGGAGATTTTGAGGCAACTTACAGGGATGTTCTGGCAGGCTGCAAAGGACTGCTTGAATGCCTTAAGGAATAATTGTAGCCCGCCACCACCTACCACGGCAGAATATACATATTCCTCTGGTAAGAACCGAATACAGTGGCAGTTGCCTTAAGCTCTGCGCCGAGACGGCGGAAAGACGAATTGCTGGCGACGTTGTCAGGGTGGGCTACGGCAAGGATTGTGTCGATGCCGCGGTTGCGGGCAATTGAACAGAGGCGCTTGTTAAGCTCACACATAAGGTTGTGACCGCGGAAGTCAGGGTGAACCATGCATCGTCCGACTTCAGCTACATTTGTAGAACGAATGTCGAGACCGAGCTTTTCAGCTTCCTCAGCAAATTCATGTTCATTAAAGAAAAGGGCGCTGGCGGCAACAAGTTCATTATCGTCATTAAATGCACCTAAGAAGCATGTCCAGTCAGCATCAAAGAAATGTGAGCGTTCAATATCATCAATAGGAATCCACCATTCAGGAACAGGAAGAGCATTTTCTATAGTATATATAAGCTGTTCAAGGGCAGCCTTATCATTTTTATCTAATACACGGATATTCATAGCAATCTCCTATACACTTAAATTCAGAAATAACTTTAATATTACTTTAATATAATCTTTAATATAAATAAGTTATAATCCTAATCCACCACATTATAATATGTATGTATCTTAAAATCAAAATATTTTTAAATTCGCAGTCAGAATATTAAGCAGATACAAATTAATGCCGATATACATTTACAAGACATATTGCTTCTTGAATATTTATAAAAATATATATTTAGATAGATTTTTTTTATTTAGGGCTTTTAAATTTCCTTTTTTATGTATATAATGGTGATTAGCCATGGGCACACATGGCTTCTAATGACTTTTGATTTTATGTTTTATCTGAATACATCGGACAGACAGAGGTCCGCATTGTTTTATAAGAAAGGGGAATTATCATGTTATCAACAGATATTGGTATAGATTTAGGTACTGCAAGTATTCTTGTGTACATCAGAGGCAAAGGCGTTGTTCTTAAAGAGCCTTCAGTTGTTGCATTTGACAGGGATACTAATAAGATTAAGGCTATCGGTGAGGAAGCAAGACTGATGCTTGGTAGAACACCAGGTAACATCGTTGCTGTAAGACCTCTTCGTCAGGGTGTTATCTCTGATTACACTGTAACTGAGAAGATGCTTAAGTACTTTATCCAGAAGGCTATCGGCAAGAGAATGCTTAAGAAGCCTAGAATCAGTGTCTGCGTACCTTCAGGTGTTACTGAGGTTGAGAAGAAGGCAGTTGAGGATGCTACTCTTCAGGCAGGTGCAAGAGAGGTTGCTATTATTGAAGAGCCTATCGCAGCAGCTATCGGTGCAGGTATCGATATTTCAAGACCATGCGGTAATATGATTGTCGATATCGGTGGTGGTACAACTGATATCGCTGTTATCTCTTTAGGAGGAACTGTTGTAAGTACTTCTATTAAGATTGCCGGTGATGATTTTGATGAAGCTATCGTAAGATACATGAGAAAGAAGCACAATCTTCTTATCGGTGAAAGAACCGCAGAAGATATTAAGATAAAGGTTGGTTCTGCTTATCCTAAGGCAGAAGTCACAACTATGAATGTACGAGGAAGAAACCTTGTAACAGGTCTTCCTAAGACTGTAGAGGTAAGCTCAGAGGAGACAGAGGAAGCTTTAAGAGAGGCAACTTCACAGATTGTTGAAGCTGTTCACAGCGTTCTTGAGAAGACTCCACCAGAACTTGCATCTGATATTGCAGACAGAGGAATCGTCCTTACAGGAGGCGGAAGTCTTCTTTCAGGACTTGAGGATTTAATTGAAGCCAAGACAGGAATTAATACTATGACTGCTGAGGATCCAATGACATGTGTTGCTATTGGTACAGGTAAGTTTATTGAGTTCCTTGCAGGCTACAGAGACGAAGTTAAGTAACCTGGAACATTTTTAATAAGATTATTACAAATGTTTCTTAACATTCTGGCAGAATGGACAATTTTTATGCCGGAAGAATATATTATCAAGAAAGAGGCGAGCTATGGTAAAAGGGCTTTATACAGCGTACTCTGGCTTGACAGTTCAGCAGAAGAGACTGGATGTAGTGTCTAATAATCTGGCTAATGCAACTACCACAGGTTATAAGAAAGAAGGTCTTACGACACAGTCGTTTAAAGATGTTTATGGCATCAAGGTTAAAGATGAAACTGTGGGCTATATTAATCAGAATATTGGAACTCTGAATCTTGGAGCGAAGGTAGGAGAATCCTTCAGAAGCTGGGATCAGGGCTCTTTCCAGAATACTGGCAATACATTTGACTTTGCGCTGAGTGGAAGTGGATTGTTTTCGATTTCATTCACTAACAAAGCTGGAGAAACTTCAACGCTTTATACCAGGGACGGATCTTTCCAGATGAACCGTGAAGGTTATCTGGTAACCAAGGATGGTGATTATGTATTGGGCGAGAGTGGTCCGATACAGTTACCTACAGATTTTGAGAGCCTTACTGTAGAGGAGAGTGGCGAGATATATGCCGATGGACAGTATGTTGACAGGCTTGCGCTTGTAGATTTTGAGGATTACGATTATGTTGAAGCGTATGGAGAGAATCTTTACAAGGCAGTTGATGGCGCAACACAGACAGAAGCTACAGCAAAGGTTAATCAGGGATATTTGGAGGCTTCCAATATTAATGTGGTAACAGAGATGGTAGATATGATATCTATCGCAAGAGATTTTGAAAGTAATCAGAAGATTATGAATACTATCGATGAGATGTTAGGAAAGATGGTATCTATTTCTGAAATTTAGTGACAACTGTTAGACATTTACATATGGAGGACTAACGATATGATGAGATCATTGTGGACTGCTGCATCAGGAATGATGAGCCAGCAGACAAGCGTAGATACTATTGCCAATAATCTGGCAAATGTTAATACAATCGGATATAAGCAGGAGCAGACTCAGTTTAAGTCTCTGCTTTATCAGAATCTTCAGGCAAAGACTACTTCAGCTAACGGAGATGATAAGCCTGTTGGAGCACAGGTAGGACTTGGCTCAAGAGTTTCAGCAGTAACATCAATATATACACAGGGTGCTCTTAATGCAACTGACAGTTTAACTGATTTTGCTATTGATGGAAATGGTTTTTTTGCAGTGAGGGATACTAACACAGGTGATACTGTTTATACAAGAAATGGACATTTTACATGGGCAACAGCTACAGAAGGCGTAATGCTCAGTACTTCTGAAGGATATCCTGTGCTCAGCGCAGATGGCGCAGAGATTGTTCTTGGGCAGGATGCTAATGGGGAAGATTATAAGACGAATCTTATAACTATTGATACGGATGGCAATCTTTTATATCCTGATGAGTCTAACAATCCGGCACCTATTGGAATTAAGATTGGTCTATATCAGTTTTCTAACCCGGCAGGACTTGATAAGCTTGGAAGCAGCTATCTTGGCGAGACAGAAGCTTCAGGTGTTCCGCTTAATGAGGATTATGATGAAGTTGGGAAGAAGAGTTCCTTAAGACAATCATATCTTGAGGCATCTAATGTTCAGGTTGCAACTGAGATGGTTAATCTTATTACAGCACAGAGAGCGTATGAGTTATGCTCTAAGGCTATAACAACCTCTGATACAATGATGGAGCAGGCTAATAACCTTAAGAGATAAGTGGGGTGCAGTGTATGAGTGATTCTATCACAGGACTTAGCAGTATGAATTATTCAGATGTGTATGATTCTAAGGCGGGTTCTTTAACTAATAAACTTACCGGTACTGATTATTCTAAGGCATCAGACGATGAACTTATGTCTGTATGCAAGGATTTTGAAAGTTATTTTGTTGAACAGGTTCTTAAGTCAATGGAGAAGATGGCTAAGATTGATTCGGATGACGAAGATAGCAATCTGTTCTCTTCTATGGCTGGAATTGGCGGAACAGAGGATACTTCACTTAATACTTTGGGAAGTTACTTTGGAGATGAGATGGTGTCATCTTATGCCAAGCTTATGACTGATTCTAATCATGGCAAAGGACTTGGAATAGCACAGACGCTTTATGAGCAGATGAAGAGAAATTATTCTACAGAGTCTATTCCTAAGGCAGATGAGCAGAAATAATATTTAACATAAAGGAGATAACAGATTGGATTACGAGTCTGTGAAATATGTAGAGGGCTTTGTGGAGAATATTATCTTCAGGAATGAAGACAATGGATATACGGTTTTTAATATTGTATATGATGATGAAGAAATCACCTGTGTTGGAGTGTTAAGCTATATCAACACAGGTGAATTTATTACCGCACAAGGCGAATTTGTTAAGCATGCAGTTTACTACATGCAGTTTAAAGTCACATCTTATGAGTTCAGGGCGCCGGATGATGCTGCATCCGTAAGACGTTATCTAAGCTCCGGGGCAATAAAGGGTATCGGCGAGAAGATGGCTGAACGAATAGTTAAGACATTTGGCGATGATACATTCAGGATTATGGAAGAAGAAACGGAGCGTCTGGCTGAGATTAAAGGAATAAGCATGTCTAAAGCTATGGATATAGCGAATCAGCTTATTGACAAGAAAGACATCAGAAAAGCAATGATGTTTCTTCAGCGTTATGGAATCCAGATGAATCTTGCCAACAAAATATTTAAGCGTTATGGAAACGATATTTATAACATTCTTGAACAGAATCCGTACAGGCTTGCTGATGACATAGAGGGTGTCGGTTTTAGGACGGCTGATGAGATTGCTTCGCGTGCCGGAATCAAGATTGATTCTGAATTCAGGATTAAGAGCGGAATATTTTATGTGCTTAACCAGGCGACAATGCAGGGACACACATATCTTCCGTATGATAAGCTTGTGCGTCAGGTAAACGAATTGCTTTTGATTGATGTCCGGGATTATGACAAATATCTTATGGACCTGACAATGGATAAGAAGATAGTTGTCAAGGTTAAGGACAATGTAAAATGTGTCTATGCCCGCATGTATTACAACATGGAAGCAAATGTTGCAGCTATGCTTAATAATCTTGACGTCCAGATTGAGGAAGACCAGAAATTCATAGATGACAGGATTGCAAGGATTGAGGATAAAGAAGGAATAACTCTTGACGATATCCAGAAAGAGGCTGTTGCGAAAGCAGTAAGAAACGGGCTTGTTATTGTTACTGGCGGTCCGGGAACCGGTAAGACTACAACTATTAATACAATAATCAAATATTTTGAGCTGGAAGGTCTGGAAATCAGGCTGGCAGCGCCTACGGGACGTGCAGCCAAGAGAATGACAGAAGCCTGTGGATATGAAGCACAGACTATCCACAGAATGTTAGAGATAAGCGGCGGCGTGCCGGATGGTGACAGAAAGTCGGCAGCAGGTCTGTCTATGTTCTTTGAGAGAAATGAAGATAATCCGCTTGAGGCTGATGTTATTATTGTTGATGAGATGTCGATGGTAGACATAAGCATTATGAATTCACTTCTTAAAGCTGTTTCGATTGGAACGAAACTGATTCTTGTAGGTGATGTGGACCAGCTTCCAAGTGTCGGTCCGGGAAATGTGCTTAAAGACATCATAGAATCCGGCTGTTTTCCGGTTGTTAAGCTAGAGAGAATATTCAGACAGGCGGCACAGAGTGAGATTATTATTAATGCACATAAGATAAACAGGGGTGAGGAGGTTGTACTTAACAAGTACAGCAAGGATTTTCTCTTTGTTCACAGAAACGGTGCTGACAATATTATAAATGCGATGAAAACGCTTATTAAGGACAAACTTCCGGACTATGTAGGTGCCGATGTGTATGACCTTCAGATTCTTACTCCATCGCGAAAATCCAATGTCGGGGTGGAACGTCTTAATAAGATTATGCAGGATTTTCTTAATCCGGCTGATGCTATCAAGCAGGAAAGACAGGTCGGTGATGTTACTTTCCGTGAAGGTGATAAGGTTATGCAGATTAAGAATGATTATCAGCTTGCATGGGAAAAACGAAGCAGATACGGTATTCCAACAGAACAGGGAACCGGCGCTTTTAACGGGGATACCGGAGTTATAGAGAGAATAAGCACATTTGATGAGAATGTAACTGTGAAATTCGAAGATGGCAGATTCGTTACATATGAATTCTCACAGCTTGATGAGCTTGAACTTGCGTATGCGATTACGGTTCACAAATCACAGGGAAGTGAGTACCCGGCGGTTATTATTCCGATGTCGCAGGGACCAAGAATGTTGATGAACAGGAATATTCTGTATACGGCAGTTACAAGAGCAAGAAAATGTGTATGCCTCGTTGGGGAAGAGGAGATATTCAGGCTTATGGCCGGCAATGTATCAGAGTCAAAACGCTATTCTTCGCTTGCAGACAGGATTGAAGAAATTAGACATATTGAAGATTTCGGACAATGATAAAGCGGAGATGAAGAAGCAGAAATGGTTATTTTATAATATGGGGGATTATGGATTATAAGAAGGTATTAAGAGAGGCAGTTAATGCGGTACTTCCGCCAGCGTGTCCTATGTGTGGAAAGCCGGCACCTTTTGCTGGGGGCAGCAGGGTTGATATATGCCCGGACTGTATGCGCAAGGTGAGCTATGTCAGTGAGCCGGTCTGTCTTAAATGTGGCAAACCGGTTGAAAATGATGAAGTGGAATATTGCAGTGATTGCAGCAGGAAAGAACATGTTTATGACCAGGCATGCGCTGTGTATGAATATTCTAAGTGCATCAAGGATTCAATATACAGATTCAAGTATCACAATAAAAGGGAATATGCAGGTATCTATGCAAAACAGATTGCAGACAAGTGTGGCAGCATGATTCATGCCTGGGCGCCAGATGCACTGATTCCTGTGCCTATTCACAGTTCGAGACTTAAGGAAAGAGGGTTTAACCAGGCAGAGCTGATTGCAGGAGAATTGGAACAGCTTATGGGAATCCCTATGGATTGTGAAGCTCTTGTGAGAGTTGTTAAAACAGTTCCTATGAAAGAACTGGATAATGCACATAGGGTTAAAAATCTGCAAAATGCTTTTCAAGCAGGAGAAAAAGTTGTAAGATATAGTAAAGTTTTAATTGTGGACGATATATATACAACAGGAGCAACATTTGATGCATGTGCTGCAGTACTCAAGCATGCTGGCGTTCGGGAAGTGTATGGGGTAAGTCTGTGCATTGGCGACGGATTCTAGTGCGGATGCGATTTTGTTTTGCAAAACAATGAAGCTTAACAAGGAGGATTTATGGAAGTTAGAAATTGTAAGAATTGTGGAAGATTATATAATTATATCGGGGGCGCATACAGACTCTGCCCTGACTGTATGAAGAAACTTGAAGAAAAGTTTCAGGAGGTTAAGCAATATATAGAAGATAATCCAAGAGCTGATATGAGAGATATATCAGAGAACTGTGATGTAAGTACAAGACAGATTGAGCAGTGGATAAGAGAAGAAAGACTGTCGTTCAGTGATGATTCACCTATTGGCATTGCATGCGAAGTATGCGGAGCTACCATAAAAACAGGAAGATACTGTGAAAGATGCAAGTATGACATGGCTAACAGGCTTGGCAGCATGTATGGAAGTGCTGCATCGGCCGTAGGCAATGTTGACAAGGAAAGAGCGAGAAGAGAAAAGGCAAGAATGAGATTCCTTGATAAGTAATTAAAGGGTGAAACTTACCCGGATAATTAATTAGCATTTTTTCAAAAGAGGTATAAAGTATTTTGAAAAACCGTCCGATATCTTACACATAAAGCAGGAGTTATCTGTTTTAATTAATAGAAAGTGAGGCGGTTAATATGCGTATAGATGCTTATAATGCTGTTAATCAGATATATCAGACCAGCCAGATTTCTAAAGCTAAGGCTACAGCAAAGACATCATCGGCTAGTGATAAGTTTGAAATTTCTGACACAGCCAGGACATATCAGACAGCCAGAACAGCAGTGAGCGCGGCTTCCGATGTTCGGGAAGATAAGATTGCCGATATCAAGGCACGCATGGCAGCAGGAACATATAATATCAGTTCAGAAGCTGTTGCAGATAAGATTTTGAACAACATTTCTACATTAACATTTTAGCGGGGTTTTATTAGATGGCAAGTTTGATTGATTCTTTAATTAATATAATGGATGATGAAAACAGACAGTATACAGCACTGCTGGACTTGTCTAATAATAAGACTGCCGCAATTGTTAGTGGTAATGTCGAACAGCTTCAGGAAATATTTGGAAGAGAGCAGAAGCTGATTGATGTAATCACAAGACTTGAGACGGAACGAGAGGCGTGTGTTACAGACATATGTAAGATTCTGCATCTGTCACCTTCAGAGGTTAAAGTCAGAGAGATTGTAAGACTTTTGGAGAAGAAGCCTAAAGAACATGATGCACTTGAACAGTCGTATCTTAATCTTAAGAATACTGTTAAACAGCTGACAGAAGTTAATGATAATAATAAGCAGCTTCTTAAGCAGTCTATGGATATGATAGAATTCGAGATTAATCTGGCCAGGAATGCAAGCATGGCACCACAGACAGCTAACTATGGAAAGGGAGCTTATGAGGAGAACAGCGGCTTAGGCGGTGGCAGTTTTGATGCAAAGCAGTAATGGCTGCATGAATGATTTTACATTTATAATTGGATATTATCACGGATGATGTATATGTGCTTATCCGTGTTCGGGAATGAGCCACATTTTCACAATGAGAATGTGGCTTTTTTAAGCCCTGAGGGGTGTTTTATCAGAAAAATGTGTCGATATACATATCAGATGATTTTAAATTTTAAGAAAGAGGTGACCTTATGGCTAACGGAATGGCGGGGCTGTTTATTGGAACAACAGGACTTAAGACAGCGCAGACAGCACTTAATACAACAGCACACAATCTGTCCAATATTAATACATCAGGATATACAAGACAGCAGGTCACATTTTCAGATACACAGTATGTAAGAGTGAATACCAGTGATAAGGTGAGTTCACCGGATTATGGACTTGGCGTTGCGGTTTCTGAAGTGAGAAGAATAAGAGACCAGTTTATAGATCAGGCATACAGAAATGAAAATTCCAGACTTGGATTTTATGAGAGCCAGTATAAGGCGATTGAAGAGATAGAAGACCAGTTTGGCGAGATGCAGGGCGTTACATATGAATCATATCTTATTAATCTTTATAATTCTGTTAATGAGCTGGCCAAGAATCCTACAAGTACAGTAGCGAGGTCATCGCTTATCCAGAATGCAACAGCTTTTATTGAAAAGTCTGAAAATGTATATAAAGGACTGAAGGATTACCAGACAACACTTAATACACAGGTTAAGAATATGGTTGATTCAATTAATAAGCTTGGAGACAAAATCTATACACTGAATAAGAAAATATCAAAGATTGAGTCTACAGGAATTGAGGATGCCAATGATTTAAGAGATGAAAGAGATGCGGCAATCGATGAACTCAGCAAGTATATTGATATTACATATTACGAGAATGACAGCAAGGAAGTTATTATATCTGCGGAAGGAATTCCATTTGTAACAATGGGAGAACTTGCGAAGATGGATACAAGAGTTGTTGAAGGCACGAACCTTGTTATTCCTACATGGCCGGGATATGAAAGAGATGTGTATGATTTAAGTACAGAGGCATCTAATGTAGATGAAACAGACAAGGGTGAACTTAAGGGACTTCTTATTGCAAGAGGCAATATGGTTGTTGATTATACGGTTGTTCCTGAAGCACCAAGCAGTTCGGATTATGATATGAGTACTGCTGATGGAAGGGCAGCATATCAGGAAGCATATAACAAATATTCCAAGGCACAGGAATATTACAATACTTATATTGAGCCATCTGCAATTCTTAGTGCTATGGCTGGATTCGATAAGCTTGTCAATGGCATTGTTGAGAAGATTAATAATATACTTTGTCCGGAAAAGTCAGAGGTAAGGAATAATCCTTATATGGCGACAGACGGAACAGAGATTCAGGCAGATATATATACATACAATTCTGTCAGCCAGCAGGTGCTTTTCGACAGATATGGACGCGAGGTTACTGGAACTGATAATGGAGATGGAACATACAGCTTTTCTTCCGGAGAAAAGTTATATATGAGCTTCGGGGGCGCAGAAGTGCCGGTTGATTCATATACATATTCAATGCTTGATATGGACAAGACCGGATATGGAATGGATGATGATAAGACGGTAGGAACAGAGCTATTTTCAAGAAAAGGCACTGACAGATATATTAAGACAACTGATGATTCAGGAAAAACAATTTATATAAGAAATAATCTTAATGAAACAGATTATGAATCGCTTTATAAGCTTGGCAATCTACAGATTAATCCGGAAGCAGCCCAGAATGTTGGAAAGATTCCACTTTCTACAGTTCAGGGAAAAGAAGATTTTGACAGGGCTAAGGAACTGGTAGATGCATGGGATGAAAAGTTTGCGTCACTTAATCCTGATACATATGCCAAATCAGATTTCATGACATTTTATAATAACTTTATTGGAGAGTATGCGACACTAGGAAAAGCGCTTGGCAATTATGTAAGCAATCAGACGACTATGGTTGATGGATATGATAACCAGAGACTTCAGTCTGAGGGCGTTTCTTCCGATGAAGAATTAGAGAAAATGATTAAATACCAGCAGGCATACAATGCAGCATCACGATATGTCAATGTTGTAAATCAGATGTTAGAGCATCTTGTAACATCGCTTGGTAATGCATAAAACAGTCGCAGCTGCTTCACAAATAAGGAGGATTTATGGCATCAACATTTTTTGGATTAACAATTGCATATACAGGATTGCAGGCTGCACAGACTTCAATCAATGTTACATCACATAATCTTGCCAATATTAATACTAAAGGATACACAAGGGAATCTGCATCAACCAAAGCAGCTGATGCGCTGAGAACTTATGCAAGATATGGAACACTCGGTTCAGGAGTTGTTGTTGATGCAATCAACCAGACAAGAGATTCCTACTATGATGAGAAGTACAGAAATAATAATACTAATTATGGACAGTATAATGTTAAGAACAGTTATATGTCACAGATAGAGAATTATCTTAATGAATTTACTTTAAAGGGATATTCCACAGAGTATGAAAATTTCTTTTCAGCACTTAACCAGCTTGACCGTACTCCGGCTGACACATCTGCAAAGAACCAGCTTATTAATAATGCAAAGAGTCTTACAGATTATTTTAATACTTTATCAACTAACTTAAGAAATGTTCAGGTTGATGCCAATAATGAGATTAAAGATGCTGTACAGCAGATTAATTCCCTGGCACAGAATATTTCATCGCTTAATAAGCAGATTAACCAGATTCAGGCAAATTACGGCAACGCCAATGATCTGAAGGATCAGAGAAATGCCTTGATTGATGATCTGTCACAAATTGTTAATATAACAGTAAGCGAAAGCGATATGGGTAACAATCTTACTAATCTTCAGATAACAATCAATGGTAACAGTCTTGTTGATGGGTATAACTACCATACTCTCCAGACTGTTGCAAGGGAGAATCCAAGAAATGTATCTGATGCAGCAGGACTTTATGATATACAGTGGGAGAATGGGCAGGAGTTTTATATTTACAGTGATTCTTTAAGTGGTGAGTTAAAAGGACTTATTGATATAAGAGATGGCTGTAACGGAGAAATTGAGAAATACGCATCTACAACAGATGCTGCCGGTAATTCTACATATAAGACGGATGCAGATGGTAATATTCTTACAGAAACTGAAAGCCAGAAGGATAAGAACACACAATATAAAGGCGTTCCATATTATCAGTCACAGCTGAATCAGTTTATACAGACATTTGCAGCATCTGTTAATGAGATACTTAAAAAAGGTGTTACTTCTGATGGTTCAGCACAGGGAATTTCACTTTTTGTTATGAAGGAAAATTCACAGGCACTTACTGCAAGCACTGTTACAGTTAATCAGGCATTGCTTGATAACGCAGACCTTCTTGCAACCAAGTACAATGTAAGTGATGGTGAAGCAAATGTTGATCTGATTGTAGATCTTATTAATACTAAGGATGCAAAGATATATGATGGCGGTACAGGATCATTTTTCCTTGAAAGTATCGTCAGTGATATGTCAATAGATTCAAGTAAGGCAATCAATTTTACAAAGAATTATATGAATCTTCAGACAACTATCCAGAACCAGAGACTTTCTGTAATGGGAGTTGATACGGATGAAGAAGCAATGGACCTTGTAAAATTTCAGGAAGCTTATAATCTCAGTTCAAAAATGTTAAGTGTTATGAATGAGTTATATGACAGACTTATAAATAACACGGGAGTATAACAAGGAGACAAAATTATGAGAATTACTAACCAGATGATGATTAACAGTTCGATTTCGAATATTCAGGTTAATAAAAATCAGATGAATACTCTGAGTACAGAACTTTCTACACAAAAAAAGATAAGCAAGCCATCTGACGATCCAATTATTGCGATAAGGGCATTAAGACTTCGTTCGAGTCTTGATGAGGTAACCCAGTATCTTGGAAAGAATATACCGGATGCATCATCATGGCTTAGTGTTACACATGATGCACTTGATGAAAGTAACAGTATTATCAAGGATTTATACAAATATTGTGTGCAGGGCTCTACAGATTCTTATTCAGAATCTGAAAGAAATACTCTTGCAGAAAGTCTTAATAAGCTTGTGGAGGCTTATTATGAACAGGGAAATGTAGATTATGCAGGAAGATATGTATTTACGGGACATGCGACTGACAGACCGCTTACATACCAGTCAGATGCAGATGCCAAGGACATTGATTATACAATCACACAGAATTTTACAAGAGAGGATCTTTCAACAAAGACAGCATATACTAATGCCTATAGCAATGATGATATATTAAATCTTACAGTTAAGACAGATGCTAATGGCAATATAATTACACCTAATATCCAGAGTGTAAACAGAATACAGTTAGCATATGATGAGATTAATGGTGGAACATTTACATTAGGAATGGGAAATAATAATTCTGCAAATGTTACTATCAATGCAGATGGAACAGTTACAATGAATGGAAGCCTTACTGCGGATATAACTCAGGCTGATGGCAGCGTGGTACAGAATCAGGTAAGTGTTGTGACAACATCAGATCCTAATTATATTCCGGGAGATAATGAGATTGCCATAAATGCAGCAACAGGTGAATTGCTTCTTGGACAGAATGTATATCAGTCTGTATACCAGAATAATGAATTCTCGGTTACATATGAAAAGAGCAATTTCATAAAAGGTGACATTGATCCGACAATGTATTTTGACTGTGTTGATAATAATACAGGAGTTGTATATGATAAAAAGAGTGAGGATATTGAATACATAGTTAATTTCTCACAAAAGTTAAAGGTTAATACAGAGGCTGACGAGGCTTTTAACATATATCTTGGTAGAAACGTTAATGACCTTGTGAATACAGTTCAGAATGTTCTTGATATTGATGCCCAGATATCTAAGGTTGAATCAATGCAGAAGGATTCACAGTATAGCGATGATGCTTCACAGGAAAAGCTTAAAACCATTATGGAAGGACTTACAAAGCAGAGAGATTTTGCAAAGTCTGAGATGAAGAATGCTTTCGAGGCAGGAATTGGTCAGATGCAGGGGTATATGGACCAGGTATCAAATGCTAAGGCAGATGTTGGAAACAGACAGATAAGGCTGGATCTTACTAAGACACGACTTACAGAACAGAAGACTAACTTTACTGATTTGAAGTCACAGAATGAAGATATTGATCTTGAGGAGATTGTTGTTACATATACATCAGCAGAGCTTGTGTATCAGGCAGCATTATCAGCAGCCAGTAAGGTTGTACAGCAGTCACTGCTTGATTTCCTCAGATAGTAAGTTTTAGCAGGATATGCAGCATGGATAAAGGATAGATTATAAAATTGGAGGTTTGACATGAAAGTACAGACTAAATGGTTTGGAGAAATTGAAGTAAGTGATGATAAAATCATTACATTTGACAAGGGAATCATAGGATTCGAGGACTGGAAGAAGTATACACTTGTGTATGATGCAGAGAAAGAGGAGAATATCTCTATCATATGGCTTCAGGCGATTGATGAGCCAACACTTGCACTTCCAGTCATGAAGCCGGAATTCGTGTATGAGACATATGATCCTGTTGTTGAGGATGAGCTTCTTAAGTCTCTCGGAGATGATATACAGGATGATAATATCAGAGTGTACTGCGCGCTTACGGTACCACAGGATATTACTAAGATGACAATTAATCTTAAAGCTCCTATCATTGTTGATTTTGATACGATGAAGGGAATACAGCTTATAGCAGATAATTCTGAATATCAGGTAAGATATCCTATATACGATATTCTAAAGAAGGAGGAGAACTAATATGCTCGCATTATCAAGAAAGAAAGACGAAGCAATCATTATTAACGATGATATTGAGATTACTATAATTGAAATCAAGGGCGATCAGGTAAAGCTTGGCATATCAGCTCCGAAGTCAATACCTATATATCGTAAGGAAGTGTATGCACAGATACTTGATTCTAATAAGGAAGCAGCAAGTTCGGTTGATGTTAAGTCTCTTAACCAGTTATTTAAGAAATGATTTGTTTTATTTGTGTATATTTTTTCCCAAAGGGTTAAATTTTACTTAACATTTTCCGATATATGCAGTACAACATGAATGTAACTACAGGATAAAGTTTTGTTTTCACACGGAGGTGGAATTGTATCATGGGAATGGAAGTTAATGGAGTAGCGGCAGCGTCAAGCTACCAGAGCCAGAATTTACAGGCTGCTAAGCCGGTATCACAGGCAAGCAGTGTTACATCAGCTACAGATAAGAGCAATGAGGTTGTTGTTGATTCAGCGAAGTCAGCAGCATCTAATGTAGCAGTTTCTGTAGGACAGGCAGCAGACAGTGAGAAGAATGGCAGTAACGCTAATGACAATGACAAGGCAAAGAAGCAGGCTGAATCTATGGCTGATGTTAAGGATATAAGGAAAGTCCTTAACAACAATACAATTGCAGAATTCGGCTACAACGAACCAACTAACAGAATCACAATTAAGATTAAAGATAAAGATACAGACGAAGTTATTAAAGAGATACCTTCAGAGAAAGCTCTTGAGATGCTTGCCAAGGCATGGGAGCTTGCAGGTATCATAGTAGATGAGAGGAGATAAGCTATGGCAATAAGATTATCTGGTATGGTATCGGGTATGGATACAGAATCACTTGTTTCAGCGCTCGTATCATCATATAAGTTAAAGAAAGACAATCTTGTTAAAGCACAGACCAAGCTTTCATGGAAGCAGGAAAAGTGGAAGACCATGAATACAAGTATTTATGGGTTCTATAGCGGAAAGCTTTCAAGTGCAAGATTTTCTACAAGTTATAATCTGAAGACATCAAGTGTGTCTAATGATAAGTATGCTAAGGTTTCTGCAAGTTCATCTGCGGTAAGCGGAACACAGAGACTTAAGGTTAAGCAGCTGGCGTCAACAGGATATCTTACAGGTGGACAGATTAAAGCTGCTGATGGAAGCAAGGTTACAGGTGATACTAAGATATCAGACATAGTTGGAACAACAGATGGTTCTATAAGTTTTAAGACTGCTTCTGGAACCAAGAGTATTGATATAACATCAGATATGAATGTTAACCAGTTCGTATCTAAGTTAAAGGAAGCTGGCGTTAATGCAAGCTTTGATGAGAATAATGCAAGATTTTTTATAAGCTCTAAGGAGTCAGGCAAGGATAACGATTTCTCGCTTGTGGCTAATGACTCTAACGGACTTAATGCATTACAGAAGCTTGGAATATATACAGTTAATGATACTGATTCAGCAGAATACAAGAGACTGGCAGCTTTAACAGAGGGCAGTGATGCATATAATACAGAACTTGAAGGTATGTATAGTAAGATTACAGCTGAGGATACTGCCAAGAGTTATGCTGATAAGTATAATGCAGCCAAGGATAAGCTTGACGCACTGGCAGCAGATGATACTTGGGATCATTCATTGACATTAGATGAATATGTCGCAAAGCTTAAGACAGAGACACCAGATATTCTTAATGCTTATGATAAGTATAAGAAGGAAAAGGTGGATTCAGAGGGCAATACAGTTAAAGATTCTGATGGCAAAGTTGTGTACGAATATGACACAGAGGCTATGGAAAAAGATGGTGTCAAGGATGAATATGAGGCTGCGGTAAAGAAAAAAGCGTCTAATGAATCACTGATTAAGGTGTATGATGATAATTCCAAGGTTATTGAGGATACTAAGGATTATGTAACAATCGGCGATGATGGAAAAGCTGTGGCAGATGCTTCTAATGCCAATATATTACAGGAAGTAAACGATACTAATGCTGACAGACAGGCTAAAGCTAAGGCATTGCTTGACTCTAAGATTGCAATGGCATCAAATGTTGCTGGTAGTGCGTCATCTTCAGGTGCTGTCAGAATAACAGGACAGGATTCAGAGATTGAGCTTAATGGGGCAACATTTACTAACAACTCTAATAACTACTCAATCAATGGTCTTACAATTGAGGCAATGGAAGTTACTGGTAATGATGAAGTAACTATCACAACCAACACGGATGTAGATGGCATATATGATATGATTAAGGGCTTCCTTAAGGATTATAACGATCTTGTCAAGTCTGTAGATGTTGCCTACAATGCGGCAAGCTCTAAGGGCTATGAGCCTCTTACAAGTGATGAGAAAGATGCAATGTCTGATGATGAGGTTAAGAAGTGGGAAGAAAAGATTAAGGATTCACTTCTTAGAAAAGATTCAACACTTGGAAGCGTTCTTGATACTATGAAGAATGATATGGCAAGATCATTCAAGGTGGGAGATAAGTCCTATTCACTTTCAAGTTTTGGAATAGCCACACTTGGATATTTTAATTCTCCAGAGAATGAAACAGGTGTATATCATATAGATGGTGATAAGGATGATTCTAAGACATCAGCTAATACAGATAAACTGAGAGAAATGATAGCAAGTGACCCTGATACGGTTATATCATTCTTTTCACAGTTATCTACACAATTGTATACTGATCTTGGAAAGAAGATGGCAGCATCATCAACAAGCAGTGCTTATACTATATATAATGATAAGCAGATGAATACGCAGTATTCAGAGTATAATACTAAGATATCTGCGGCAGAAGACAAGGTTACTACATGGGAAGATTATTATTATAGTAAGTTCTCAGCAATGGAATCAGCGCTTGCCAAGATGAATGCGCAGTCATCATCGTTGACAGGTTTATTCAGTTAATTATAGAATATATTAAATTATGGGATATCCATATATCATGGAGGAGTTATGGCGTTTAATCAGAATATCGCACAGGAGTATAACCGTAATAAAATTCTTACAGCAAGTCCGGCAGAGCTTACACTTATGCTTTATGAAGGGGCAATTAAATTCTGTAATATTGCATTAATTGCTATAGAGAAGCAGGACTATGAAAAAGCAAATATTAATATTAAGAAAGCTGAGAACATAATAACGGAGTTTAAGGTGACACTTAATCATAAGTATCCGGTTGCTAAGGATTTTGAAAATGTATATAATTATATATATTCATTATTGGTTGATGCTAATATTAAAAAAGACACTGAGATACTTAATAGGGCACTTGATGAAATCAGGGGCATGAGAGATACATGGAAAGAAGTTATGAACCGAACAAGGTCAATGAATAAGTAGGAGACAGGTATGACTACTAATTATCTTCAGATTATGATAGACAGTCTTAAGAAGAAGAAGGATATTCTTGATAAGATTATAGTTCTTAATGAGACTCAGAATAAGATACTTTCTAATACAGAGTTTGATCATGATGTATTTGAAAATAATATGCATGAAAAGGGTGAATGCATTGATGAATTGGAGAAGCTTGATGAAGGCTTTCAGAGTGTATTTGACCGTATTAAGGAAGAACTCAGTGATAATAAACAGATGTATTCTGATGAAATCGAAACTATGAAGACACTTATTAAAGCAGTTACAGAACTTGGCGCTAAGATAGAAGTTCAGGAAGCTCGAAATAAGGTTAAGGTTGAGGCAATGTTTCGCAGGGAACGTCAGGAGCATAAGGAAGCTAAAAGAAGTGCTTCAATGGCGAAGTCATATTATCAGAATATGAGCCGTGTAAGTGATGAACCTCAGTTTATGGATACGAAGCAGTAAAAGTTTTTTAAAAAGTTATATTACGGACTAAAGTTTTGGTACTAAGGTCCGATATATAAAGTACAAGGAAACAGAAAGTTTCCTGTAAACCATAACTAGATGCAGCATGGAAGCTGCATCAAAATATAATTTCAAGGAGGAAAATATTATGGTAGTACAACACAATTTATCAGCAATGAACACAAACAGACAGATGGGTGTAGTTACAAGCGCACTCCAGAAGTCAACAGAGAAGTTATCATCAGGTTATAAGATTAACCGTGCTGGTGATGATGCAGCTGGTCTTTCAATCTCAGAGAAGATGAGAAGCCAGATCAGAGGTCTTAACAAGGCATCTGATAATGCACAGGATGGTATATCTCTTATTCAGGTAGCTGAAGGTGCTCTTAATGAGACACATTCAATTCTTCAGAGAATGAATGAGTTAGCAACACAGGCTGCTAATGATACTAACACATCTACAGATAGAACTGCAATAAAGGCTGAGATTGATCAGTTAACATCAGAAATCAACAGAATTCAGTCTACAACACAGTTCAATACACAGAATCTGTTAGATGGAAAGTTCACAAGCAAGAATCTTCAGGTTGGTTCTCTTAATGGACAGGTTATCCAGATTAGCATCAGCAATATGAATGCTTCAACATTAGGTGTTAGTGGACTTACAGTTAGTGCAAACAGCACAGCTGGAAAAGCAATGTCAAAGATTCAGGCAGCTATTGATAAGGTATCAACACAGAGATCTAATCTTGGTGCACTTCAGAACAGACTTGAGCATACTATCAACAACCTTGATACAACATCAGAGAATACTTCAGCAGCAGAGTCTCGTATCCGTGATACAGATATGGCTGATGAGATGGTACAGTACAGCAAAAATAATATTCTTGCTCAGGCTGGACAGTCAATGCTTGCTCAGGCTAATCAGCAGACACAGGGAGTTCTTTCACTTCTCGGTTAATAACAATTACTACTATAAGCAGAAGAGTCGGTGCTTGCACCGGCTCTTTTTGTCTTTAAATATAAAGGGGAATGCATATGAATTTTGACAGAGAGTTTTTTGAAGATGAAATTAGAAATGGATTTTATGTAACGGCAGAGATGAAACAGGCATGGGCTGCTCAGATAGAAGTGCTGGATGATTTTGACAAGGCATGCAGGGAAAATGGTTTAGAATATTTTGCGGATTGGGGAACAATGTTAGGCGCTGTAAGACATGGCGGATTTATTCCTTGGGATGATGATATAGATGTGTGTATGAAGAGACCTGATTATGATAAACTTAACAAAATAGCCAAAAGTATCTTGCCACAAAATTATGATATATTCAGTATATATAGTGATGGAGATAATGATAATATGGTTACAAGAATAATTAACAGCCGGACTATAAGCTTTGACAAGGAAAGGTTAGAAAAATACCATGGATTCCCGTACATAGCGGGAATTGATATATTTCCGTTTGACTATGTTGCACCAACAGATGAAGAACTTGAATTTCAAAAAGAAATCATTGGCATCGTAGAAAGTGTTAAATTGCTTATTAGAAAATTGAATTCAAATGATATACAGGGAAAAAATAGAGAAGATTTAGAACAGGAAATAGAAGATTACATTCAGGGAATAGAAAAAATATGTGCAGTTACTATTGACAGAGATAAAAATCTTGCACAGCAGATGAATATATTTCTTGATAGATTATGTAGTTTGTATAAGGAATCAGAGGCAAAAGAAATAGCTCCTATATTAAGAGCAATGAAGGATAGAAAATACAGATTTCCTAAAGAATATTATACTAATCCTGTCAGGCTAAAATTTGAAAATATAACCGTTCCAGTTCCGCGGGAATATGACAAGATATTGACAACATATTATGGGGATTATAATAAAATTGTACTTGAATTTGGCAATGTACATGAATATCCTTATTTTGAAAAATATAAGAAAGTAGCAAGGCAGTATAATGCGGCATTAATTTCTTTTGATGCAGATAAAAGAGAATATGAAGATATTTTAAGAGAAAAAGAGAATAATAGAGAAACGAAAATTAACAATAATCATGAACATAATGGTAAGAAAAAAATTGTTTTTATGCCTTTTAAAGCTAAATATTGGAGTACAATGGCTCCATTATGGGAGAAATATTCAAACAATGATGAATATGATGTTGTTGTTCAACCAATCCCTTTTTATTACAAAAATATAGATGGAACATTAGAAAAGTATATAGAAATGGATAGTTATCCTCATAATATTAAGCTTACATCGTATGAATATTATAATTATGAAGAGGATATGCCTGATGAGATTATTATTCAGAATCCATATGATGAATATAATATTGCAACAACAGTTGAACCTATGTATTATACTAAAAAGTTGGTTATGAATACATATAAGCTTACATATATTCCGTATTTTGTAACAAATGAGATATCATATGATGATATGAGATCGGATTCAAGTATGAAATCATATGTAATTATGCCAGGGGTTGTTTATTCAGATAGGGTAATTGTTCAATCGGAAAATATAAAAAAACTATATATTAGAAAACTTGTTCAGTTTTACGGAGAAGAAACAAGACAACAATGGGATAATAAATTGTGTACATTGGAACATATTAATTAATATAATAGTGCGGGGAGACAAGATGCTGTTAGATAATGTTGTAAAACAAATGTCACAGGAAGAGATAGTAAATTTGGCAAATGAACTAACTGATGCTGTGGAAAAAAATAAATTTAATATGTTATGTGAAACGGGTAAGTTAAAATATGCACATCTTATAGCAATGTTTCTGGCAACACAGGCGATGGATGACGGCAGGAAATTATATTTGTATTTCTACAAATTAGCAATGAAATGTGGAAAAGATAGAATTATAAGTAAAGTAAACAATGGAAATAAGATAAAAATAGCATTTTTGCCAATATCTGCATCTGAGTGTCAGGCTGAGTATATATATAGAAAGCTGGAGAATGATAACAGATTTGAAGTAGAGATAGTTCCTGTGCCTCTGATTGGGAGAAGTAAAGAGGATAGAACAGCTATTTATTTGCAGACATGCCGCTTTTTTGGTAGCGATAAATACAATGTAAAAGAGATATATGATACAGAAACAGAAGAAATAAAGGGGTGGGATGAGATAGGCGGTATTCCAGATATCATAGTTCATTTGACACCATGGTATCTGAATATTGCACCAAGCTATCAGATTACAAAATTGCCATTAAATGTAGTTAATATATATATTTCATATTCGCTATCGATAGGAAATTCGAAAACAGAGGAATGGGAAAGTTATAGATATAATCAGGATTTTTTAAATGTTATGTGGAAGGTATATACGGAAACCCATAAAGATTTTGAGGGTTTTAAAAAGTATGAAACATTATGTGCGGCAAATGTTGTAAATAGTGGATATATTAAAATGGATTATTTTTATGATAATCATAGTTATACGGATGAGCAGCTTATGAGCTTATGGTCAGTTCCAAAAGGTGCGGATATATATAATTATAAAAAAATTCTCATTACACCACATTTTTCTATAGGAAACACTAATGCATTATCATTTTCGACATTTGATAAGAATATGTATTTCTTTATTTATCTTGCAAAGAAATATGAGGGGAAAGTATCTTTTATATTTAAACCACATCCTAATCTTAGAAATAGTCTGATAATAAATGGATATATGAAATCGGTTGATGATTATGAAAAATATCTTGATGAATTTAGAAAACTACCAAATGCATCGGTTCAGGAAGAAGGGGATTATTTGGCACTTTTTGATACATCTGATGCAATTATAAACGATTCAATATCTTTTATTGGTGAATATATGTATGTTAATAAACCGATGCTTTTTTTGAAACGATCAGAACAAAAGTTTAATACATTAGGCAAAGAAGTAATAAAAGCACATTATAGCGCAGAAGGAACGGACTATGCAGCAATTGATGAATTTGTTGAAAATGTTGTAATTGATGAAAATGATTATAACAAACATATTAGAGAAGATATATTTACAAAGGAATTAGATTATTATACATTGAATGGAATTAAAGCGTCAGAATATGTTTATAAAGATATTACAAGCAGTTTGTTTTAGGAAGATGACAGGAGAGGCAACTGATGATAAGAATTGATATATTATGTCCAACAGGAGGGAAGAATGGCGGAATTGAAAATATAATTAGATTGTGGACACAGAATTTAATACAGGATGAATATGATCTACGGGTTATACATATGACGCCTGGAACTGCATATTTACATGGGTATGAAAAAGCATTTGCATTTAATGCAGATGAAAATGAAAGTTATAATGATAAACTAAAAAGATTTGTCATGAATTATGCAGGATTTATTAAAAATTATGGCATTCCGGATATTTGTATAGCCACTAACTGGCCTGTGATGTCTGTTGTTGCAGATGCAGTAAGAAGAATGCTAAAAGAGAATTTTAAAATTATATCATGGGTACATAGCAGTATTGCTGAGTATAAGAAAGCTGGGCTTGGTGGTGTAGAAGAAATGTTATGTGCAGATGCCCATTTTTGTATAAGTAGAAATAACGAAAAGCTTTTGCTAAAGAAAGAACGGGGGGAACATATTTTTTATGTAGGAAATCCAGTTGAAATGCAGCCTTTTATATCGGAACAGCCTATTGGCAAACAGCTGTGTTATGTTGGTAGACTTGAAGAGATTAAACGCGTTGATATAATACTGGAAGCACTGTATAGAGCACATAACAAGTGGAAACTAAGAATTATTGGTAGTGGAGAAGAAGAAGAAGAATTAAAGAAAATTACAAAATATCTTGGTTTACAGAATTGGGTTGAGTATACAGGATGGAAAGAAAATCCGTGGGAATATTGCAAAGATGCATGTGCATTGGTTTCAGCATCTGAATATGAGGGGTTTATGCTTACAGGGGCAGAAGCAATGTCTATGGGTCTTACTGTTATATCAACTCCGGTTGAAGGACTTATAGATTATCTTAGTCCTGGAAAAAATGGATATTTATTTCAGAAAAATAACGCATCTGAACTGGCAGGTATTCTGGATTATTTGTATGATGGTAAATTATCAATGTGCGATAGGAAAGTGTGCAGAAAATCAGTCGATGAATATAGTACATATAATTATTTTGAAAAAATAAAAAAAATTTTGAAAAAGGGGTTAAGTATTTAGGAAGCTGTCCGATAAATATAACATAAGTGATAAACAGAGAAGAATAATAAATCATGTTTATTATTTAATATAAAATGGAGTTATATATATCAAGGAGGAATTAGTTATGGTAGTACAGCATAATCTTTCAGCAATGAACACAAACAGACAGATGGGAATCGTTACAGATTCTCTTCAGAAATCAACAGAAAAGTTATCATCAGGATATAAGATTAACAGAGCAGCAGATGATGCGGCTGGTCTTTCAATTTCAGAAAAGATGAGAGCACAGATTAGAGGACTTGATAAGGCATCTGATAATGCACAGGATGGTATCTCTCTTATTCAGGTAGCTGAAGGTGCTCTTAATGAGACACATTCAATTCTTCAGAGAATGAATGAATTAGCAACACAGGCTGCTAACGATACTAACACATCAACAGACAGAACTGCAATAAAGGCAGAGATTGATCAGTTAACATCAGAAATTAACAGAATTCAGTCAACAACACAGTTCAATACACAGAATCTGTTAGATGGAAAGTTCACAAGCAAGAATCTACAGGTTGGTTCTCTTAAGGGACAGGTTATCCAGATTAGCATCAGCAATATGAATGCTTCAACATTAGGTGTTAGTGGACTTACAGTTAGTGCAAACAGCACAGCTGGAAAAGCAATGTCAAAGATTCAGGCAGCTATTGATAAGGTATCAACACAGAGATCTAATCTTGGTGCACTTCAGAACAGACTTGAGCATACTATCAACAACCTTGATACAACATCAGAGAATACTTCAGCAGCAGAGTCTCGTATCCGTGATACAGATATGGCTGATGAGATGGTGCAGTACAGCAAGAATAACATCCTTTCACAGGCTGGAAATTCAATGCTTGCTCAGGCTAATCAGCAGACACAGGGAGTACTTTCTCTTTTACAGTAATAAAAATTGAGTATTTTAAGCTGGTGCTTTGCGATAATAATCGTATTAGTGCCAGCTTTTTTATATATAAAATGAATCAAGGAATTAATTCATGAAAGAAAATTCATATAAATATATAATTAATAATCTGCTTATAGAGAATACGGAAAAATCATTGTTTAAACTTGTAGAAATTTATAAAGATATAAAATTTCGAAAAGAGTATATGTTATATGATTCGGAATTACTCTATTGTTATATTGCACTTTGTGTATATAGAATAGAGAAAACACATGACATTACTAATCATATATTATCAATGGGATATGATTTAAAAAGTATTGCAGATTTGATATGTAGACTTAAGTTTCTGATATGGAGAATAGAGTTTGATGATGGAGCATGCAATGTTAATGAACTTTTAGAATATATTAAATATAATAGGTTATCAGATGTAGCGGTGGAGGAGATTATTAACCAGTCATCTTTTCATAAAGAAAAAATATATAAGAGAATAGCAGCATATGGTGAATAAATATGAATGATAAAAAAATATGTTTTATATTATGTGTTAATAATGATATGTATTTAGATGAATGTGTGTATTATATAAATAAGCTTGAAATTCCAACAGAATATGAGATTGATATTATAACAGTACGAGATGCTGATTCTATGACATCAGGGTATAATGCAGCCATGCAAACATCAGATGCTAAATACAAAATATATATTCATCAAGATGTATTTTTAATAAAAAAAGATATGATTTACGATATACTCAGAATTTTTGAAGATAACAATATTGGAATGATTGGAATGATTGGAACGCAAAAAATTCCAGATGACGGTTGCATGTGGCATGAAGAACGGATAGGACGAATATATACAAATAATATATTATGCTCTAAGGAATTTATTGCATCAGAAAAAAATGAAAAGCCATATATGCAAGTAGAAGCAGTTGATGGACTGTTTATCGCCACACAGTATGATATAATCTGGCGAGAAGACTTATTTACCGGATGGGATTTTTATGATGCATCACAAAGTAAAGAGTTTTCTGCTTCCGGATATAAAATTGTTGTACCATATATGGAAAGTCCATGGTGTGTTCATGATGAAGGATTTCTTAATCTTGACAGATATGATCATTATAGACAAATATTTCTTGACGAATATATGGGAAAGGATTGAACAGAATACCAATGAATATTTTAATTTTTGGACATTGTAATTTTGGGACAATAGATGTAGAAGAATGTTTTAAAGATAGTGGATATAGATATTTATATGTAGAATCGGATTCATATAAAGATAGAGTAAATAAAGATTTTGATGTATTATTTGAAAAGGTTTTTGAAAAGGGAATAGAAAATCAAAAATATGATTGCGTTTTTACATTTAATTACAGTCCCATTATTTCAAATAATTGTAACAAGAGAAACATTCCCTATATATCTTTTGTATATGATAGTCCACAAGTTCAACTTTATTCATATACTGTAATTAATTCATGTAATTATATTTTTATATTCGATAAAACTCAATATTATGAATTAAAGAAAGAGGGTATATCTACAGTATATTATGCACCATTAGCAGTTAATATTAATAGAATTAATCGTATGATTAATGAAAATAAAAATTGTGAAAACAGATTTAAAGCTGACATTTCTTTTGTTGGTTCAATGTATAATGAAAAACATAATCTTTATGATAGATTAAGTGGTGTGACTGAATATACTAAAGGGTATTTAGAAGCATTAATTCAGTGCCAGAGAAGAGTATATGGATATTTTTTCTTGGAAGACATGTTAAATAAAGAAATTATTGATGATATGATTAGGGCATATCCTGTTGATACTAATAAAGATGGAGTTGAAACTATAGAGTATTTATATGCCAATTATTTTCTTGCAAGAAAATTAGCATATGAAGATAGATTTAATATATTGAAATTGCTAGGGGCAACATTTGGGGATAAATATAAGGTTAATTTATATACACCTAATAAGACACCTGAATTAAGGAATGTCAATAATATGGGACCGATTGATTATTATAATGATATGCCATATGTATTTAATAATTCATTAATTAATCTTAATATAACATTGCGCAGCATTAAATCGGGTATACCTTTGAGAGCAATGGATATATGTGGTGCAGGTGGATTTTTATTATCAAATTATCAGGCGGATTTTTATGATTTTTTTGTGCCGGGTGAAGATATAGTTTTGTATGATTCTATTGACGATTTAATAAGTAAATGCAAGTATTATCTGACACATGATTCAGAAAGAGAGCAAATAGCAAAAAATGGATATGAAAAGGTGGCAAATGCCCATACATATAATATTCGTTTTAAAGAAATATTTAATATAGTATTTAATTAATGAGGAATACAGGAGGTGGCATATGATGAATTTAAACAAATATGGTTATTATGGAGAAGAACCGAAGCCACGGTTTAATACTGATTTTTATACGGGAGATGATAAATATTCAGATGGAGATATTGAAAACGAAGTAATAAAAATTATTGCACAAAATAATGATACTGATTATGAAGAAGTTATAAGTAAAAATTATTCATGGCCTGTATTTTATCATTTAACTAAAATAAGACAAAATCTTTTGAATTGGTATCCTTTTAAGAAAAATTCAAATGTATTAGAAATTGGGTGCGGTATGGGAGCTATAACAGAATTGTTATGTAAAAAGTGTGAATCAGTAACGGCTGTTGAATTGTCAGAAAGAAGAGCTACTGGAACATACCTTCGTTGTCGCAATTATAATAATTTGGAGATAATAGTTGGAAATTTAAATGATATAAAATTTGAAAAAAAATATGATTATATTACGCTTATAGGCGTGTTGGAATATCAAAATAATTTTACTGAGTCAGAAAACCCATTTAAAGATTTCTTAGCTAAAATAAGAAATTTATTAAATCCAAATGGTAAATTATTAATTGCTATAGAAAATAAAATGGGATTAAAGTATTGGTGTGGGGCACCAGAGGATCATAGTGGAATACCATTTGATGGTTTGAATAATTATAGATTTAGCAATGTTGCGAGAACTTTTTCTAAGAAAAACTTAGATCAAATTATTAAGTCAAGTGGGTTTTCTGATACATATTTTTATTATCCTTTACCAGATTATAAAATGCCACAGGTTATATATTCACAAAAATATTTGCCTCATGATGGCTCAATGGATAATTGGATTCCATATTATCAGCCGAGTAATAAATCAATGACTATAGATGAAGAAAGTATATTTTCGGATATAGTAGAGAATGATATGTTTGAATTTTTTGCTAATTCATTTTTAGTGGAGTGTTCAGATAAAGGCACTGATCTTGGGGAGGTAATATATGCAACTTGTTCTCCGTTTAGGAAAAAAGAATATAGTATGATGACAATATTATCGTCAAAGGATGGATTTCATAAGATTGCCATTGAGCAAGAAAGTGAGGCAGCTTTAAAGAATATATATAATAATCATAATGAATTGAAGAATATGGGGATAGGCATAAGTGAAGTCAGCCTTAATGGTAATATTCTTGATATGACAACTGTAAAAGGAATGCCATTGACGCATATACTGATAGACACATATAAGAATGGTAAAATAGAAGAGGTGTATAAAATTTTGGGTTTTATATATGATGAAATAAAAAGGAGTTCAAAAGGAACCACTTATCTAAATGAAGTACTTTGTTCATATGGATTAAATGAAAAAAATCTGGATGTGGATGATAAAATTCTGGAAAATGCATTTATTGATATGATACATAAAAACTGTTTCGTAGATGAAAATGGAGGGTTCGTATGGATTGATCAAGAATGGTGTATAAATGGAGTTCCAGCTAGTTATGTGTTATTTTATAATATTATAGAGTTGTATTCATCTAATTCGTATCTTAACAAATATCTTTCTATTAAAGATGTTTTAGGTCATTATAATTTAACAGATAAATATGATATATATTTCCAATTTAAGAACGATTTTTTGTATACGGTACAAAATAGATGCTCAGCGTATAATTATTCACAGTTATCGAATTTTGACGGCAATAATATTACTAAGAGTATTAAGATACTATATGATAATCTGCAGGAAAAAGATGAAAGAAATAATACGGAGATAGAGGTTGATCATATTCTTCAAACAGGAACAATTATGGATGTGATTGAATATGTGAGTACACTTTCAGATGAAATTATACTAAAAGATATCCCAAAGATGCCTCAGTTTATTGTGAAATATGTTGGGGCTAATGAGCAGGAAAAGATAGATATGCAAAAAAGTATAAAACGATATAATGATATTAGAAATATGTAATGGTTCTAAGATTTGTGGAGGTAATATGCAAAATAATATAGCTGCTAATATGAGGGAGATAATATGTCAGGCAATTGATTTACAAAATTATTATGAGGCATATGAGGCGTTAATTATATATGTAAAAACTTTTTCGTCAAATGATAATTTTGTTGAAAGAAACAAATGGTTAGTTAACGAATATGGACCACAAGTTTCGGTTATATGTCTGGATAATAAGGAGAATTCCATTGATAAATTTATTGAATCGCAAAATTATAAGAATATTGAATTAGTAAAATTATCTGAAGAAGATTCCTATACAGATATAATTGAGTATATGAAATCAACAGATAGTAAGTACATATGTTTTTGGGAAGATAACTACCAATATGACGATTGTAAGATATCAGATATGGTATGGGAAATCGAGTGTTCAGAACAATTTGATGTAGTTATGTCACCTAGAATGTATGTGGATACTGTTGGAAATATAATTGGACACAAAGATTATGCATATGAAAATACTTTTAAAAATGTTATTGTTAAGGGGGATATGTTAATTAATTATTGTATTGATAATGATATTAATTTATATGGTTCATTATCAAATATTTTGTTAAATAAAAAATGTGTATACTCTATGCAGAATAAGTGTATTTATAAGTCAGATGCGATTAATAGATTGTGCATGTTGTTTCAAATAATAACTTCTGAGAAAATTTTTTATATGGAAAAATCTCTTGTTAGAGTAAAGATGTCACCAAGGCGTGATGAAAATGTTGAAAATTATGAGTATAGACAATTGGTATCTAATATTAATTGTGATGAATTAACATCTATGAATAATATTTGTAAACTGCCAAAGTTAAAGAAAGAGATAACATTTTTCTATACATCTAAAGGAGAATATTATAATTTAAAACCTATTGCTGATACTGCAGCTAACAGGGGATATAAAATAAAATTTACAAAAGATAAAAAGGAAAAAGCGGAGATTGGAGTATATTGTCAGCATGTGTGTTATCCGGAAAATTCTCGATTTTCCTTGATATTATTACATGATTTAGCACAGGGACATAACAGATGGCCAAATTTATGGGAAAATGAAAGATGGAATGGGTTTGATATAGGAATTGTTCCTGGGAAATCATGGGCAGACAGATGGAGGAAGTGTGCATGTTTTTATTACGCTAATCCAAGATGTGGCACATTTGAGTTTGGATATCCAAAGAGTGATTGCATTAATGATATAGGTATTTTGAACAGGGGGGCAGAGGTCAAAAAGTTGCTTGCTATGCCTGATAGATTTACAGTGTTGTATGCACCATCATGGGAAAATGATAATAAAGAAGATGATTTTATCAAGTCTCTTCAAAATCTTGACATAAATTTAATGGTGAAACAAGCTGCGTGGCCAGAGGTGTATCAGCATATAAGAGGTAACATTGAGTACATGCGTTCAATACACGAAGGAAGATTTGAAAACTTATATTATATTGAACCAGAAGAAAGTATTATGACGGCATTGTCTTTATGTGATATGGTTGTTTCTGATGAGTCAAGCGTTATGGCTGAGGCACTTATGTTTGGAAAACCAAGTGTTGCTGTAACGGATTGGATGATACCAGATGAAGATCCACCAAGACCAGCAAGTGTTCCTATGGATTATGTTATAAAATGTGAGAAGAAGGATTTAAGAGAAAAAGTTTTATCAATTATGAATCATTCGGAAGAGTATGAAGATATATTGCAGAAGGGAAGAGATACATTTAGCAATCAGGGAAATGTATGCAAAGATATAATGGATGCAATAGATTATTATACTCAAGGTGGAACAGAAGATAGCTTTATGAGCAGGAAACTGGAATCTGAATACAGAGCATTTAATATGTGGAATTAAAAAGTCGTTCCCACCCATTACCGGGCTGGGAACGACTTATCTATTATCTGGAGCATACGGATGTCGTATGTATGGTTATTTACAACAGTTTCATATCCGTGTCGTGCTATTTCATTTCTTTCATCATCATGTGTCAGGTAATAAGCACATAATTCTTTGAGATGATTTTCACTTTCATATGCAACAAGGTCTTTGCCTATTTCAAAGAATTCTGGTAATTCTGCCTGATAATTGGTTATAAGGAAGCCTCCGCATCCAAGAACATCGAATATTCTGAGCGAAAGACCAGAACGGATAGATTTGGCTGTTATATTAAGATTTATTTTGCTGTTGTGGAATATAACAGGCATTTCGGTAAGTGATTTAGCAAAACCTTTGTTGTGTATGTGAGGCATGCTGCTGGTGTCGCTGCCTGTATATATGTCAACATTAAATGAATCAGACAACATCTTTAATAAACGCAGCCTTTCCTGTTCAGCAACCTTAACACTTAAATATTCCTGTGCAAGCAGGGCTTTATTATTGGCACGGTAGCCTTCTGGAAATTCATAGTGATACGGGATGCAGTTTAACAGTCTTTCTGTCATCTCATCAGTAAGCATATCTTCAATAAAATTGTATCCATAGACACCGAACTGCGCATTAATAATTCCATCGACATAGCCTTTTTCATATTCTGGAAGAATTGCACGGTTGAAAGGGCATTTTTCCTGATATGTAGAACCAATGAATGATATATCACTTGTAAATTTTCTGTTTTCTTGTGCACTGGCATTCTTTATAACTTCATCGTTACGACGGACATTAGTTGCCAGTGGAATATGAAAAACATGTCCTTTGTTATATGGTTCAAATTCATTGAATAACATTTTGTCAAAGAGGAATATTCTGTTGACAGAGTTAGACAGTGAATTGGAATATAATTCAAGTACCGGGCTGTCTACAATAAGGCTGATATACACGACATTAACAATCTGGCATACATCAGAAAGCCATGGGAAAAAGTTAATTGTGAATACAAATGTATAATTATTATTCATTAATTTAGGAGAAACAATTGATACACATTCGTTTGGTAATAAATTTTTTTTGCTTATCTCAATAGTTTCTTCATCAACATCAAGTCCTAATCTTTTGAAAGAATCTATAACATCAGGTTCGCAGATACTGCCATATCTGTAAAAATATATTTTCATAGGAACCTCCAACTCTATATTTATGTTAATCATTATACAATAACACTGTTGGCATTTTCTACGCTAAATGCTATAATTTTTTATATTTGATGCAGTATTTATGACTATTTTTAGAAACGGAGAAAATCATGACAGATAGAAATACATTTTATAATATGTTAAAGAGTAATGCCGAGAGCCAGCCGGACGCTGTGGCTATCGTTTATGATACGATGAAGGTTACTTATGCGAAGCTTTTTGATGATGTGACTAAGAAGGCATTACATTTTCAGAAATTTGAAGGAAAGAGGATTGCAATATTCGGGCCGGCATCTTACAGGTGGATTGTTAATATGTTTGGAACGATTGTTGCGGGAAAGGAGCTTGCACTTGTTGATTTCTTCCTTCCTCATGATTCGAGGGTTGACCTTCTTAAGAAGACGGAAGTTAATTATACATTGACATCTACTAACCAGTATATTCTCTCTGATGAGAATTCTATTATCATATCAAGTGCTGAGAAGGATAATGTTGACGGACTTATATATGATGAGAATACGCAGGAGGGTGATATTATCATGTTTACGGCTACAGCTAATGAATGTGATAAGCCGGTTGTTCTGTCTGTTGATAATATTCTTAATGCGGTTATGGCGATAAACAGCAGGGTTGAATGTACAAGTGATGATATTGTGCTTGCACAGATTCCGCTTCATAATGAATTTGGATTTATATACAGCCTCATATGGCCTCTGTATAATGGCGCTATGGTGTGTATAGGCAGAGGCTTAAGACATGTTGATGCAGATACTTATTATTATAATCCAACTATTCTTATAGGTACTCCTTCTATGATTGACTATCAGCGAGCTATAAGTGGGTTTAATAAAGAACTCAATACTATTATCATAGGTGGTGCAAGCTGCCCGTTCAGACTTTTTGAGAATCTGTGTGACAGTGATTTGAAGGTTTATAATATATATGGAATGACAGAGACTTCGGGCTGCGTGGGGGTTAATGAGCTTTATGATGGTTCGTATACTCTTTTTGATAATAATGCAGTATCTATTGCTGATGATGGAGAGATTATTGTAAGTGGACCATGTGTCATGAAAGGCTATTATAATGACGTGGAGTCTACTGAAAATGTATTAAAAGACGGTGTGTATCATACAGGTGATTACGGAAGGATTAACAATGTCGGCAGACTTGTTCTGTTGCAGCGTAATCCGGATATTATTCTGTTGCCTACAGGTGAGAAGATAAGCCGTGTAAGAACTAATGAACAGATTACAGCTATTAATGGAGTTGCAGAAGGTTTTATAATATTTTACAATAACAGGCTTACGGCGGTTATTGTGCCAATCGACAAGAGTGCATCAGAAGATATATTTAAACGCCGTATTGATAAGTATAATGAGAAGAAGGGCTACCGCTGGGAGATTCAGAAGATAATTCTTACTAAAGAACCGCTTCCAAGAAAGGCGGATGGAAGTGTTAATGAGGAAGCGGTGTGTGAACTTATAGAAAAGATTAAATGATAATGGAGAAGAAATTGGAGTTTAGTGCAGATTATTTTAAAACAGAAGTACGGGATGGCTTTGAAGTTCCGTCAATGATGAAGCGTGCATGGGCTGCACAGATGGAAGTTTTACATGTGGTAGCAGATGTTTGCAATAAGAATGAAATAAGATATTTTGCTGATTTTGGTACATTGCTTGGTGCTGTAAGGCATAAAGGAATGATTCCGTGGGATGATGATATTGATATATGTGTAGTAAGAGAAGAATATAATAGGTTAATTGAAATATTGCCATATCAACTTCCGTATGGGTTTGTTGTTGCTGGAATGTATGCTGATTCAGAAAGGCTGCAGGAGGCAGCGTTTGTACCTCATTTAAGAGTTATAGCAGATGAAACATTGTGGAATTTTAATGATTACATGAGATATTTTCATGGATTTCCGTATCAGAGAGTTGGCATAGATATTTTTCCAATAGATTATATATCCAGAGATGATGGGTTTGTTGATATTCAAAAGAATATAGTTAGACTTGGAATTATACTATTGAGGGATTGGGATGAATTAATAGAGCAAAAAATGCTTGATGCGTATTTAGAAGAATTTAGTAAACTTTGTAATGTTAATTTTGATAAGCAAACAAATATTAAGAATTATATTTGGAGAGTAATAGATAAAATATCTTCTATATGTGACAGAAATGAGTCGGATTATTGTACGAATTTTGCAATATGGTTAAAAAATGAAAGGTGTTGGTTTCCAAAAGAATGTTATAATACATTTATAAGAATTCCGTTTGAAAACTTTAGTGTAAATGCTCCTAAGATGTACGATGAGGTTTTAAAAGCAGAATTTGGGGAAAATTACATGACGCCAATAATGGGAGGCGCGGGGCATGATTATCCATTCTATGGACATATGGAACCGGAATTATTAAAACAGATTAGAAATGTTGGCTTTAAAGGAAGTGTAGATGAGTTCTGCGAGGAAGTTGCAAGCGGAAGATTAAGAGTATAATAATTTCCAGTGCAAATGATATTAAGTTCCCACCCAGAATGCCGATATATATTCAAAAGGTTCATAAAGAAAGGTGATTAGAATCATGGATGATTACAGACAGCAGCAGATGGATGTACTTAAGGAAGCTGTTCCTTACAGCGAGAAGCTTATTGGAGCAATAGAGAAAGTCTCAGATGAACTTGCAGGAGTTCCTTTTCCAGAGACTCATGATGCAGTGAACGTTATTATTGAAGGCCTTAACTGGCTTTTTGAAGTATATAATGGAACTAAGGATATTATTGAGGCTGGGGCAGTTGACGAGGCAGAAGCTAATTCTGGTGTTAAGGAGCTTTCAGAGGCTGTAAAGGCTGATGATGATGTGGCTGTTTCTAAAGCACTTGTAAGGCTTAGTACATTTGTTAAGCAGTTACATGATGCAGGAAGCAGACTGATTAATGAATAATAAGAAACATAAAGGCATCCGCCGGTTTATGTATTACATGAACCAGACGGATGCCTTATTTTATATTATGGTAGTTAGATATAGCCATTAAACATCATGCCTGAGTAGGCAGAAAGATTATAAGGGTCATTCACAGGCTTATATGGATTCTTATAAGCGACAATCTTATTGTTTACATAGTTCATAGGGTTGATGGAGATATCATCAGCCTTTTTTTGGATTGATTTCTTGAATGAATCCAAAGCGTTAAATACATCGGAAAGTGTGCCGTCAGAAGCAGCTTTCTGAATAACCGCCTTATTAACTTCAATTGTTCCAGAGGAATCAACAGTTAGACCATTCTTTTCAAGCTGTGGCTTGTAAGCCTTCATTATTCTTGAAAATTCTTTCTTTAACTTAGCGTTTCCCTCAAACTTATCGTTCTCTTTATCAGCAGCAATTGAAAAAAGTCTGTTATATCCTGAAACAAGTTCGCCAATACTTTCTGTTATCGAATCAGTATCTTCCCTGAGACTTATGGTTACAGGCTCCTCCGTAGTACTGTTGAAGTTTATTGCAAATGCTTTGTTAATTGTAATATCGTTGGATGCCGATGAGCGTTCCTCTCCATTAATTGAAAATATTGCATTAGATGGATACTGTGATACTCTGTCTAAGCCAAATGCATTAATGAAGTTAGTATTATTCTTCATTGTTGGTTCATCAAAGCCTTCAACGAAATCAGGATTATTGGTCTGGATATCGTTGTTAGGACTGATGTTAAATATTGTCGGCTTAATGCCGTTTATACCAGTCATGTCTGACACTATTGAGAGAGCGGTATTGCCAAGGCTGTCTTCATTAACGCTGGCTGCAAGTCCGATGTTCGATCGGTTGATGAGTCTTGCCAGCTTATTCTGTATGTCAGAATTACTTTCTTCCTCATCTACCGTAAACTGGAATTCATAGGTCAGGTTATTGATGTTAAGGTCAAATGAATAATCTCCTGGCTCTACAGCACGATTGTTAGGCTGTAAGAAATTACCGGTGTTAATCTGGCTGGTTGCCAGCTGCTTTACATCAATTTCAAAGCTTGAACTGTCAGGTGAGGTGCTGTCGCCTATGTATTCTGCGGTTACACTTTGTGGGTTGCTGGATACTGCTGATTTCTTAAATACCATGCCGTGACCGTCGCTTCCGGAAAGATCATTGGCAATGTTACTTAATTCCCTGGCATTCTCTTTAAGGTCGATTGCATATTTCTGCGCAGCCTCTGACATATCTGTCTTATATGTAGGAGTCTGACTGTTAGATTTCAGAACTCTGCCGTAAGTATTCTTTAATTGTGCTTTAGTGTGTGTGTCGTACTTTGAGTTAGTCTTATGTCCATACTGGGCAAGATAATAGCTGTACACGCTGCTGATCATAACAGTCACCTCCTTGTCTGTAATAATCTTTAGAAAAAAGGAAATCCATTTCCTTATATATATCGTATTTATTTGTACAAATATTATAATATGAAGTGCATTTTTTGTCACTATATTTTCTTTAAAAAAGTTGTTGACGAGTTGGATTATACTGTGCTATATTAGAACGGCTATGGAAGCGGTCTTTTTTGCGTGCCTGAAATTCAACAACCCAACATTGAGAGGGCGGGCAAAGAAACCAATTGGTGTTTTAACACCTACAAAAATAATAATTGGAGGTGGAAGTTGTGCGAGTAAAGATAACATTGGCATGTACTGAGTGTAAACAGCGTAATTACAACATGACTAAGGAAAAGAAAGCTCATCCAGACAGAATGGAAACAAAGAAGTATTGTAAGTTCTGTAAATCACACACATTACACAAGGAAACAAAGTAATTAGTACAGTGAGGAGTATTTCATGGGTGATACTGTAAAAGCTAAGAAGCAGAAAAAGAACTGGTTCAAAGGTTTGAAAGCTGAATTTTCAAAGATTATTTGGCCAGACCGTCAGTCGCTTACTAAGGAAACTGTAGCTGTATTGGCTGTATCCGTATTATTAGGTGTAATCATTGCAGTTGTGGATTTGATTGTCCGCTTTGGAATTGAGTTCATTGTAAAATAAGGAATAGGTGATTGTATGGATGACGCAAAATGGTATGTAGTTCACACTTACTCAGGTTATGAGAATAAGGTGAAAGCTAACATTGAAAAGACAGTTGAAAACAGAAATCTTCACGATCAGATTCTTGAAGTTATCGTTCCGCTTGAAACAGTAGTGGAGATTAAAGATGGCTCTAAGAAAGCTGCTCAGAAGAAGATGTTTCCTGGATACGTTCTTGTAAAGATGGTAATGAACGACGATAGTTGGTATGTTGTCAGAAATACAAGAGGTGTTACAGGGTTTGTTGGTCCTGGATCAAAGCCAGTACCACTTACACCAACAGAGATTAAGAATCTTGGCATAAGCCTTGAGGAAGAACAGGAAGTTAAGCCTGTTATCCAGTTCGCTGGCAAGGTCGGCGATAAGGTTATGATCCTCTCTGGTGCATGGGAAGATACAGTTGGTGAGATTACTAACATTAATGAGGGCAAGCAGTGCCTTACAATTAATGTTGAGATGTTCGGTCGTGAAACACCGGTCGAAATTGATTTCACAGATGTGAAGTTATTGTAAGAAGCAGTCCCGATCCTGGGACGTGGGAGACCAGAATGAATTTACTGCGTAAATTCATTCACAAGAATTGCCCGATGGTCAATTCTTGAGGAGTGAATATTGCAGGATGTATTATGATGGTCGCCAATTACCACATTTATTTTTAGGAGGTGCCAAAATGGCAAAGAAAGTAACAGGATATATTAAATTACAGATTCCTGCCGGCAAGGCTACACCAGCTCCACCAGTTGGTCCAGCACTTGGTCAGCACGGTGTTAACATCGTAGAATTCACAAAGCAGTTCAATGCTAAGACAGCAGATCAGGGAGATCTTATCATACCTGTAGTTATTACAGTTTATGCTGATAGAAGCTTCAGCTTTATTACAAAGACTCCACCTGCAGCAGTACTTCTTAAGAAGGCTTGCAACATTAAGTCAGGATCAGGCGTACCTAACAAGACTAAGGTTGCTACTATTAAGAGAGCAGAAGTTCAGAAGATTGCTGAGCTTAAGATGCCAGATCTTAATGCTGCATCTATCGAAGCAGCTACTTCTATGATCGAAGGAACAGCTAAGAGTATGGGTATCGTTGTAGAGGATTAATCTACATTTGATTCATGATTATTGTGGGAGGAAAGATAGAATCCTTCCGATATTACCACTAGGAGGTTTATAATGAAAAGAGGAAAGAAATACGTTGAGGCAGCCAAGAATATTGACCGCCAGACATTATACGAAGCAGCAGACGCTATCTCATTAGTAAAGAAGAACGCTACTGCTAAATTCGACGAGACAATCGAAGCACATATCAGAACAGGTTGTGATGGACGTCACGCTGAGCAGCAGATCAGAGGAGCTGTTGTTCTTCCACACGGAACAGGTAAGACTGTACGTGTATTAGTATTTGCTAAGGGTGCTAAGGCTGATGAGGCTCTTGCAGCTGGAGCAGATTTCGTTGGCGGTGAGGAACTTATTCCTAAGATCCAGAACGATAACTGGTTCGAGTTCGACGTTGTTGTTGCAACTCCAGATATGATGGGTGTTGTTGGTCGTCTTGGTCGTGTACTTGGTCCTAAGGGATTAATGCCAAACCCTAAGGCTGGTACAGTTACTATGGATGTAACAAAAGCTGTTAATGATATCAAGGCTGGTAAGATCGAGTACAGACTTGACAAGACTAATATCATTCACGTGCCAATTGGTAAGGCTTCATTCACAGAGGAGCAGTTATCAGACAACTTCCAGGCTATTATGGATGCAATCGTTAAGGCTAAGCCATCTTCACTTAAGGGAGCTTATCTTAGAAGTGTAGTTCTTACTTCTACTATGGGACCTGGTGTTAAGTTAAGCACAGCCAAGTATGTGGGTTAATCAGATTTTTGATTAAAAACGGTTGACATTAATATATTTTGATAGTATACTATCAGCTTGTGAGCAGCGTTTTGCTGTTAACATAATATTTTGCCGTAGACAGCAGGTCCGGATTCAGTATTACTGATGACGGTTAAAGGTAACACGCCTACCGAGGATTTAAGGATTTGATTAATTATTCCCTCTCTGTCTTAGGCAGAGAGGGTTTTGTTTGTAGGGAAACTATAGACGAATAATCTTCACTTAGGCAAAATCGCTTCTATATGAAGCAAGAATCTAACAGGAGGTAATTATTCATGGCTATTTTAAAGAATGTAGGCCTTAAGACATCTACTATCGATGAGATCAAAGATAACTTTGATGGCGCTCAGGGCGTTGTTGTAGTTAACTACAGCGGTCTTACAGTAGAGCAGGATACACAGCTTCGTAAGCAGTTAAGAGAAGCTGGTGTAGTTTATAAGGTTTATAAGAACACTTTAGTAAAGAGAGTTGTTGCTGGAACAGAGTTCGAGCCAATCGCTGATACTCTTGAAGGAACTAACGCTATTGCATTCTGTAAGACAGATGCTACAGCACCTGCAAGAATCTTAGCTAACTTCGCTAAGACAGCTGATGCTCTTGAATTAAAGTGCGGCGTTGTTGAAGGAACATTCTACGATGCAGCAGGAATCGCTACTATCGCTACTATCCCTTCAAGAGAGGAGCTTCTTTCAAAGTTACTTGGAAGTATGCAGTCACCTATTACAAACTTTGCTCGTGTTATTAAGCAGATTGCTGAGAAGAACGAGGAAGTTGCTTAATCAGTTTAACACTGAATTAACTATGAAAGCAGCATAAATGCTCTTTCAATTTTAGAATAATATTAAAAAGGAGATTATAATAATGACAACACAGGAAATCATTGAAGTTATTAAAGGTTTATCAGTATTAGAGCTTAACGATTTAGTTAAGGCTTGTGAAGAAGAGTTCGGCGTATCTGCAGCAGCAGGCGTTGTAGTTGCAGCAGCAGGTGCTGGCGCAGCAGCAGCTGAGGAGAAGTCTGAGTTTGATGTAGAGCTTACAGAAGCTGGAGATCAGAAGGTTAAGGTTATCAAGGTTGTTCGTGAAATCACAGGTCTTGGATTAAAGGAAGCTAAGGACGTTGTTGATGGCGCACCTAAGGTTGTTAAGGAGCAGGCTTCTAAGGAAGAGGCTGAGGAAATCAAGAAGAAGCTTGAAGAAGTTGGAGCTAAGGTTACTCTTAAGTAATTTACTTGATTATTCAATGAATATAATAAGAAAGACAGTGGGCCTTCGCGGCTCCTGTCTTTTCTTTTTTCTATAAATCATATCTTTATTTTATCCTGCCAGATATGGCGGAAACACTATTATCTTTATAAAATTCTAAATATTCGTGGAAATTTTTGAAAATCCCTTGACATATATATAACTTTGATGTACTATGGACAATGCACTATTGTGGTAACTTGTGCTCATTCTCTGCACATTTACCGATAATGTAATATATTAATGTGAAGAAAACTAAGGGGTGAAACGTCAATGGAGAAAAACAGATTACGCCCAATAACGTCGGGCAAGGCAATGCGTATGAGTTTCTCAAGACAGAAAGAAGTTCTTGAGATGCCTAACCTTATTGAGGTGCAGAAGGATTCTTACCAGTGGTTTTTGAATGAAGGCTTGAAAGAGGTCTTTGATGACATATCTCCAATTGCAGACTATAATGGAAGATTAAGTCTGGAATTCGTAGATTTTGCGTTATGTGAAGACGAAGTTAAGTATTCAATTGAAGAGTGTAAAGAAAGAGATGCTACATATGCAGCTCCTCTTAAGGTTACAGTAAGACTTCATAACAAAGAGACAGAAAGCATCAGCGAGCATGAGATTTTCATGGGTGACCTGCCATTAATGACTAAGACAGGTACATTTGTAATTAATGGTGCTGAACGAGTTATTGTCAGCCAGTTGGTACGTTCACCTGGTATTTATTATGATATACAGAAGGATAAGTATGGTAAGATCTTCTTATACAGCTGTCAGGTAATTCCTAACAGGGGTGCATGGTTAGAGTATGAAACAGATGCTAACGATGTGTTCTATGTTAAGGTTGACCGTAATAAGAAGGTTCCTATTACTGTTCTTATCAGAGCATTAGGATTTGGTACTAATGCGGAGATTCTTGATATATTTGGCGAGGAACCTAAGCTTCTTGCTACTATGGAGAAGGATACTTCTACTAACTATCAGGAAGGTATTCTTGAACTTTATAAGAAGTTAAGACCAGGAGAACCATTATCTGTAGAGAGTGCTGAGGCACTTATTTCAGGTATGTTCTTCGATCCAAGAAGATATGATCTTGCACATGTTGGAAGATATAAGTTTAATAAGAAGCTTTCTTTCAAGAGCAGACTTACAGGTCAGGTTCTTGCTGAGGATGTTGTTGATGAGAACGGTACTGTTATTGCAACAGCAGGTGAGAAGCTTACAAGAGAATCAGCACAGGCTATTCAGGATGCAGCTGTTCCTTCAGTATTCATTACTGTAGAAGTTAAGGCTGCTGATGGTACTGTATCTGACAGAGTTGTTAAGATTCTTTCTAACCGTGCGGTTGATATTACTAAATGGGTTGATATCAGCGAAGAAGAAGCTAAGGAGCTTGGTGTAACAGAGTATGTATACTATCCTGTTCTTGCACAGATTCTTGCTGAGAATGAATCTTTAGAGGATATTAAGGAAGCTATTACTAAGAATATTGCTGACCTTATTCCTAAGCATATTACAGTAGAAGATATTCTTGCTTCTATTAATTATAATATGCACCTTGAATATGGTGTTGGTACTAAGGATGATATCGATCACCTTGGAAACAGACGTATCAGAGCTGTAGGAGAACTTCTTCAGAACCAGTTCAGAATTGGTATCTCAAGAATGGAAAGAGTTGTCCGTGAGAGAATGTCTACACAGGATCTTAGCGGAATATCTCCACAGTCACTTATTAATATTAAGCCTGTAACAGCTGCTATTAAGGAATTCTTCGGAAGTTCACAGTTGTCACAGTTCATGGATCAGAATAACCCTCTTAGTGAGATTACTCATAAGAGACGTCTTTCTGCCCTTGGTCCTGGTGGCCTTTCAAGAGATCGTGCAGGTTTCGAGGTTCGAGATGTACACTATACTCATTATGGTAGAATGTGTCCTATCGAGACTCCTGAAGGACCTAACATTGGTCTTATTAACTCTCTTGCATCTTATGCAAGAATTAATGAATATGGATTCGTTGAAGCTCCTTATCGTATTGTAGATAAGTCTGATCCTAAGAATCCAAGAGTTACAGATGAAGTTCGTTACTTCACAGCTGACGAGGAAGATGATTTCCATGTAGCACAGGCTAATGCTGAGATTGATGAGAATGGTTATTTCGTAAGAAATACTGTATCTGGACGTTACAGAGAAGAAACTTCTCAGTTCGATAAGAGCCAGATAGATCTTATGGATGTATCTCCTAAGATGGTATTCTCAGTTGCTACATCAATGATTCCATTCCTTCAGAATGATGACTGTACACGTGCCCTCATGGGTTCTAACATGCAGCGTCAGGCCGTACCTCTTCTTATGACAGAAGCTCCTGTTATCGGAACTGGTATTGAGAATAAGACTGCTGTTGACTCAGGTGTATGTGTAGTTGCAGAGGCTGATGGTGTTGTTCTTTCTTCTGAATCTAACAAGATTGTTATCAGAGAGAAGGATGGCAAGGCACGCGAATACAAGCTTACTAAGTTCTCAAGAAGTAACCAGAGTAACTGCTATAACCAGAGACCTATTGTTTTCAAGGGTGATGAGGTTAAGGCAGGAGATGTTATTGCTGATGGTCCATCTACATCTAATGGTGAGATTGCCCTCGGTAAGAACCCTCTTATTGGTTTCATGACTTGGGAAGGTTATAACTACGAGGATGCTGTACTTCTTAGTGAGCGTCTCGTAAGAGATGATGTGTATACATCTATTCATATTGAAGAATATGAGACAGAGGCAAGAGATACTAAGTTAGGACCTGAAGAGATTACAAGAGATCTTCCTTCAACAGGTTCAGACGCTGTCAAGGATCTTGATGAGAACGGTATTATCCGCGTTGGTGCTGAGGTAAGAGCCGGAGATATTCTTGTTGGAAAGGTTACTCCTAAGGGAGAGACAGAGCTTACTGCTGAAGAGAGACTTCTTAGAGCTATCTTTGGTGAGAAGGCAAGAGAAGTAAGAGATACTTCACTTAAGGTACCTCATGGTGCTTATGGTATCGTTGTTGCTGTTAAGACATTTACAAGAGAGAACGGAGATGAACTCTCACCAGGAGTTAACAAGTCTGTTCGTATATATATTGCACAGAAGAGAAAGATCGGCGTTGGTGATAAGATGGCTGGTCGTCATGGTAACAAGGGTGTCGTTTCAAGAGTACTTCCTGTTGAAGATATGCCATTCCTTCCTAACGGTCGTCCTCTTGATATCGTGCTTAACCCACTGGGCGTTCCTTCACGAATGAACATTGGACAGGTCCTTGAGATTCATTTAAGTCTTGCTGCCAAGGTACTTGGATTTAACATTTCTACTCCAGTATTTGATGGTGCAGATGAGAATGATATTATGGATACTCTTGATATGGCAAATGCTTATGCTAACCATCCATTCGATGATGAAGAGCTTGCAGCCCAGAAGGCTGAGGCTGAGAAGAATGGTGAAGAATATCCTGAGGATATGGTTACATTTACAGCACAGTATAAAGATGTTCTTAATAAAGAGGTATTTGATTATCTTTCAGAACACAGAGATCACAGAGCTGAATGGAAGGGTGTTCCAATCGGCCGTGATGGTAAGGTAAGACTTAGAGATGGTAGAACAGGTGAGTACTTTGACAGTCCTGTAACTATCGGATTCATGCATTACTTAAAGCTTCATCACCTTGTTGATGATAAGATTCATGCACGTTCAACTGGTCCATACTCACTTGTAACTCAGCAGCCACTTGGTGGTAAGGCTCAGTTCGGTGGACAGAGATTCGGAGAGATGGAGGTTTGGGCACTTGAGGCTTATGGTGCTGCATATACTCTTCAGGAAATCCTTACTGTTAAGTCTGATGATGTTGTAGGACGAGTTAAGACTTACGAAGCTATTATTAAGGGTGAGAATATTCCTGAACCGGGAGTTCCAGAATCATTCAAGGTTCTTCTTAAGGAACTTCAGTCACTCGCACTTGATGTAAGAGTTCTTGATCAGGACAACAACGAAGTAAGACTTCTTGAGAGTTCTGAATATGAAGTTACTGATTTCAAGAAGGTTCTTGATGAAGGTAACGGATATAGAAGAAACAGCAGAGAGGAAGAGGCAGAGTACAAGGCTGGCGGTATGTCAACAGTTACTCTCAATGAAGATGGAACAGAAGATGCTGTAGATTCAGATGATGACGCTGATTTCGATATGGCCGATGATTTTGATGATGATTACGGCGATGGCAATTCAGATGAATATTAATTAGAAGGGAGCACTATAATGGCAGAAGAAATTAAATCAAATAAGTCAATGAAATTTGATAAGATTCAGATCAAGCTTGCTTCTCCTGAGAATATTTTGGAGTGGTCTCATGGTGAGGTTACCAAACCTGAAACAATTAACTATAGAACACTTAAGCCAGAAAAGGATGGACTTTTCTGCGAAAGAATATTTGGTCCTAGCAAGGACTGGGAGTGCCACTGCGGTAAGTACAAGAAGATCAAGGACAAGGGTATTGTCTGCGACAAATGTGGTGTTGAAGTTACTAAGGCCAGCGTAAGAAGAGACCGTATGGGTCATATTCACCTCGCTGCACCAGTATCTCATATCTGGTACTTCAAGGGTATTCCTAGCCGTATGGATCTCATTCTTGATATAGGTCCTAAGAACCTTGAGAAGGTATTATATTTTGCTTCATATATCGTAATTGATCCAGGTGAAACAGATATTCCTTTCAAGAAGATTCTTTCAGAGACTGAATACAGAGAACTCTGCGAGCAGTACGGAAGCAAGGCTTTCCGTGTTGGTATGGGAGCTGAGGCAATCCTCGAGCTCCTCCAGATGGTTAACCTTGAAGAAGAGGAAGTAAGACTTAAGGAAGAACTTGCTAACACTACTTCTCAGAAGGCTGCCAGACTTATAAAGAGAATTGAAGTTGTTGAAGCATTTAAGAATGCAGGAACTAAGCCTGAGTGGATGATTCTTACAGAAATCCCTGTAATTCCGCCAGATTTAAGACCTATGGTCCAGCTTGATGGTGGACGTTTTGCAACTTCAGATCTTAATGATCTTTACAGAAGAATTATTAACAGAAATAACAGACTTGCAAGACTTCTTGAGCTTGGAGCTCCAGAAATCATTGTACGTAACGAAAAGAGAATGCTTCAGGAAGCTGTTGATGCTCTTATCGATAACGGACGTAGAAATGGTCGTCCGGTAACAGGTCCTGGTAACAGAGCTCTTAAATCTTTATCAGATTTATTAAAGGGTAAGCAGGGACGTTTCAGACAGAACCTTCTTGGTAAGCGAGTTGACTACTCAGGACGTTCAGTTATCGTAGTAGGACCAGAGCTTAAGATTTATCAGTGTGGTCTTCCTAAAGAGATGGCTATTGAGTTATTCAAGCCATTCGTTATGAGAGAGCTTGTAAGACGTAATCTTGCAGATAATATTAAGAAAGCTAAGAAGAGCGTAGAACATCTTGAGCCAGAAGTATGGGATGTACTTGAAGATGTTATTAAAGAGCATCCAGTTATGCTTAACCGTGCTCCTACACTTCACAGACTTGGTATTCAGGCTTTCGAGCCAATCCTTGTAGAAGGTAAGGCTATTAAGCTTCATCCACTTGTTTGTACAGCGTTCAATGCCGACTTCGATGGTGACCAGATGGCTGTCCATCTTCCACTTTCTGTTGAGGCTCAGGCTGAGTGTAGATTTATGCTTCTTTCACCTAACAACCTTCTTAAGCCATCTGATGGTGGTCCTGTTGCCGTTCCTTCACAGGATATGGTACTTGGTATTTACTACCTTACACAGGAAAGACCAGGTGCAAAGGGTGAAGGTAAGATTTTCAAGAGCATTAACGAAGCACTTCTTGCTTATGAGAATGGTGTAATTACTTTACATGCCAAGATTATGGTTCATGTAACTAAGAATATTAACGGAGAAGAGGTTTCTGGTAATATCGAGTCTACACTTGGAAGACTTATATTTAATGAGATTCTCCCTCAGGATTTAGGATATGTTGACAGAAGCAAGGAAGAGAATTTATTACTTCCAGAAGTTGATTTCCATGTAGGAAAGAAGCAGCTTAAGGATATCTTACAGCATGTTATCAATACTCATGGTACTACAACAACTGCAGAAGTTCTTGATGATATCAAGGCTATGGGTTATAAGTACTCTACAAGAGCTGCCATGACTGTTTCTATTTCTGAGATGACAGTGCCACCAGTTAAGAAGCAGCTTCTTGCTGAGGCAGAAAAGAAAGTTGAACAGATTACTGTTAAATATAACAGAGGTCAGGCTACTGACGAGGAAAGACATAAGAATGTTATCCGCGTATGGCAGGAGACTGATGATAAGATTAAGGATGCCCTTCTTCAGGGTCTTGATAAATATAACAACATCTTCATGATGGCTGACTCAGGTGCCCGTGGTTCTAACCAGCAGATTAAGCAGTTAGCAGGTATGCGTGGTTTGATGGCTGATACATCAGGTAACACTATCGAACTTCCTATCAAGTCAAACTTCCGTGAAGGTCTTGATGTTCTGGAATACTTTATTTCAGCTCACGGTGCCCGTAAAGGACTTTCAGATACAGCCCTTCGTACAGCCGATTCAGGATACCTTACAAGAAGACTTGTTGATGTTTCTCAGGATCTTATTATCAGAGAGACAGATTGTAGCGCAGGTAAGCAGATACCTGGTATGTATGTTTACTCATTTGTTAATAACAGAGCTACTAACTCAAGTGATGCCAAGGAAGATATCCTTGAGCCATTACAGGAGCGTATTACAGGAAGATACTTAGCTGAGGATATTGTTGACCCGGCTACAGGCGAGGTTATTGTTGAAGCTAATCATCTTGTAACTCCTAAGAGAGCAGAAGCTATTATCAAGACAGGTGTTGATAAGGTTAAGATCAGAACAATCCTTACATGCCGTTCACACATCGGTGTGTGTGCTAAGTGTTATGGAACTAACATGGCAACTGGACAGACTGTTCAGGTTGGTGAAGCTGTTGGTATTATCGCAGCCCAGTCAATCGGTGAGCCTGGTACACAGCTTACTATGAGAACTTTCCATACAGGTGGTGTTGCCGGTGATAACATTACTCAGGGTCTTCCTAGAGTAGAAGAGCTTTTCGAGGCAAGAAAGCCTAAGATGCTTGCTGTACTTGCTGAGTTTGGCGGAACTGTAAGTATTGTTAAGACTGAGAAGAAGACTGAAATCGTTATTACTGACGATGAAGGCAATTCTAAGGCTTATCCATTATCTAAGGATACAAGAGAAAAGGTTGTTGAAGGACAGGTTGTTGCTAAGGGTGAAGAAATCACAGAGGGTTCTGAGAATCCACATGATATCGTAAGAATCCTTGGTGTAAGAGCTGTTCAGGATTACCTCCTTCGTGAAGTTCAGAAGGTTTACCGTATCCAGGGTGTTGATATCAATGATAAGCATATCGAGCTTATTGTTCGTCAGATGCTTAAGAAGATAGTTGTTGATGAAGCTGGAGATTCTAAGTTCCTTCCTGGTTCACAGGTTGACACAATTGAATTCCAGGAAGTTAATGAGAAGCTTGAGGAAGAAGGAAAGACACCTGCTACAGGTACTCCTATTATCCTTGGTATTACAAAGGCTTCACTTGCTTCTACTTCATTCATGTCAGCAGCTTCATTCCAGGAGACTACTAAGGTTCTTACTGATGCAGCTATTAACGGAAAGATTGATCCACTTATCGGTCTTAAAGAGAATGTTATCATTGGTAAGCTTATTCCTGCCGGTACAGGTATGAAGCGTTATCAGGATATCAAGATCAGTTCTACAGACAACTACATCGAAGAAGATGAAGAAGAGTCTGGTGAAGATGAACTTGTTTTCACACAGGAAGATTAATTCTTTATAGATAATTTTAAGCGTGTCAGATTGATAAAATCTGGCACGCTTTTATCTTTTTTTAAAAAAATGCTTGACACTGAATTTGCAAATATATATACTAATAAAGCGTGCGAATAGGCAAGTTCTATTTTTGCGCTGTTTTGGTGACAAAACATTTTCTTAGTTGATACTAAGATGCAACCATTCATTATTCTAATTTCGGGAGGTGAAAACGGAATGCCAACATTTAACCAGTTAGTAAAACAGGGAAGAAAGACTGCAGTAAAGAAGTCTACAGCACCAGCTCTTCAGAAGGGTTACAACTCACTTCAGAAGAAGGCAACAGATATCTCTTCTCCACAGAAGAGAGGTGTTTGTACAGCTGTTAAGACTGCTACACCTAAGAAGCCTAACTCAGCTCTTAGAAAGATTGCCAGAGTACGTCTTTCTAACGGTATCGAGGTAACATCTTACATCCCAGGTGAGGGACACAATCTTCAGGAACACAGCGTTGTTCTTATAAGAGGTGGAAGAGTAAAGGATTTACCAGGTACAAGATACCACATCATCAGAGGAACACTTGATACAGCAGGTGTTGCAAAGAGAAGACAGGCTCGTTCTAAGTACGGTGCTAAGAGACCTAAGGACGCTAAGTAATTAAGCCTGAATTAAGACACGCATTTGTATGAATGCATGCAAGTTTTACAATTTGCAAGAGTCGGATTCATAAGAATCTGATTTTTACGAACAAATTAAATTTTGAATTGTGCCGGAATTAGATTAATCAAGAGGTTGCAGGTTAATATATACGGCGCGAACACATTTTTTATTTGTGAGTACCTATGATTTAATAAATTTATTAAGGAGGGAAGAACCGTGCCACGTAAAGGACATACACAGAAAAGAGATGTATTAGCAGATCCTATTTACAACAATAAGGTAGTTACTAAGCTTATCAACAACATTATGCTTGATGGTAAGAGAGGAGTAGCTCAGAAGATTGTTTACGGTGCTTTTGATAGAGTCGCAGCTAAGACTGAGAGACCAGCTATCGAAGTATTCGAAGAAGCTATGAACAATATCATGCCAGTTCTTGAAGTTAAGGCTAGACGTATCGGTGGAGCTACTTATCAGGTACCTATCGAAGTTAAGCCGGATAGAAGACAGGCTTTAGCTCTTCGTTGGATGACTACATTCTCTAGAGCAAGAGGCGAGAAGACTATGGAAGAAAGACTCGCTAACGAGATTCTTGATGCAGCTAACAACACAGGTGCATCAGTAAAGAGAAAAGAAGATATGCACAAGATGGCAGAAGCAAACAAGGCTTTTGCTCATTACAGATTCTAATTATAATTATAGGAGGTTTTATCCATGGCTGGAAGAGAATATCCATTGGAGAGAACCAGAAATATCGGAATTATGGCTCATATTGATGCTGGTAAGACAACATTAACAGAGCGTATCCTTTATTATACTGGTGTTAATCACAAGATTGGTGATACTCATGAAGGTACTGCTACTATGGACTGGATGGCCCAGGAGCAGGAGAGAGGTATCACAATCACTTCAGCTGCTACAACATGTCACTGGACACCTGAGAAAGAGGGTAAGCCAGATAAGACACAGCCAGAATACCGTATTAACATTATCGATACTCCAGGACACGTTGACTTCACAGTAGAAGTTGAGCGTTCACTTAGAGTACTTGATGGTGCCGTAGGTGTATTCGATGCACAGAACGGTGTTGAGCCACAGTCAGAGAACGTATGGCGTCAGGCTGATAAGTACAACGTACCTCGTATGGCTTTCATGAACAAGATGGATAAGATGGGGGCTGATTTCTTCGGATCATGCAACCAGCTTATTACAAAGCTTGGAAAGAATCCTGTACTTGTACAGATTCCTATCGGTAAGGAAGATGACTTCAAGGGTATTATCGACTTATTCGAGATGAAGGCTTATGTCTTCAACGGAGATAAGGGTGATGATATCGTTGTTGGTGAGATCCCAGACGATTTAAAGGATCAGGCTCAGGAATATCATGACAAGCTCGTTGAGCAGTGTGCTGAACTTGATGAAGACCTTATGGAGAAGTTCTTTAACGATGAGGAACTTACAGTTCCTGAATTAAAGGCTGCTTTAAGAAAGGGTACTATCGAAGGTACAGCTATTCCTTGTCTTTGCGGTACAGCTTATAAGAACAAGGGTGTTCAGAAGCTTCTTGATGCTGTTATTGAGTACATGCCAGCTCCTACAGATATCCCAGATATCACAGGTGTTGACGAAGACGGTAACGAAGTAACAAGAAAGTCATCTGATGAAGAGCCATTTGCAGCTCTTGCATTCAAGATTATGACTGACCCATTCGTTGGTAAGTTAGCATTCTTCAGAGTTTATTCAGGTACATTAAACGGTGGTTCTTATGTACTTAACTCTAATAAGAATAAGAAAGAAAGAGTTGGCCGTATCCTTCAGATGCACGCTAACCAGAGAAAAGAAATCGATAAGGTTTACTCAGGAGATATCGCTGCTGCAGTAGGTCTTAAGGTTACAGTAACAGGTGATACTATCTGTGATGAAGCACATCCAGTTATCTTAGAGTCTATGGAATTCCCAGAGCCAGTTATCGAGCTTGCTATTGAGCCAAAGACTAAGAATGACCAGGGTAAGATGGGCGAAGCTTTAGCAAAGCTTGCTGAAGAAGATCCTACATTCCGTGCTCATACAGATCAGGAAACAGGTCAGACAATCATCGCTGGTATGGGTGAGCTTCACCTTGATATCATCGTTGACAGACTTCTCCGTGAGTTCAAGGTAGAGGCTAACGTTGGTGCTCCTCAGGTTGCTTACAGAGAGTGCTTCACTAAGGCAGTTGATGTTGATAGTAAGTACGCTAAGCAGTCAGGTGGACGTGGTCAGTATGGTCACTGTAAAGTACGTTTCTCACCACTTGAAGCTAACGTTGATAAGTTTGATGTTGAGACAAAGAACACAGTATTAATTAACGAACCTCCAGTACTCTTCTGCGAGTCTTCTGTAGTTGGTGGTGCTATTCCTAAGGAATACATCCCTTCAGTTGCTGATGGTATCAGAGAAGCTGCTAATTCAGGTATCTTAGCTGGATTCCCAGTTCTCGGACTTAGAGCAGATATCTACGATGGTTCATACCATGAAGTCGATTCTTCAGAAATGGCATTCCACATTGCTGGTTCTATGGCATTCAAGGATGCTATGGCTAAGGCAGCACCTGCCCTTCTTGAGCCTATCATGAAGGTTGAGGTTACTATGCCAGAAGAATACATGGGTGATGTAATCGGTGATATCAACTCACGTAGAGGACGTATCGAAGGTATGGAAGATATCTCAGGCGGTAAGATGATTAAAGCATTCGTTCCACTTGCTGAGATGTTCGGATATGCTACTGACCTTCGTTCTAAGACACAGGGTCGTGGTAACTACTCTATGTTCTTCGATAAATACGAGCAGGCTCCAAAGTCTGTTCAGGATAAGGTTATTTCTGATAGAAATAAGTAATAACTATAAAAATATAGTTGAAATATTTCAGCAAATGAAATATAATAGATTTCAGCTATGACAAAGCCCGAGGGGATATTTCCTCTCAGGGCAATCTAAATATTTTTAGGAGGATTTTAAACAATGGCAAAGGCTAAATTTGAGAGAACAAAACCACATTGTAACATTGGTACAATCGGACACGTAGATCACGGTAAGACTACATTAACAGCTGCTATCACAAAGACTCTTCATGAGAGACTTGGTACAGGTGAGGCTGTTGCATTCGAGAATATTGATAAGGCACCAGAGGAAAGAGAAAGAGGTATCACTATCTCTACAGCTCACGTTGAGTATGAGACAGAGAAGAGACACTATGCACACGTTGACTGCCCAGGACATGCTGATTACGTAAAGAACATGATCACAGGTGCTGCTCAGATGGATGCAGGTATCCTTGTTGTTGCTGCTACTGATGGTGTTATGGCTCAGACAAGAGAGCATATCCTTCTTGCTCGTCAGGTTGGTGTTCCTTACATCGTTGTATTCATGAACAAGTGTGATATGGTTGATGATCCAGAACTTCTTGAATTAGTAGATATGGAAATCAGAGAACTTCTTAACGAGTATGACTTCCCAGGCGATGATACACCAATCATCCAGGGATCAGCTCTTAAGGCTCTTGAAGATCCTAACAGCGAATGGGGTGACAAGATCCTTGAGCTTATGCATACTATTGATGAGTATGTTCCAGATCCAGAAAGAGATACAGATAAGCCATTCCTTATGCCTGTAGAGGACGTATTCTCTATCACAGGACGTGGTACTGTTGCTACTGGTAGAGTAGAGAGAGGTGTTCTCCACGTTAATGAGGAAGTTGAAATCGTTGGTATCCATGAAGATATCCGTAAGGTAGTTGTAACTGGTATCGAGATGTTCAGAAAGCTTCTTGATGAGGCTCAGCCAGGTGATAACATTGGTGCACTTCTTAGAGGTGTTCAGAGAGACGAGATCCAGAGAGGACAGGTTCTCTGCAAGCCAGGTTCAATCACACCACACCACAAGTTTACAGCTCAGGTTTACGTATTAACAAAGGACGAAGGTGGACGTCATACTCCATTCTTCAACAACTACAGACCACAGTTCTACTTCAGAACAACTGATGTAACTGGTGTTTGCGAGCTTCCAGCTGGTACAGAAATGTGCATGCCTGGTGATAACGTAGAGATGACAGTTGAACTTATCCATAACGTAGCTATGGAGCAGGGTCTTCGTTTCGCTATCCGTGAGGGTGGTAGAACAGTTGGTTCTGGTGCTGTTGCAACAATCATCGAGTAATTATTAGTAATTATTATATTTAATAAAAATGACCGCAATTTTCTATGATTCATAGGAAGTTGCGGTTTTTTCAAACATATGATTATAAAATTTAATAATACACTTATGAATAAAATTTTAAATAAGTGTCATATACATCTGTAATATTATTAATTCCATAATAACTGAGATTGAAATAATTATCATAATTAGTAATTTTTTTGAACCAATTCATGGTTTCAGAGATATTAGGTGTTTCTAAATCAACTATTTTTGCTAATTCTTCTATTATGGCTAGCCCATACGGAAAATCAGCTGTAAAATATCTTGATTCAAAATCTGGAATCCAGCAGTTGTTACTAATTTGCTTGAGTGGAGAATATAAATGGTTCAAACTTTTAATGCTTTTTAATTTATTTGTCATATCTAGTGAGGTATTACTTTCATAGTGTAATTTTAATGAACGAACATATGATAAATCAAGTTTTTTAAGTTTTGAACATATATTTTGTAATTCATAATCTTGTTTAATCAATAATTCAGAAGCCTCCATAGTCCATTCACCATAAAATAAAGGATTTCTACAATATGTTTTCCCAGGTATATAATCAGAAAACATAGTTTTTAGCCGAGCAGTATGCAAAATAGGATTACTAGGAGTTAAAGTCACATTAAGATAATTAGGAAGTACATGACAAGGTATATTCCATAATTGAGATAAAAATAATGCAACATTATCTGAAGCAAAATGAGGAATTGATGCTAAAAATAATTCTTTTCGTAATCCTTCACATTTGACACTTTTTCCATATTGTATTAAACGTGCCACTGATGGTACTCTTTGTAAACCACATAATATAGCTCCTACTTTAATACATTTCCTAAATGAAAATTCTGCGCCGCCAGTTCCTGGCATAACACATATAATGATGCCAGGACGAATATAAGGAAGAATGTCATCAGCAAGTTGTTCAAATTTAAATGAAGGATATGTAACAAAAATTATTTCTTGATCTTTAATAGCATCTCTCAAGGAATTAGTTATCAATTTAATTTTTCCACACGTTTTTTCATTATGTTCATTGATTATTTCTAATGTTCCATCATATGCTTCTGGTTTTGAACTTAATATAGTTACACTTAGCCCCTTCGATGCACATTGACAGGCGATTTGTGTACCAATATTACCACCACCTATAACGAGTATATTATTATATGTAAATTGATTTTGTATCATTCTATTACCTTCCTTTGGTTAATTAATAACTATATATTAATAATACACTAAAAATAATAGTAAATCTACGCAGCATACGATATAATTGGAAATAAATTTGATAAAGTACAGAGGAGTTCAATATGCTATACATAATGCGCCACGGTAAAACAGACTGGAATGCATGTCATAAATTGCAGGGAAGAACAGATATACCTCTTAATGATGAGGGCAGAATGATGGCGGCAGAGGCTGGGAAAAAGTATGCGGATATACATTTTGACATATGCTATTCATCGCCACTTGTCAGAGCAAAGGAAACAGCGGAGATTTTTATGCAGGGAAGAGATGTTCCTGTGTATACGGATGACAGGCTTATAGAGATGGGATTTGGAATATATGAAGGAATAGAGAATTCATTTGCTATTGATGACTGTCCGATTAATGCTCTTTTTAAGAAGCCTGAGAAGTATGTTACAGTTGAAGGTGGAGAAAGCTTTGAAGAACTTTTTGCAAGGACAGGGGAGTTTATAGACAATGTTGTTATGCCACAGGTGACTGAAGGAAAAGATATTCTGATTGTGGGGCACGGTGCGATGAACTGCAGCATTATAGCTAAATTCAGGGGAACAACACTTGATAGATTCTGGGATGGAATGACTGCTAATTGTCAGGTTATTAAATTAATATAAGTTTTTGATATAATTTTAAACTAATTTAAGTTTATTTCCGTATATAGAAATAGAGGGAACAATAAAGCCTGTATGTATAGGGGAAAAGGTTAAATTGGTGAGGTTATGAACGCAAGAACAGCAGTAAGAAGGTACAATAAGCAAGCAGCCAGAAGACAGATGGCAGTAACGAAAATATTGATAGCAGCTACATTTGGAATGATAATTCTGGTGGTTGTAGTTATATTTATGAATTATAAAGAAGGTTATTATGATGGAATTAAAAGTGTGATAAGCCTGAAAGCGAGTAATGACGAGATTGACTACAACGAAGATACTGCATTATTTGATGTAGAGTTGGATCAGGTGGAAGAATCCGGAGAGATAGCTGAACTGGGAACTGAAAATGTGCAGATGCAGACAGAGACTATTGAGAATTATTATAAGATGGAGGATTTTGAATGGCTCAGCCAGAATCCGGAACTTCCTACAGGATGCGAAATTACTTCATTGACATCCGTTTTGAATTACTATGGAATAAATGTTAAGAAAGAGACAATGGCAGATGACTATTTAAAGAAAGGTGATGGAAGTTATTACAAGATGTTTCTTGGAAATCCAAGAGATGCTGGCAGTTTTGGATGTATGGCACAGCCGATAGTTGATGCCGCTAATCTGTATTTTAAGAAGAATAATGTCAGCATGAAGGCGTCTAATGTAAGTGGTGTAACATTTGATAAGATACTTGAATATGTTTCACAGGGAGTACCAATGATTGTATGGAATACAATGGGAATGGCACCAGCATATGAATCGCAGACACTTACTCTTGATGGACGTGAATATACATGGATTGCGCCTGAACATTGTGTAGTAGTTGTAGGATATGACCTTGATAATAATGAGGTTTATGTTGCCGATCCTATGGCAGGAATGGTTACAAGGAATTTGAAAACATTTGAGGAGAGATATGATTCTTTAAAGAGACAAGCTGTTTATGTTACAATATAGATATTATACGAAATGCTGTCCAGTCTGAATAAGACGGGGCAGCATTTGCATGTTTAAAATTATTTAGAATGCCTTGCATTAAGCTTCCTGGCACAATGTATGAATGCAGGGAATAAAAATGCGTCAGCAGCAATCCATGCAATAGGTGAAGCAAGGCATGCACCCATGAATCCAATACTTGGAATAAGTATGATGGCTGCAAATGCACGGCCAATCATCTCTAAGATACCTGCTGATATTGCAAATACTGAGAAGCCCATACCCTGTATGCAGAAGCGGACTACGTTAACACCTGTAAGCGGAATGTAGAAGCATGCAGATGCAAGGATGAACTGTCTTGTAAGAGCAATTATTGTTGTCTCTGATGCATTAACGAATAATAATGCAATATAATCTGTAGTGAAATACAGTGCAATAAGTGAAAGAACACTGTATACTGAACCAATTATCATAGCAGAGCGTACGCCTTGACCAAGTCTTTTAATCTTGGCAGCTCCAACATTCTGTCCGGCATAGGTTGCCATGGTTGAGCCGAGAGCATCAAATGGACAACATGTAAAATTAAACATCTTAGAACCGGCAGTCATTGCGGCTACATATGTTGAACCAAGTGTATTGACAGCAGCCTGAAGGATTGTACTTCCGATGGCTGTTATTGAATACTGGAGTCCCATAGGAACACCGTTCATACACAGGTTGGTGATGAATCTTCTATCAAGTACCCTTTCTGATTTGTCACCTTTTAAGATGTCATATTTCTTATACATATATATTAGACAGGTAAGTCCCGAAACAAGCTGTGATGTTACAGTTGCCCAGCCAGCTCCGGCAACGCCCATCTTACATACAAGAATAAGAAAGAAATCAAGTACTACATTTATTATTGAAGAAAGCACTAGGAAAACTACAGGTGTCTTACTGTCGCCGAGCGAGCGGATAACACCGGATACCATGTTGTACAGGAATACGGTAGGGATTCCGATGAAGATGACAACTATGTAATTGTAAGCGTGGTCGATAATATCTGCCGGTGTATTCATGATAATAAGTATCCTGCGGCAGAATATTACGGATGCAAGCGTAAGCACTATGGCAAACACAATACTGCAGATATATCCGTTAAATACATATTTTCTAAGGTCAGCAGGCTTCTTAGCACCAAAGCACTGGGCGACCGGAATCACGAATCCGTTACAGACTCCCATACAGAAACCGATTATCATGAAGTTGATAGAACCTGTTGCTCCAACACCGGCAAGAGCTTCAACACCGAGAGTTTTACCAACGATTATTGTGTCAACAAGGTTGTAGAATTGCTGAAACAGCATTCCGAACAGCATTGGAACTGCGAATCCAAGAATATGCTTGGAAGGCGAACCGTTTGTCATATCTTTTACCATAGGATTTCCTCACTTTCGTATATTTATAAAGCCAAATGATTATACTATATTTTTACAAACTGTCAAACTGATTTTGAGTGAATTTGAATTAATTTAACGAATTATTGTCTTAATATGAAATGTCTGTTAAAATGCATAGGTAACATTTATGCGGAGGCAAATATGAAGAAAACTTTTAGTGTTAAGAGACTTACTACGCTGGCGTTGCTTACAACAATAGCGTTGACGATATTTGTTGTGGAATCGGCGATTCCGACACTTGTTCCAATTCCGGGAGTCAAATTAGGACTTGCCAATATAGTGACACTTTTTGTACTGAAAAGGTATAAGGTCAGTGATGCGGCCATTGTGCTGGCAATGAGAATTATACTCGCTACGATATTCACAGGTCAGGCAGTATCATTTATATATAGTGTAAGTGGTGGATTTTTATGCCTGATTGTGATGGCAACTGTTAATAAATTGCTTAGAGGACAGTATATATTCCTTACGGGTATACTTGGTGCGGTGTCGCACAATGCAGGTCAGATTCTTGCTGCATTTTTTATATTAAGATTATCAGGAATATTTGCATATATGCCGTTTCTTGTGATAAGCGGAGTTATAACTGGTCTGTTTACGGGACTTGTGTGTTTCTTTGCAGACAAATATATTCCCAAGAAATTTACTATGTAGCAGATGGAGGAGATTGTGAAAAAAAGAGTTATTGCAGTGGTGGCTGTGATTGTTCTGCTTGTCGGGGCGAGTGTGGCTTCTATTATATATATGAAATCAGGGAAAAATGATGGCGGCAAGACCGCTTATATATACAGGGATAACGAGTTGTTAAGGACTGTTTCGTTAAACGATGTGAAGAATCCGTATACTTTCAGGATTGAATATGGTGATGGAGAGTATAATGATATTCTTGTTGAGAATGGAAAGATTAAGATTGCTGATGCAAGCTGTCCAGACAAGCTGTGTGTGAACATGGGCTTTATATCTGAGCCTTTAATGCCGATTACATGCCTGCCTAATCATCTGGTTATCAGAATTGTGAATGACGGCGAAGAATCGCCGTCACTCGATGGTGTTGTGTATTAATTATTTCATCCAGCGGCCGGAAGCACCACATGGAAGAACAAGTCCGTTGCTTGAAACAGGAAGACCTACTTCCTGTGAATCACAGTGTCCGCCAAAGCTATTAAGTTCTGTGCTTAACATATAAGTAAGAACGGCTGGCTGAAGACCTGTTGTGTATGAATTAATAAGGAAAAATAATGGTTCATCAGAAAGAAGCTGTGCACAAAGCTTAACAAGCGGGTGTATGGCTTCTTCTATTTTCCAGATTTCTCCTTTAGGACCACGTCCGTATGAAGGTGGATCCATGATGATTGCATCGTAATGGTTGCCTCTTCTTATCTCTCTTTCTACAAACTTTACACAGTCATCAACTATCCAGCGGATAGGCTTGTCAATAAGTCCTGAAGACTGTGCATTTTCTTTAGCCCATGCGACTATACCTTTAGAAGCGTCTACATGTGTAACATTGGCACCTGCGGCTGCACATGCGAGAGTTGCACCGCCAGTATAAGCAAAAAGGTTGAGAACCTTTACAGGCTCGCTGCCACGCTTTTTCTTGGCATCTGAGATAATCTTTCCGAACCAGTCCCAGTTAGCAGCCTGCTCAGGGAATATTCCTGTGTGCTTGAAGCTAAATGGCTTTAAGTTGAATGTCAGCTCCTGTTCAAATGAAGGGCTGTTGTAGTGAATCTGCCACTGCTGTGGAAGGTCAAAGAATTCCCATTCTCCACCGCCTTTAGAACTTCTGTGATAGTGACCGTTCATATTTTTCCAGCCATGATCTTTCTTAGGAGTATCCCATATTACCTGTGGGTCCGGGCGCACAAGAATGTACTTGCCCCAGCGCTCAAGCTTTTCACCCTTAGAGGTATCTATTACTTCATAATCTTTCCAGTTGTCAGCTATAAACATAATTAAGTATCCTTTTCTATATAAAAATGTGCTGCGGCTTGGTACCGCATTTGTCAATAAATAATTATATACGAAAATATTAATAACTGCAATCGTGCAAAAATGTTTTGAACAGCCGTGTTTTATGTTAATATATTTCTATCGAAATCTTATTAAGGGGCGATGCATATTGAAAAATGTTAGTTTAAAGAATATACAGAAAGATATTGTTTCAGGAATAATTGTTGCACTTGTGTCTATTCCTATATCAATGGGGTATGCGCAGATTGCAGGACTGCCTGCGGTGTATGGTCTGTACTGTTCTATTCTGCCGGTGCTTATATATGGACTTATAACATCTTCGCCGCAGTTCGTGTTCGGAGTAGATGCAACTCCGGCGGCGCTTGTCGGTGGAACACTTGCAACGCTTGGAATAGCGTCAGGCTCTGAGGAGGCGAAGGCAGTAGTTCCGGCGATAACTTTGGTTGCAGCATTGTGGCTGCTGCTTTTCTTCTTTATTAAAGCAGGACGTATTGTCAATTACATATCGACACCTGTAATGGGGGGATTTATAAGCGGTATTGGTGTGACAATAATTCTTATGCAGGCTGCGAAGCTGTTTGGCGGTAATGCAGGAACAGGAGAGGCAATAAAGCTTCTTATACATATAGCCGGTGAGATGAAGTCGTTCAATCTGCTGTCGGCAGTGCTTGGAGTCGGAACGGTTGTGATTATTCTTGTTGCGAAGAAGTTCATTCCAAAGTTTCCGATGTCAGTACTTCTTATGGTGCTTGGTGCACTTGCAACTGCAATTTTTCATATTGACAGATTAGGTGTTAAGCTTCTTCCACATGTTGATAAGGGGCTTCCGGGATTGTCGCTTCCTGATATGGCAGTTGTGCTTAAAAATCCGTCAGAGATAATACTTCTTGGACTTTCAGTGGCAGGTGTTGTTATGGCGCAGACATTGCTAGCAACTAATAATTATGCCAACAAATATGGCTATAAGGTAAGCAATAACAGAGAAATTCTGGCTTATGCTGCTGCAAATGCGGCTTCTGCTGTAATTGGCGGCTGTCCTTTAAATGGCAGTGTGTCAAGAACAGGAATTGCAGACCAGTTTGGCTGTAAATCACAGGTAATGTCAATAACAGCTTCACTTACAATGCTTCTTATAGTGCTTTTTGGTACGCCTGTTCTTGAATATCTTCCTGTACCAATACTTACAGGAATTGTTGTTGCGGCACTGATTGGAATTACTGAATTCGGGCTTGCGGCTAAATTATGGAAAACAGACCATACGGAATTTGCAATATTTGTAGGTGCTTTCTTAGGCGTTCTGTTATTCGGAACTATATACGGAGTTGTAATCGGTGTAATTCTTTCATTCATTGCTGTTATTGTCAAAGCAGTTGAACCACCAAGAGCGTTTCTTGGAGTGATACCGGGACAGGAGGGATTCTATAGCCTTAACAGATACCGCAATGTAAAGAAGATAAAAGGTGCGGTTATATACAGATTTAACGGTGCGCTTTTCTTTGCGAATATTAATACATTTGTTGATGATATAGAAAAGAATCTTGATGATAATACTAAATGGGTAATTGTAGACGCCGGAGGTGTAGGTTCTATTGATGTGACGGCAGTTGACAGGCTTATGTCTTTATATAAGGCACTTGAAAAGAAAGGCATCAGATTCTATATTACAGAACATGAACACACACTTAATGACCAGTTAAGAGAGCTTGGAGCAGGCGAGCTTGTTGAAAAAGGTGTTGTTAGAAGAACGATTCCACTTGCCCTAAGAGATGCAGGGCTTGACAGACCCTATCCTGTTGAGGAGTTGGAAGGAGAGCAGGCTGTTTCTGGCGAGGTGCATGAGGACAACGAAAGGCTTGCTGAGATTGAGTGGGCTTTTGGTGCGGATGCTGATGAATGGCTTGAGAAGATGGCAGCAGAGATGGCGGCAGAGATTGGCAGTGTTAAGAAGGACGAGAAAAATGTTATCGTGGACGCTGAAAAACATGCTGCATGGGGAAGAATCGGACTCTTTGATGAGGATGAGCTGCTTGAGCGACTGGAGATGCATTTGTTTGATGATAAGAAATATCCTAATCTTGATATTGATGATATTGAGAAGAGAATTGATGAGCGCCGAGTTGTTGTTGAGAAGAAGCTGGCGCAGATTAATCCGGATGCAATCCATATGCTTAAGGAACACAGAAAACAGATGCTTGACAGAGTGAAGCTTCATAATCCATATGCGTATGAGCACATGATGGAGCAGAAGAGGAAGCATTATGAGCATCTGAAGAAGAAAGACCCGGAGCTTGCACAGAAGCTTAAGATTTTCTATAATCTTTCAGATGATGACAAATAATTTATATAACGGAGATAATAGTGAATATATTAAATGTTGAAAAGGTCAGCAAGACCTACGGAGAAAAGGAACTTTTTAATAATATAAGTCTGGGAATTAACAGTGGTGATAAGATTGGGCTTATAGGTGTGAATGGAACGGGTAAGTCTACTCTTTTAAAGATTATTGCGGGTGTTGAAGAACCGGATGAGGGACAGGTTGTAAAGGGCAAGGGAATTGAGCTTGCGTATCTTGCACAGACACCTCTGTATTATGATAATGAAAATGTGCTGGAATATGTTATGCGTGGAAAGCATGCGGACAGCCAGCCAAAAGCAAAAGAGATTCTTAACAAGCTTGGAATAACGAATCACGGTGCAATGATGAATATTTTATCAGGCGGTCAGAAAAAAAGAGCAGCGCTTGCAAGAACTTTAGTTGAGCCTGCAAGGCTTCTTATTCTTGACGAACCTACTAACCATCTTGATAATGACATGGTACTTTGGCTGGAACAATTTATTAAGAATTTCAAGGGAGAACTTATCATGGTTACTCATGACAGGTATTTCCTTGATAATGTCACAAATAGGATTGTTGAGCTTGATAAAGCTTCCATGTACAGCTACGATACGAATTATTCAGGCTTTCTTGAACTGAAGACCCAGCGTGAGGAGATGGAGAGGGCAACTGAGGCCAAGAGACAGAATATATTAAGGAAGGAACTCGCGTGGATAAGAAGGGGATGTCAGGCTCGTTCTACCAAGCAGCAGGCACGAATTGACAGATTTGAGGATATGAAGGAGGCTTCAAAGCAGGCGAGAGCCAGATTTGACAAGCAGCTGATGGATATGAATTCAGTCAGCAGCAGACTTGGAAGAAAGACTGTCGAACTCCACAACATTTGCAAAAGCTTTGGAGAGAGGACAATAATTGACGATTTTACCTACATTTTTCTAAGAGATGACAGAATAGGTATTGTCGGTGATAACGGATGCGGCAAGTCTACGCTTATGAAGATTATAGCAGGTCAGCTTGAGCCGGACAGCGGCAGTGTTGAGGTTGGAGAGACTGTAAGAATCGGATATTTCATGCAGGAGAACGAACCACTTGATGACAGCCTTACTGTGCTTGAGTTCGTAAGAAGCATAGGCGAATATGTTACGACGGCAGATGGAAAGGCAACAGCGTCACAGATGTGTGAGAAGTTTTTATTTACACCGAAGCAGCAGTGGACGCCAATAAGCAAGCTGTCAGGTGGTGAGAAAAGGAGACTTTATCTGTTAAGTGTTCTTATGAGTGCGCCAAATGTGCTTATTCTGGATGAGCCTACCAACGACCTTGACATTGAAACTCTTGAGATACTTGAGGAGTATCTTGATGGATTTGCAGGTATTGTAATCACTGTTTCACATGACAGATATTTCCTTGACAGAGTCGTTGACAGGATATTTGCATTTGAGGCAGGAGGCCACCTTACACAGTACGAAGGCGGTTATACGGACTACAGGGATAAATGTGTTTCTTCTATATATAATGTGGCATCAAATGGAACATCTGATACATCCAAATCAAAGGCAGCAGGGCAAGTGAAGAAAGCATATAACAGTCATGAGGATAAGATTAAGTTCACATATATGGAACAGAAGGAATATGAAACTATCGATGATGATATAGAGAAGCTTGAAACTAAAGTTTCAGAACTTGATGACGAGATTGCAAAGAATGCAACTTCTTATTCTAAGCTTGCAGAACTTACTAAGGAAAAGGAAGATGTGGAGAGGCAGCTTGAAGAAAAGATGGAGCGATGGGAATATCTGAATGATCTGGCAGAAAAAATAGAGAAACAGAAGCAGCAGGGATAGGTATTATTTTAGTTGAAAGAATCATTTAGATATGATATAATTTTTGATGATTTACTATATTAATCATATGAGGGAGGATTAATTTATGTTTTGTCCTAATTGTGGAACAAGCAATGATGAGGGCGCATTATTTTGCGCAAATTGTGGAACACGCCTTGAAATTGAACCGGCTGTAACAGAAGGGACAGCTACAGTTTCAGATAACAATGCAGTACCACAGCAGCCGGAGGCACAGCCTCAGGTACAGGAACCACAGGCTGATGCACAGGCACAGCAGTCTGTAGAACAGCCAGAGGCTACACAGGAAAATGCACAGGTACAGCCACAGATGCAGGCAGCACAGGTTAATATGCAGCCACAGGTTACACCAATGTATGAACAGCCACAGGCTGATGCAGCAGGTAACACAGCCAAGAAGCCATTCAAACTTACTAAGCAGATTGTTATTATTGGTGCAGCAGCAATTGCTGTTATTGCAGCAGTTATAGTATTCATATGTGTTGGTAACAGTCTTACTAATTATAAGAAAACAGCAAAGGCTTATGTTAAGGCAGTAGAAGAATGTGACTGGGCTAAGGCATATTCACTTATTCAGATTCCAGAAGATGAATTTCTTACAAAGAACGCATTTGTAACAGCGCATTCAGATGCTACAGGAAGTGCAGTTGGAAATATTAAGGTTATTGACAGCTTTTCATCTAAGGGACGCCTTCCTGGCAATAAGGCTGTAAGTGTTATATATACAACAGCTACAGGTGCTGATTCAGAGGATTTACTTCTTACAGTTACTGATAAGCATTATATGCTATTCTTTAAAAAGTATAAAGTAAGTACAGAGGATGTTGTAGTTTCAAATTGTACAATTAACGTGCCTAAGGGACTTACATTATTTATCAATGATATTCTTGTTGGAGACCAGTACAAGAAAGATGATTCAGGTAAGAATTCAAGCTACGATGTATATGAAATTCCATATCTGTTTAATGGAACTACAATACTTAAGGCGACAAGTGATTTTACAGAGGATTATAAAAAAGAAATTTATCCATCATATGATGATTACTCAACATCAATCAGTTCATATGATATTAAGTTCTCAGAAGATAAGATTAGTGGTCTTAAGGATCAGGCTAAGAAAGATGTTACAGAGTTCTTTGATGCAGCACAGAAGAAGAATGATTTTTCAACTGTAAGTGACAAGTTTACAAGTAATATGCAGTCAGGTGCAAAGTCAACATATAATGGTTATGTTGATACATTTAAGTCAACATACAAGCAGATATCTAATTTCAAGGTTACAAGTTTTACAGCATCTATGTCAGATACAAGTTTCAGGACTGATTCAAGTGATGGATGCCCAACAATAAAAGTTGGCTTTAAGATTGGATATTCATACACATATAAGTATTCTAATGACACAAAGTCATACGATAAGAGTGATACAAAGAGTTCTTCATATATATATTACAAATATGTTGATGGACAGTGGAAGATTAGTTCTATGGGACTTGGAGTTTCTATTTACTAATTGAATTATAAAGCCGGGGCAGATTTGATGCCTCGGTTTTTTGTTCTTAAAAAAAAACAATTTTTCTTGTTGATTTTATATACAGAGTAGTGTATATTAATACTTGCTGTGACATTGATAGCTGTGAAGCGTGAGGTTGCTGCTTGAATAAAGCAGGTTTTCCGTGGAGCGAATGTCAATGCTGGAGATAATCTCCGGCGAAGAAACTGGCGACAAGTCACTGTACCAAAATCATCTGCAATCCGCAGAAATGACGCGCGTGGGTCGAATTATGAATGAGACTATATGATACGCGTGGGAGTGTGTACAGTCACCGCTTGTCGTACTTAAACAATAAAGTGCGAAGGAGGCGACTTTTTTTATGGCAAATCAGGTAATCAGAATTACTCTGAAGGCTTACGATCATCAGTTGATTGATCAGTCAGCTAAGAAAATCATCGAAACTGCTAAGAAGACAGGAGCACAGGTAAGTGGTCCGGTACCTCTTCCAACAAAGAAGGAAGTTGTTACTATTCTTAGAGCTGTTCACAAGTACAAGGATTCAAGAGAGCAGTTCGAGCAGAGAACTCATAAGAGACTTATCGATGTATTATCACCATCTCAGAAGACTGTAGATGCATTATCTAAGTTAGAGATGCCAGCTGGTGTATTCATCAACCTTAAGGTAATGAACTAATCGTTATCTGAAATTTTTCATTATTAAAGCAATAATCCTAAGGGTTTAATATAGAAGTAACAAGCAGTGGTGCGGGTTCCACTTATATTAGCTGTTCTAGGATGACAGGATGCGCTGTGCAGGCGTTATAAAACGAGCATATTCATCTTGTCCGCTGTAGATTAAACAGGAGGAAAATCAATGAAGAAGGCAATTTTAGCTACAAAAGTCGGAATGACTCAAATCTTCAACGAAGACGGTGTTTTAACACCTGTAACTGTTCTTCAGGCTGGTCCTTGTGTTGTTACACAAGTTAAGACAGTAGAAAACGACGGTTACGATGCAGTTCAGGTTGGTTTTGCTGACATTAGAGAAAAGTTAGTAAACAAGCCTGTTAAAGGACATTTTGATAAGGCAGAGGTTCCTTACAAGAGATTCTTAAGAGAGTTCAAGTTTGAGAATGCTTCAGAGTACTCTGTAAAGGACGAAATCAAGGCTGATATCTTCGCTGCAGGCGATAAGGTTGATGCAACTGCTATTTCAAAGGGTAAAGGTTTCCAGGGCGCAATCAAGAGATTAGGCCAGTCAAGAGGACCTATGGCTCATGGTTCTAAGTTCCACAGACATCAGGGTTCAAACGGATCAGCAACAACACCTGGTAGAGTATTCAAGGGAAAAGGAATGCCTGGACATATGGGTTCTAAGAGAATCACAATCCAGAATCTTGAAGTAGTAAGAGTTGATGTTGAAAACAACGTAATCTTAGTTAAGGGTGCAGTACCTGGACCTAAGAAATCATTAGTAACACTGAAAGAAACAGTAAAAGCTGCTAAGTAGTTTTTGCTAAGGAAGGAGGACCACACAGATGGCAAACGTATCTGTTTACAATATTGAAGGCAAAGAAGTTGGTTCAATCGAATTAAATGATGCTGTATTTGGTGTAGAAGTTAACGAACATCTCGTACACATGGCAGTAGTTAACCAGCTTGCAAATAATCGTCAGGGAACACAGAGCGCAAAGACACGTTCAGAAGTTTCTGGTGGCGGAAGAAAACCTTGGAGACAGAAAGGAACTGGTCATGCAAGACAGGGCTCTACAAGATCTCCACAGTGGACAGGCGGTGGTGTTGTATTTGCACCAAAGCCAAGAGATTATTCATTCAAGATGAATAAGAAGGAAAAGAGAATTGCTCTTCTTTCTGCATTATCATCAAAGGTTGCTGACAACAAGATCGTAGTTCTTGATTCATTTAACCTTGACGAAGTTAAGACAAAGAAGTTCGCAGAAGTTATGAGCAATTTAAAGGTTGATAAGGCTTTAGTAGTTATCGAAGGCGAGAACAAGAACGTAGTTCTTTCAGGAAGAAACATTCCTACAGTTAAGGTTTCAGCTACTAACGAAATCAACACATACGATGTATTAAAGTATGAAACATTAGTAGTTACTAAGGCTGCTGTTGAAAAATTAGAGGAGGTGTATGCATAATGGCAAACGTACAGTATTATGATGTAATCCTCAAGCCTGTAATCACAGAGAAGTCTATGGCTGATATGGCAGATAAGAAGTATACATTCTTAGTTCATACAGATGCTAACAAGACAATGATTAAGGATGCTGTTGAGAAGATGTTTGAAGGAACTAAGGTTGCTTCAGTTAACACAATGAATCTTGATGGTAAGAAGAAAAGAAGAGGCAGAACAGCTGGTACAACTTCTAAGACTAAGAAGGCAATCGTACAGTTAACAGCTGACAGCAAGGAAATCGAAATCTTTGAAGGCCTTTAATTAGTAGCTTTAAAGTGTAGAAAACAATATTACACAGACTCGAAAGGAGAGAAATAATGGGAATTAAGACATATAACCCATATACACCTTCCAGAAGAAATATGACTGGATCTGATTTCTCAGAGATCACAAAGAGTACTCCAGAGAAGTCATTACTTGCTAAGAAGAGCAAGAATGCTGGTCGTAACAACCAGGGTAAGATTACTGTAAGACACCACGGTGGTGGAAACAGACAGAAGTATAGAATAATTGATTTTAAGAGAAACAAGGAAGGCGTTCCAGCACAGGTTATCGGAATTGAGTACGATCCAAACAGAACAGCTAACATCGCTCTTATCTGCTACGCAGATGGCGAGAAGGCATACATCCTTGCTCCTCAGGGATTAACAGATGGCATGACAGTACAGAATGGTGCTGGTGCAGAAGTAAGAGTAGGTAACTGCTTACCACTTTCAGAGATTCCAGTTGGTACTCAGGTACACAACATTGAATTATATCCAGGTAAGGGTGGACAGCTTGTTCGTTCTGCTGGAAACTCAGCTCAGCTTATGGCTAAGGAAGGCAAGTATGCAACACTTAGATTACCATCAGGCGAGATGAGAATGGTTCCAATTATCTGCCGCGCAACAATCGGTGTTGTAGGTAATGGAGATCACAACCTTATTAATCTTGGTAAGGCTGGACGTAAGAGACATATGGGTATCAGACCTACAGTTCGTGGTTCTGTTATGAACCCTAATGACCATCCACATGGTGGTGGTGAAGGTAGAGCACCAGTTGGTCGTCCAAGCCCAATGACACCTTGGGGCAAGCCAGCTATGGGTCTTAAGACTCGTAAGGCTAAGAAGGCTTCAAACAAGCTTATCGTAAGAAGAAGAAACGGAAAGGCTATTAAGTAATTAGCCCACAATCGTAACTATTATTATTCACGAAGATTATAAGGAGGTTTCAACCTATGGCTCGATCACTTAAAAAGGGAGCATTTGCAGACGAGAGCTTACTTAAGAAAGTTGACGCTTTAAATGCTGCAAACGACAAACAGGTTATTAAGACTTGGTCTCGTCGTTCAACAATTTATCCTCAGTTTGTAGGTCATACAATCGCTGTTCATGATGGTAGAAAGCATGTGCCTGTATATGTTACAGAGGATATGGTTGGTCATAAGCTCGGTGAGTTCGTTGCAACAAGAACTTACAGAGGACACGGCAAAGACGAAAAGAAGAGTAGATAATTTGAATTTTTGAAAGGAGGTTTAATCCATGGCTAACGGACATAGATCCCAGATTAAACGTGAAAGAAACGCTGTTAAGGATACAAGACCAAGCGCAAAGTTATCTTACGCTAGAGTATCTGTTCAGAAGGCTTGTTTCGTATTAGATGCTATTAGAGGCAAGAGCCTTGATGAAGCACTTGCAATTGTTATGTACAATCCAAGATATGCATCATCTATTATAGAGAAGTTATTAAAGTCAGCAGCAGCTAACGCTGAGAATAATAACGGAATGGACCCAAGTAAGTTATATGTAGAAGAGTGCTACGCTAACAAGGGACCAACAATGAAGAGAGTACATCCAAGAGCACAGGGTAGAGCTTACAGAATCGAGAAGAGAATGAGCCACATCACTGTTGTTTTAAATGAAAGATAATTATTTTCTAAGAGATAGAAAGGAGTCTTTATGGGACAGAAAGTTAATCCTCATGGTTTAAGAGTCGGCGTAATCAAAGACTGGGATGCAAAGTGGTATGCAGAAGATGATTTCGCTGATAACCTTGTAGAAGATTATAACATTAGAAAATTCCTCAAGAACAAGTTATACGCTGCAGGAATTTCAAAGATTGAAACAGAGAGAGCTTCAGACAGATTAAAGATCGTTATTCATACAGCTAAGCCTGGTATCGTAATCGGTAAGGGCGGTGCTGAAATCGAGAACTTAAAGAAGCAGGTAGAGAAGTTAACATCTGCTAAGAAGTTAAGCATCGACATCAAGGAAGTTAAGAGACCTGATAAGGATGCTCAGCTTGTTGCAGAGAACATCGCTCAGCAGTTAGAGAACCGTATCTCTTTCAGAAGAGCTATGAAGTCTTGCATGGGCAGAACAATGAAGCAGGGAGCTAAGGGTATCAAGACATCTTGCTCAGGACGTCTCGGTGGAGCTGATATGGCTCGTACAGAGTTCTATAGCGAGGGTACAATTCCTCTTCAGACACTTCGTGCAGATATCGATTACGGATTTGCAGAAGCAGATACAACTTATGGCAAGGTTGGTGTTAAGGTTTGGATCTACGAAGGTGAGGTTCTTCCTACAAAGAATAATGCCAACGCTAACGTAGAAAAGGAAGGGAGCGATAAGTAATGTTACTACCTAAGAGAGTTAAACATCGTAGACAGTTCCGTGGTTCTATGGCTGGTAAGGCTACAAGAGGCAATAAGATCACTAATGGTGAATTCGGTATTGTTGCAACAGAACCTTGTTGGATCAAATCAAATCAGATAGAAGCTGCCCGTGTCGCTATGACAAGATATATTAAGCGTGGTGGTAAAGTATTTATAAAGATTTTCCCAGATAAGCCGGTAACAGGTAAGCCTATCGGTGTTCGTATGGGTAAAGGTAAAGGTAACTTGGAGTGCTGGGTAGCAGTAGTTAAACCTGGACGTGTAATGTTCGAGATCTCAGGCGTTGCTGAAGAAACAGCAAGAGAAGCTTTACGTCTCGCAACACATAAGCTTCCTTGCAAGTGCAAGATTGTTTCACGTGCAGACTTAGAAGGCGGTGATAACAGTGAAAATTAATAAGTATGTAGAAGATTTAAAGGCAAAATCAGCTGCAGAGTTAAATGAAGAATTAGTAGCTGCTAAGAAGGAACTTTTCAATTTAAGATTCCAGAACGCAACAAATCAGCTGGACAACACAAGCAGAATTAAGGAAGTTCGTAAGAACATCGCTAGAATCCAGACTGTAATTGCACAGAAGAATGCTTAATTAAGGCATGTAGACTTAGATATCCTAAGAAAGGAGAATAACTGTGGAAGAGAGAAATTTAAGAAAAACTCGTACAGGTAAGGTTATAAGCAATAAGATGGATAAGACAATCGTTGTTGCAGTACAGGACAACGTTAAGCATCCACTTTACAATAAGATCGTTAAAAGAACTTACAAGTTAAAGGCACACGATGAGAACAATGAATGTTTAATCGGAGATGTTGTTAAGGTAATGGAGACTAGACCTTTATCTAAGGATAAGAGATGGAGATTAGTTGAGATTATCAGTAGAGCAAAATAATAAGAATTTATTTGTGATATTACTGAAAGGAGTAGTATTATGGTACAACAGGAAACCAGACTTAAGGTTGCTGATAATACTGGTGCTAAGGAAATTCTTTGTATCAGAGTTATGGGCGGATCTACAAGAAGATATGCAAATATCGGTGATGTAATTGTCGCTACTGTTAAAGAAGCAACACCAGGCGGCGTTGTTAAAAAGGGTGACGTTGTTAAGGCCGTTGTCGTACGTTCAGTAAAGGGCGCACGTCGTAAGGACGGTTCATATATTAAATTTGATGAGAATGCTGCTGTTATAATTAAAGATGATCAGACTCCTAAGGGAACTCGTATCTTTGGTCCAGTAGCCAGAGAGTTAAGAGATAAGAAGTTCATGAAGATCGTATCTCTTGCTCCAGAAGTATTATAGGAGGTACCACAATGTCAGCTGTTAGAATTAAAAAGGGTGATACTGTTAAGGTTATCGCAGGAAAAGACAAAGGCAAAGAGGGCAAGGTATTGTCTGTAAATGCTAAGAATCATACAGCATTAGTTGAAGGCGTTAACATGGTTACAAAGCATGCTAAGCCAAGCGCAGCTAATCAGCAGGGTGGAATTCTCCACCAGGAAGCACCAATCGATATCTCAAATATCGCTTACTCATTAAAGGGTAAGGAAACAAAGATTGGTTATGACTTCAAGGACGGTAAGAAAGTTCGTGTTGCTAAGGCAACTGGCGAAGTTATCGATTAATAGAGGAAGGAGGCAATAATTTTGAGTAGACTTAGAGAATTATACGATAATGAAATTACTAAGAAAATGACTGAGAAATTCGGTTACAAGAATCCAATGATGGTTCCAAAGATCGACAAGATCGTAATTAACATGGGCGTTGGCGAAGCTAAGGAAAATTCAAAGCTTCTTGACACAGCTGTTAAGGAAATGGAAACAATTGCTGGTCAGAAGGCAGTTCTTACAAGAGCTAAGAATTCAATTGCTAACTTCAAGTTAAGAGAGGGTCAGGCAATTGGTTGTAAGGTTACATTAAGAGGAGAGAAGATGTATGAATTCCTTGACAGATTAGTAAACCTTGCATTACCACGTGTACGTGACTTCCGTGGCGTTAGCGCTGATTCATTCGATGGAAGAGGTAATTATGCTTTAGGTATTAAAGAGCAGATTATCTTCCCAGAAATCGAATATGATAAGATTGATAAGGTTAGAGGTATGGATGTAATCATCACAACTACAGCTAAGACTGATGAGGAAGCTCGTGAGTTATTAAGATTATTCAACATGCCATTCAAGAAATAATTAAGGAGGGAAATTCAATGGCTAAGACTTCTATGAAGGTTAAGCAGCAGAGAGCACCTAAGTTCTCTACAAGAGCGTACACACGTTGTACAATATGTGGTCGTCCACATTCTGTTTTAAGAAAGTACGGAATCTGCAGAATTTGCTTCCGTGAATTAGCTTACAAGGGACAGATCCCTGGAGTTAAGAAAGCATCTTGGTAAAATCAATTAACGTAGTCCTGGAAACAGGAAACCAGTTAAATTAAGGAGGAAAATTTCAATGACAGATCCAATTGCAGATATGCTTACAAGAATTCGTAATGCAAATACAGCAAAGCACGACACAGTTGATGTTCCATCATCTAAGATGAAGCTTGCAATCGCTAAGATTCTTTTAGACGAGGGTTATATTAAGTCTTATGAGCTCGTTGAGAACGGTAAGTTCAACGATATCCGTATTACATTAAAGTACGGTGCTTCTAAGAATGAGAAGATCATTTCAGGTCTTCAGAGAATCTCTAAGCCAGGTCTTAGAGTATATGCAAACAAGGAAGAACTTCCAAAGGTTCTCGGTGGTCTTGGTGTAGCTATTATATCTACAAACAAGGGCGTTATCACTGACAAGGAAGCTAGAAAGCTCGGCGTTGGTGGAGAAGTTCTTTGCTTCGTTTGGTAATTATTGAACACTTACACACAGGGAAACGGGAATCCTATCCCATCGTAGTTCAGCGTATATGAATGTTTCCCTCATTATAATTAGGAGGTGCACGGCATGTCACGTATAGGAAGAATGCCTATCGCTATCCCAGCAGGAGTTACTGTTGAGATTGCAGAAAATAATAAAGTGACTGTAAAGGGTCCAAAGGGAACTCTTGAGAGAGTTTTACCAGCAGAGATGGACATTAAGCAGGAAGGTTCTGAAATCGTTGTTTCAAGACCAAATGACTTAAAGAAGATGAAGTCATTACATGGACTTACAAGAACACTTATTCATAACATGATTATTGGTGTTACAGAAGGCTATGAGAAGAAGCTTGAAGTTAACGGTGTTGGTTATAGAGCACAGAAGCAGGGTAAGAAGTTAGTTCTTTCATTGGGCTACTCTCATCCAGTTGAGATGGAAGATCCAGAAGGAATTGAAACAGTTCTTGATGGAACAAACATCATCATTGTTAAAGGTATCAGTAAAGAAGCAGTTGGCCAGTACGCAGCTGAAATCAGAGCAAAGAGAGCTCCAGAGCCATATAAGGGCAAGGGTATCAAGTATGCTGATGAAGTTATCAGACGTAAAGTTGGTAAGACTGGTAAGAAATAATTAAAGGAGAAAACATAATGGTTAGTAAGAAATCAAGAACAGTAGTTCGTGAACAGAAGCATAGAAGATTACGTAATCGTTTTAGTGGTACTGCTGAAAGACCACGTTTAGCTGTGTTCAGAAGCAATAATCATATGTATGCTCAGATTATTGACGACACAGTTGGAAAGACACTTGTATCAGCATCAACTCTTGATAAGGAAGTTAAGGCAGAGCTTGAGAAGACAAATAATGTTGAAGCGGCAGCTGCTGTTGGTACAGTCGTAGCAAAGAGAGCATTAGAAAAGGGAATCAAGACTGTTGTTTATGACAGAGGTGGTTTCATTTATGCAGGTAAAATTAAGGCATTAGCAGAGGCAGCTCGTGAAGCTGGCCTTGAATTCTAAGCGGAAGGGAGATTACAGTATGAAACGTACAATAATTGATGCTAGTCAGTTAGAATTAAATGATAATGTAGTATCAATCAAGCGTGTAACAAAGGTTGTAAAGGGCGGACGTAACATGCGTTTTGCAGCATTAGTAGTTGTTGGTGACGGCAACGGACACGTAGGTGCAGGTGTTGGTAAGGCAGCTGAAATTCCAGAAGCTATCCGCAAGGGAAAAGAAGATGCTATCAAACATTTAGTAGAAGTTCCAATCGATGAGAACGGATCAGTTCCACATGATTTTCTTGGAAAGTTCGGAGGAGCTACAGTATTATTAAAGAGAGCCCCAGAAGGTACTGGTATCATCGCTGGTGGTCCAGCTCGTTCAATCCTTGAGCTTGCAGGTATCAAGAATATCCGTACAAAGTCACTTGGTTCAAACAACAAGCAGAACGTTGTATTAGCAACAATCGAAGGTCTTAAGTCTATGAAGACTCCAGAAGAAGTTGCAAGACTTCGTGGTAAGTCAGTTAGCGAGATTCTTGGTTAATTAAATTGTGATTCCTGCTAAGCAGGAGATGGAGGTTAAAATGGCTGATAAGAAGTTAAGAATAACTTTAGTTAAGTCTCCAATCAGCGCTGTTCCTAAGCATAGAAGAACTGTTGAAGCTATGGGTCTTACAAAGATGCATAAGACAGTTGAACTTCCAGATAATGCTGCTACAAGAGGACAGATTCAGCAGATTGGTTATATGTTAAAGGTAGAAGAAATCTAATTACAGATAAGGAGGTGCAATGATGGATTTATCTAATTTGAGACCTGCAGAAGGTTCAGTATTAAGCGATAATTTCAGAAGAGGTCGTGGACATGGTTCAGGTAACGGCAAGACTGCTGGTAAGGGCCATAAGGGACAGAAGGCTCGTTCAGGAGCACCAAGACCAGGTTTTGAAGGTGGCCAGATGCCATTATATAGAAGAATTCCTAAGAGAGGATTCACTAACAGAAACCGTAAGGAATTCGTTGCTATTAATGTTAATGTATTAGATCGTTTTGATAACGGCGCAGAGGTTACTGTTGATACATTAATCGAGTCAGGAATCGTTAAAGATCCTAAGGACGGAATTAAGATTCTTGCAAACGGCGAGCTTACAAAGAAGCTTACTGTTAAGGCTAACGCATTCAGTGCTGCAGCTAAGGAGAAGATCGAGGCTCTCGGCGGAACCTGCGAGGTGATCTAATATGTTTAAAACACTTGTAGGCGCTTTTAAGAACAAAGATATAAGAAAAAAGATAATATATACATTATTAATTCTTGTTGTTGTCAGAGTTGGAAGTTTACTTCCAATCCCTGGTGTAGACACCAATTATTTTAGTAGCTTACTTAGTGGAATTAATACTGGTGATTTAAGTTATCTCAGTGCTTTTACAGGAGGTTCATTCGAAAGAATGTCCCTCTTTGCGCTGAGCATAACACCATATATCACATCTTCAATCATTATGCAGCTTCTCACAATTGCAATTCCTAAATTAGAGGAAATGCAGAAAGAGGGAGAAGATGGTAGAAAGAAGATTGCATCGATTACAAGATACGTAACAATTGGTCTTTCTTTAATAGAAAGTATCGCTATGGCGGTTGGATTTGGTAGAACAGGTCTTATCAAAGATTCAGCACAGCTTAGCACATTGCATTATGTAGTATGTATAATCGTAGTTGTAGCTGCACTTACAGCTGGTTCAGCAGTATTAATGTGGCTTGGTGAGCGAATCACTGAAAAGGGTGTTGGAAATGGTATTTCAATTGTACTTTTAATTAATATCATATCAGGTATGCCTAGTGATTTTGCTACATTATATAGCACATTTGTTGCACCAAAGACACCTGCAAAGGGCGTTTTAGCAGCAGCAATAATATTAGCAATTCTTATTGTTATGGTTGTTCTTGTATGCTTCCTTCAGGATGGAGAGAGAAGAATTCCTGTTCAGTACTCTCAGAAGGTTAGTGGTAGAAGAACAGTTGGCGGACAGTCAACAAACATTCCATTAAAGGTTAATACTGCAGGTGTTATGCCAATTATTTTTGCATCATCACTTATGCAGTTCCCAGTTATAATTGCACAGTTATTTGGTAAATCATATGAGTGGACCAGATATCTTAGCTCATCATACTGGTGCAGAGTTGAAGCTCCAAAGTATTCAATTGGATTAATAGTATACATAGTACTGCTTATTATATTTGCGTACTTCTATACATCAATAACATTTAACCCAGTTGAGGTAGCTGATAACTTAAAGAAAGCGGGTGGAGTTATCCCAGGAATAACACCTGGTAAGTCTACAAGCGATTATCTTAACAAAATACTTAATTATATCGTATTTATTGGAGCTGTCGGACTTTTAATAATTGCCCTCATTCCAATAATGTGTACAGGATTCTTTAATGCTTCAGTTTCATTTGGTGGAACATCAATCATTATTATTGTTGGTGTTGTACTTGAGACATTAAAGCAGATTGAGTCACAGATGTGCAATCGTTACTATAAGGGATTCCTCAGTGAGTAATTCTTTATATCGCGGATGATATTAGTATAAAATATTGACTTGCCCGGTTTGTGCCGGGTAAGTCCTTTGTGTATTATGATTTATTACGGATATTTATGATTTTGGAATGGAGAAAATGTTATGAAGATAATTATGTTAGGTGCTCCAGGAGCAGGTAAAGGTACACAGGCAAAGAAGATAGCAGCAAAATATGCTATACCTCATATTTCTACAGGAGATATTTTCAGAGCTAATATTAAGAACAATACAGAGCTTGGACAGAAGGCAAAGACATACATGGATAAGGGAGAGCTCGTACCTGATGAATTAGTAGTAGATTTAATCATGGACAGATTCAAGGAAGCAGATTGTGCTAACGGATATGTTCTTGATGGATTCCCAAGAACAATTCCTCAGGCTGAGGCTCTTGATAAGGCTCTTAGTGCTAATGGAGAGTCAGTTGACTATGCAATCAATGTCGAAGTTCCTGATGAAAATATAATAAACAGAATGTCTGGAAGAAGAGCATGTGTAGGTTGTGGAGCAACATATCATATCCAGTTCAATCCAACAAAGGTTGAGGGAATATGTGATGCATGTGGCGAGAAGCTTATCTTAAGAGATGATGATAAGCCAGAGACAGTAAAGAACAGACTTTCTGTATATCATGAGCAGACACAGCCATTAATCGAATACTATTCAGGAAAGGGTGTACTTAAGGAAGTTGATGGTACACAGCCTATGGATGATGTATTTGCTGCAATAGTTAAGATTTTAGGTTAATCATCTATGAGTGATATAAAAGGATATTTTGCAAGTTCTAAAGCAGGCCATGACAAAGGTACTGTGTATATGATTCTCGAATCTGATGATGTATATGTTTATCTGTCGGACGGTAAGTTAAGACCGACAGATAAACTTAAAAAGAAAAAGCTGAAACATGTTCAGCTTATAAAACAAAAAGATAGTGATCTTGCAGAAAAGATAGAGAAAAACCTGTTTATAAGTAATGAAGAAATAAAGTATGCGATTAAGCAGATTAAAACCAGTGCCAAATAATAGGAGGTAAACTTATATGTCAAAGGCAGATGTAATTGAAATTGAAGGAAAGGTAGTTGAAAAATTACCTAATGCATTTTTTAAAGTAGAACTTGAGAATGGACATCAGATACTTGCTACAATCAGTGGTAAGTTAAGAATGAACTTCATCAGAATTCTTCCTGGTGATAAGGTAACAATTGAGTTATCACCATACGATTTAACAAAGGGAAGAATCATTTGGAGAGATAAATAAAAACAATAGGAATATATGTACAAAATATTCTTTATAAATTTTGTAAAATTTTCCTTGCGTTGATAGAAAAGGTTGTGCTATAATAGCAACCGAACTTGTCTGAAAGGAGGCTTTTGCAGTGAAGGTTAGATCATCAGTTAAACCAATTTGTGAAAAATGCAAAGTCATTAAAAGAAAGGGCAGCATCAGAATTATCTGTGAAAACCCTAAGCACAAGCAGAGACAGGGTTAATATCCCTGAAGCAGAGAAGTAGAAGTACTTCTCATATTTCTGCGTTATGATATCAATCTCACTAGTTGATATTATAACTAATTCTGTCTGTATTATGATGGACAGAGAACAGTTTTGCGGCTGCAGCGATGACACATCCGGATAAGTTGACGGTGTTCATTGCTATCAAATATAGTAGACTGAAGGTGACGCACACATTTCAGGCGTTCGAAGCGGGGGATAGAGCATAGAACGAGCTGCGTAGGAATCGGACTACATTTTTCTATCTATATTAATATTAATTTAATTGATCAAACGGAGGTTAAAGAACACATGGCTCGTATTTCAGGTGTAGACTTACCAAGAGAAAAGCGTATTGAAATAGGACTTACTTATGTTTACGGTATTGGCCGAGTAAGAGCATCTAAGATTCTTGAAGAGGCTGGCGTTAATCCAGATACACGTGTTAAGGATCTTACAGATGAAGAAGTAGCAAAGATTGCTAAGGTTATCGATGCTGATCCAGAGCATTTAGTAGAAGGTGACTTAAGAAGAGAAGTTGCCATGAACATTAAGAGATTAAAGGAAATCGGATGCTACAGAGGAATCCGTCATAGAAAGGGACTTCCATGCAGAGGTCAGAAGACAAAGACTAACGCAAGAACATGTAAGGGTCCTAAGAAGACTGTAGCTAATAAGAAGAAATAATTGAATTGTTAAACTCACAGGAGGTTAGTTATCATGGCTCAGAAAGTTACAAAAAAAGTGACAAAGAAGCGTGTTAAGAAGAATGTTGAAAGAGGACAGGCACATATTCAGTCATCTTTCAATAATACAATAGTTACTTTAACAGATGCAGAAGGAAATGCTTTATCATGGGCATCTGCAGGTGGACTCGGATTCAGAGGATCTAAGAAGTCTACTCCTTATGCAGCACAGATGGCAGCTGAAACAGCTACAAAGGCTGCATTAGTTCACGGATTAAAGTCTGTAGACGTTATGGTTAAGGGACCAGGTTCAGGTAGAGAAGCTGCTATTAGAGCACTTTCAGCAGCTGGTCTTGAAGTTACAAGTATTAAGGATGTTACTCCAGTTCCACACAATGGATGCCGTCCACCAAAGCGTAGAAGAGTTTAATTTAGGGAGGTAAGATTACAATGGCAGTTAATAGAACACCTGTCCTCAAGAGATGCAGATCTCTTGAATTGGATCCTGTATATTTAGGAATAGATAAGAAATCTAGAAGAAAGGCAAAGAACGCTGGTAGAAAGGTTAGCGAGTATGGAATGCAGCTTCGTGAGAAGCAGAAGGCTAAGTTCATCTATGGTGTATTAGAGAAGCCTTTCAGAAATTACTATAAGAAGGCTGAGAGACAGAAGGGTATGACTGGTGAGAACCTTATGATCATGCTCGAGCTCAGACTTGACAATGTTCTTTTCAGATTAGGATTCGCTAGAACAAGAAAAGAAGCAAGACAGATCGTTGATCACAAGCATGTATTAGTTAATGGTAAGTGCGTAAACATCCCTTCATACCTTGTAAAGGCTGGAGATGTTATCGAAATCAGAGAGAAGTCTAAGTCATCAGCAAGATACAAGGAAATCCTTGAGTCTACTAACGGAAGACTTGTTCCAGAGTGGTTAGAGGCAGATGCAGACGCTCTTAAGGGATCAGTTAAGTCAATGCCTACAAGAGAAGTTATTGACGTTCCTGTAAACGAGATGCTTATCGTCGAGTTATATTCTAAGTAATCCGTACCGGAAATATAGAATAAAACTTATAAAACCCATAAAAAGGAGGGACTATACATGGTTGATGCAGATTTTAATTTCAAGATGCCAAAGATTGAGATGACAGAAAAATCAGAAGATGGCAAGTATGGAAAATTTGTTGTTGAGCCACTCGAAAGAGGATATGGTTTAACATTAGGTAATTCTTTAAGAAGAATTATGCTCTCTTCATTAGTTGGTACAGCTGTAAGCAGTATCAAGATTGAAGGTGTACTTCATGAATTCAGCTCAATTCCAGGTGTTAAGGAAGATGTTACTGAGATCGTCATGAACATCAAGCAGTTATCAATCAAGAACAACGGAAATTCTGTTGAGCCTAAAGAAGCACATATTGACTTCGTAGGCGAAGGTGTAGTTAGAGCATCAGATATTCAGGTTGATCCTGATATTGAAATAATCAATCCGGATCTTGTTATTGCACATCTTAATGGTGCAGACAGCAAGCTCACAATGGAACTTACAATCACTAATGGTCGTGGTTATGTAAGCTCTGAGAAGAATAAGAGAGATGATCAGCCAGCAGGCGTTATCGCTATTGATTCAATCTACACACCAGTAGAGAGAGTTAACATGGCAGTTCAGAATACTCGTGTAGGTCAGGATACAGATTTTGATAAGCTTACACTTGATATTTTCACTAATGGAACAATAGAACCAGATGAGGCTTTAAGTCTCGCAGCTAAGGTTTTAAGTGAACATTTAAAGGGATTCATCAATCTTTCAGAGAACGCTCAGAAAGTGGAAATCATGGTTGAGCAGGAAGAGGATGAGACTACTAAGGTTCTTTCAATGAGCATTGAAGACCTTGAATTATCTGTTCGTTCATCTAATTGTCTTAGAAGAGCTGGTATCAACACAGTTGAAGAGCTTTGCAACAAGACATCAGATGATATGATGAAGGTAAGAAACTTAGGTAAGAAGTCTTTAGATGAAGTTCTCCTTAAGCTTAAGGAAATGGGCTTACATCTTAGACCTAACGAAGATTAATTTGTAGATACGGCGGCTATACAGTAAGTCCATAAGCGCATGTGTAGCTGTTACAAATGGAGGTAAATCATGGCAAAATATAGAAAGCTCGGCAGAACATCTAGCCAGAGAAAGGCTTTATTAAGAAGTCAGGTAACAGCATTAATCGAGAATGGCAAGATTGTTACTACAGAGGCAAGAGCCAAGGAAGTAAAGAAGATGGCTGAAAAGCTCATCACACTTGCGGTTAAAGAGAAAGACAACTACGAGACAGTTAAGGTTTCAGCTAAGGTTCCTAAGAAGGATGCTGAAGGCAAGAGAGTTAAGGAAGTTGTTGATGGCAAGAAGGTTACTGTATATGAGACAGTAGAGAAGGAAATCAAGAAGGATCTTCCTTCAAGACTTCACGCTAGAAAGCAGATGGATAAGGTTCTTTACACAGTTACAGAAGTTCCTACAGCAGCTGCTGGAAAGAAGAAGAATACTAAGACTGTAGACCTTACAAATAAGTTATTTGATGAGATCGCACCTAAGTATGCTGATCGTCAGGGCGGTTACACAAGAATCGTTAAGATTGGTTTAAGAAAAGGTGATGCAGCAATGGAAGTTCTTCTTGAATTAGTTTAATTTCAATTGCAATTTAAGCGGGTAAGGAAACTTATCCGCTTTTTTTGAAATCTGCGGTAAGACTTAAAAGGGCAGGAGGTCATATGGGAATAGTTAAAGCTGAAAACCTCACATTTGAATATATAAGACGAGATGAAGAAGGTAATGTTGAGGGAATAACTAAGGCTGTTGATAATATGAGCATTGACATCAAGCAGGGCGATTTTGTTGCTGTGTTAGGTCATAATGGCTCCGGTAAATCAACATTTGCAAAACATTTGAATGCGCTCGTTATGCCGACAGAGGGAACTGTGTGGGTTGATGGTATGGATACAAGGGAAGAGGAGAATACTTTGAAGGTCAGACAGACTGCCGGAATGGTATTCCAGAACCCTGATAACCAGATAGTTGGAACTCTTGTTGATGAAGAGGTTGGATTCGGACCTGAGAATATTGGTGTTCCAACAGAAGAAATATGGGAACGAGTTGAAAAGAGCCTGAAAGCAGTAGGAATGTATGCTTTCAGAAACCAGTCGCCAAACAAGCTATCTGGAGGACAGAAGCAGAGGGTAGCGATTGCGGGAATTGTAGCAATGAAACCAAAATGCATTGTATTGGACGAACCAACGGCAATGCTTGATCCGTTAGGAAGAAAAGATGTACTTAGAGTACTTCACGAATTAAACAGGCAGGAAAATGTAACAGTCATTCTTATTACTCATTACATGGAGGAAGTTATTGATATAGATAAGCTTTATGTAATGGATGATGGAAAACTGGTTATGTCAGGAACACCAAGAGAAATATTCTCACAGGTTGAGAAGTTAAAAGAATTAAGACTTGATGTACCACATGTTACAGAATTAGCCTATGAACTTCAGAAGGAAGGTGTTCCGCTGAAAAATGGAATATTAACTTCAGAAGAATTCACAGAGGAACTCATTAGAGTTAGAAATGAGGGTTTCAATGTCAATAATAGTAGATAATATCAGCTACATTTATGAAAAAGGTACTGGCTTTGAGAGACAGGCTTTAAAAAATGTAAGCTGTGCAATAGAAGACGGTGAGTTTATCGGACTTATTGGTCATACTGGTTCGGGTAAATCCACGTTTATACAACATCTTAATGGACTTGTTAAACCGACTGAAGGCCATATATATTACAATGGCAGAGATATATATGAGCAGGGCTTCAATATGAAGGATTTAAGAAGCAAGGTGGGTCTGGTTTTCCAGTATCCGGAACACCAGCTTTTTGAGACTGAGATATTCAAAGATGTATGTTTTGGCCCTAAGAACCTTGGCCTTTCACAGAAGGAGGTTGAAATCAGAGCATTTGAGTCGTTAAGACTGGTTGGAATAGATGATAATATGTTTTATCAGTCGCCATTTGATTTGTCAGGAGGACAGAAGAGAAGGGTTGCCATTGCAGGTGTACTTGCGATGAAACCTGATGTTCTTATTCTGGATGAACCAACGGCTGGCCTTGACCCTAAGGGAAGAGATGATATTCTTAATTGTCTTAGGTATTTAAGGGAAGAGACAGGAATGACTATTATTCTTGTGTCACACAGCATGGATGATGTTGCTAACTATGTGAGCAGAATTATGGTAATGAATGATGGTGTGCTGACATATGATGACACTCCAAGAAATGTATTCAGGCATTATAAGGAGCTGGAGGCAATAGGACTAGCAGCACCACAGGTAACTTATTTGATGAATGATTTAAAACAGGCAGGCTTTGATGTTAATACAGATGCTATCACAATAGATGAAGCGAAGGAAAGCATTTTGTCAGCACTGGGATAAAGGAAGTAATATGATTCGAGATATAACAATAGGACAGTATTATCAGGCAGATTCGGTAATACACAGACTGGACCCGAGAGTTAAGCTTATGGGTACCTTAATATTCGTAATATCCCTGTTTCTGGGAAGTAATATTTGGCTGTATCTTGTTGTAGCAGCATTTCTGGCAATAGTAATTGCATTGTCTAAGATACCTCTTAAATTCATTCTTAAAGGTCTTAAGGCAATTGTAATATTAATTGTAATCAGTGCGGCATTTAATCTGTTCCTGACGCCGGGAACGCCTCTTATTAAGATATGGAAGCTGACGATAACGCATGAAGGCCTTAATACGGCTGTATTCATGGTTATAAGGCTTATTTTTCTTATTATGGGTTCATCCCTTATGACACTTACAACAACGCCTAATAACCTTACAGACGGGCTTGAAAAGGGACTTGGATTTCTTAAATACATTAAAGTTCCGGTTCATGAAATTGCAATGATGATGTCAATTGCATTGAGGTTCATCCCGATTCTTATTGAGGAAACAGATAAGATAATGAAGGCACAGATGGCGCGAGGTGCAGACTTTGAGTCAGGTAATATTATTAAGAAGGCAAAAGCCATGATACCTATTCTTGTGCCTTTATTCATATCAGCGTTCAGAAGGGCTAATGAACTTGCAATGGCTATGGAGGCGAGATGTTATCACGGTTCTGAAGGAAGAACCAAGATGAAGCCGCTGAAATACTCCAGAAGAGATATTAATGCATATCTTATTATCGCATTGTATCTTGCATGCATTATTGTGGTTAAGGTTACGCTTAAGTTAATATAATCAGTGTGTATACAGATATGACATTTATAATAGTTTGATTCTGGCTTTTAAGGAGGAACGCCATGCGAAGAATAAAGCTTATCGTAGCTTATGATGGAACAGAATATTCCGGCTGGCAGATTCAGCCGGAAGCACCAACTATAGAAATGTATCTTGACAAGGCAATTTGCGAGCTTACAGGTGAAAATGTGCATGTGACCGGAGCAAGTCGTACAGACGCAGGTGTGCATGCATATGGAAATGTAGCTGTATTTGATACGGAGTCGACTATACCGGGGGACAGATTCACATTTGCACTAAACAGATTCCTGCCGGATTCAATTGTTATTCAGGATTCATGGGAAGTGGCTGGGGATTTCCACCCAAGACACTGTAACACAAGAAAGACTTATGAATACCGCATACTTAATACCGCTGTGCCATTGCCTCAGAAGCGTAATTTCACATGGCATGTTGCAGGAAGCATTGACATTGAAAAAATGAGAGAAGCTGCTGCATATATTGTTGGTGAGCATGATTTTAAAAGCTTCTGCTGTGTGAGAACCCAGGCGGAATCGACAGTAAGAATTATATATTCACTTGAAGTTCTGCAGGAAGGCAGTGAAATAATTATCAGAATTAAAGGTAACGGATTCTTATACAATATGGTAAGAATTATTACAGGAACGCTTATTCAGGTAGGAAAAGGAAGATTCAAGCCTGAGTATGTGAAGCAGATGTTAGAGGCGAAGGACAGGACTGTTGCAGGGCAGACTGCTCCTCCACAGGGACTTACACTTGTCGGCATAGAATATGTGGATAATGATGACGCAAGAATTGTATGATGTGGATAACTTTTTTGAGAAAACATTTGTAAAAGCATATTGACACACGTGGTTATGTGTTATATAATTCAGAAATGTGGCGTGACAAGTGCGCCTATAATTAAGGTTTTAAGTGTTTCACCAATGCCCCGGAGAGACATTTATATACATTAATAATTAAGCATTATAGCAATATTTCAGGAGGAAAACTAATGAAAACTTATATGGCTAGTGCATCTACAATCGAAAGAAAATGGTATGTAGTAGATGCTGCAGATTATACATTAGGTCGTTTAGCATCACAGGTTGCTGCTGTGTTAAGAGGAAAGAATAAGCCAACTTACACACCATTCCTTGACTGTGGTGACAACGTTATCGTAATTAACGCTGATAAGGTTAAGGTTACAGGAAAGAAGCTTGACCAGAAGGTTTATTACAGCCACTCAGACTATGTTGGTGGTTTAAAGGAAACAACACTTAAGGAAATGATGGAAAAGAAGCCTGAGAAGGTTATCGAGCTTGCTGTTAAGGGAATGCTTCCAAAGGGACCTTTAGGACGTCAGATGTTCACAAAGCTTCATGTTTATGCTGGTCCAGATCATGAGCAGGCAGCTCAGAAGCCAGAAGTATTAAAGTTTTAATGTAAGGACACATATAAGGAGGAATTAACAGTGGCTAAGAAAGCAAACGGAAAGTTCTACGGAACAGGTAGAAGAAAAAGCAGTATTGCTAGAGTATATTTAGTACCAGGTACAGGTAATATCACAATAAATAAGAGATCACTTGATGAGTATTTCGGTCTTGAGACACTTAAGGTTGTTGTAAAGCAGCCATTAGCTCTCACAGAGACAGCTGACAAGTTCGATGTAATCGTTAACGTACACGGTGGCGGATACACAGGTCAGGCTGGTGCTATCAGACATGGTATCTCTAGAGCACTTCTTCAGGTTGATTCAGACGAGTACCGTCCATCACTTAAGAAGGCTGGTTTCTTAACAAGAGATCCAAGAATGAAGGAAAGAAAGAAGTATGGTCTCAAGGCTGCACGTCGTGCTCCACAGTTCTCAAAGAGATAGTTTTTCTCTTACAGAGAAATCAAGAAAAGCCCGATTTACAAGGGTTACAGAAGTTGTGGAAAGTTGTCAAATGTGTTGGAAATTACATCATATGCAACACATATGCAACAGGAATGCAACAAATATATCAATGATATGTATAGGACATTTTCAGAGCAATCTGGGAATGTCCTTTTTTGTTAAGCTCCATAATTAAATTGCTTTGCAATTTACGTGCTCCGCACTTTAAGATTCTGTCGCTATTTCCTCGGGCGAAAGTAAGGTCTCGCTTTGTTCGACTTTCCTTTCCTTCCTCGTCATATTTTATTAATCGCATCTACTAACTCCTTAATATCAAAGTGGGTATATACCTTTTCTGTAAGTGTCATAGCTCCTGAGTGCCCCACAATCTTCTTAATAATTGTCTGGTCGACTCCAGCTTCTGCTAACATGGACACGCATGTGTGTCTGCAACAGTGAGGTGTGCGATTAATCTTTAACTGTTCCATTAATGGCTGGAAGTAGCTGTCATAATAGTTTCTGTAGGTGAAATGCTTTCCGTCTTCTGTATGAAGCAGATATTCACAGTCAGGGCATGATGCGTACCAACTCTTGTAGAATGGAAGAACCTTATCTGCAATGGGTACTTTTCGGATGCCGTTTTCTGTTTTACTGCTGATTACATCAAAGTACTGTTCATCGAGGTGAACATGTTCCTTTTTCAAATCAAGCAATTCGGAAATTCTGACTCCGTTGTAGAGAAGCATCAGAACAATCTGATAATACTTATCATCTTTCTGTTCCCAGATTCTCTCAATTTCATCCTTTTCAAATTTGTTTCTGTCATACTTATTCGGGTTGCGGTCTTTGTACTGTGCTACATCCACAAAACTTGAATAATCTTTGTTGCAAATATCGTTTTTCAAGGCGTAATCGTAAAGCTGATTGAAAAGCACTTTGATTTTCCTGAGAGTAGGATAATTCTTACCACAGGTATCAATGACATTTTGCAAATCCACTAATCGGATATCCTTAAAAACTTTGTTGTAGAGAGTACCGCAGGCTTTATAGGATGCGGTATATCCTTTGACATTGGATTCGGATACAGTAGGATACTTACGCTTGGACCATTCTTCATATACATCAGAGAAGGTCATCTTGGCAGCTTTGGTATCGAATGGATTATTGTTGTACTCTGCAAGCATCTGTAAGCCTTCAGCTCTTGTAGCTGCATATCCAACTGTAATCATATCCTGAACCTGTTTGTCCTTTTCCTTATCGTAGTGCCAGCCTGTTGTCTTTCTGACCTGATAAGGCTTTCTTCTTTTTCCGGAAAGTTTTACAACGCTTCCGTATCCGTTGGGTAACTTCATAAGCACCATTCCTTTCGCTTTGGATTCAGCAAGCTGATAGCGAAACAGAGTAGTTGCTAATCCTCGTGGATTGTTTTTGTTACACTTGGGCGTATGGTTTTCCAAATCTCATAATTATCTTCTGTCTGACTGCCGGATGAAAGTAATTCCTTCATTGCCTGCCAGTCTTTTAAAAATTGTACAAGACTCTTGTTGTCAAAAAATATTCCCGGTTCGCCATCTACCTCTTTAATTGATACATTGAATATTTCATCAATGGCAAAGAGGAGAGGGAGTACATCGCCATCAGTCTGAATGTCAAACTCAACTAATGAGTTTACATTGACATTAAGTGCTTCGGCAATTTTCCTAAGTTGTTCAGGTTTTGGAATATTCTTGCCTAATTCATACTTGCGTATGGCAACTTCGTGGATGCCACATGCTTCTCCAAGTTCTTTTTGCGTTAATCCTCGAAATGTACGGATTAGCTTAATTTTTTTGCCTGTATTCATCTTACCAACCTCCTGTACAGTCAATCTAACATATCAAAAATGAATTGTCAACATTATTATTAACGCTATTGACAGAGCAAGCAAAGGTCTATATAATACAAAACACAAACAGAGCAAGAAATGCTCTATATACAGGAGGTGGTAGAGATGCCAGAGGTACAATATAAGGTTGATTTACCAGCTTTTACAGGACGGAATGTACCAATCAAAGAAATTGCGCAGGCAATGGGGAAGGATGCACAGTATGTAAGGGTTGGACTTCAACAGGGAATTCTCAAATTCGGAACGGCAATGAAAGTAGGCAACTCAAATGAGTTCAGCTACTATTGTTCGGATAAGAAAGTTTGGGAAGAAACAGGTTACTTCAGAGATGTATCGGAAGCGGTATAGATTAGGTTAGGTTAGGAAAGGATGTGGTCACGATGGATAGATATATCAGTATGGAAGGTAGCTAATATACACCGACGAAGTTTACTTCTTGTCGGTGTAACCCTCGGAGAGTCCCAGCAGATTTGGCGCAGACAATGGCACATTGGATGTGACAAATCTGCTAGGAAGTTATCATCTTCGGCAGAGCCGAGATGATAAGCGAGTGGGAAATCTAATTTAAGAAGGAAGGAGAGGTGCCTATGGGTAATGTTTCTTACTCGGCACATATTAGCAATGGAAAGAGTGCCATAACAAGTAAGAGTAAATTGCTTGGAGTAGCAAAACACAATTTGCGGAAGTATAAATCGCCGGAATACAGTTCCGATAATATTTTACTTTTGAGAGGAACGGAAGATTTGTATCAGGATGTGAAGAATGTCTATCATCAGGAATTTGATGAAGCGGTACAACAATATAATCAAAAGCAAAAGCGGGCTGACAGACGGATAGAGGATTACTTTGAGCATGTAGCCAATTTGGATCAGGATATGGCAGTCGAGATTATTTTTCAATGCGGAGATAAGAAATTCTGGGAAGAACATGCGGATAAAAAAGAAAAGATGTACAATGTGTATGCTTATCTGTTATCCACAATGGAAAGACTTCTTCCGAATTTCAAAGTGGCAAATGCAGTGATACACTTTGACGAGGCAAGTCCTCATATGCATGTGGTAGGAGTTCCGGTATGGGAAGGTGCTAAAAAAGGACTGGCAAAGAAGGTGTCCAAGCGTAATGTATTCACGCCGGAAAGTTTATCTGTAATATTACAGGATAAATTAAGGGAAGAAGCAGGTTCGTGTTTCAAGTTCAATGTGAAGGAAGAACTTGCTGAGAAAAAGCAGGGACGGAATCATGATTTGTCGGTTATGGAATACAAAGTTGCCAAAGAAACTGAGCGTTTGGAAGAATTGCAAAGGGAAGTGGTGGATACAGATAATGAATTATTTGCATCAAAACTTGCTTACCGTCAGGTGCAGCGTGAGAATGAAGACGAGCTTAGAGAAATCAAACAAGAGATTTCTGAAAAGCAAAGTGAAAATCTGAAACTGGATTATGCGATTTCTTATAAGAGGGATAAGTTGGAAGAATACGAGGATGAGATCTCCAAGTGGGAACAGTTTAAGAATACACTGGCAATGCTTAAAGAGTATATTTCAGCATATCTTCCTCTGTCGCCGCTGATTGAAGAATTTGCAAATTGTGTAGAGCATAAGAAGGATATTGAAGCAGGAAACAGTTTCAGAGGTTTACTAAATGCATTGGGGCAGTTCCTGAGAGCATTTAAAGAATTGATTGTTGATGGCGTGTGCTGGTTTCCGAGGCTTATGCGATGGAAAACGAGTAAAGGAGAGGTTGCACCGGTTTTCTCGGACTATAAGAATGAAGGATATGATTACCGATTGAAAGCATATATGAATGTTGTAACAAAAGAAAAGTACAGCATTGACAGCATTCAGGAAGAAATTAAGCCGGAGAATCGAATTGGTAAGCTGGAGCAGTTGGAACAAGGCATTGTGGCAGCAGAAGAGATAGTACGAGAGATGGAGAGCACGAGGATACGGGAGAGGTAATGATAAGCCGGATGTTGTTTGGCAGAAGTTCAAATAGTGTTCGGCTATATGTTATGCGAGATCAGACATTAGGCGGATATAAGCGATTAAAAGAAGTGGTTTGTGTGTCATAAATTGATGCATGAACCACTTTTCATTTTACTTTCTAGCAAATAGTCACAAAGCACATGGTGATAAGTGACAAATAGTCACGAAAAGCAAGATGCAAAGATTTATCATATGAAAAGAGGTGGTAAAATGGAATTGAAACAATTGATAAATAGGTTGAAGATATTAGCAGATTATTTTTTGAGCAATGGCGTAGAGGATATATATACTAATAGTAAGATATATGAAGTCCTTATTGCTGAGCAATTTGGACATCAAATTATTAATGGACATGCATATACTCCTGATGCAAGAGATGAAAAGGGAGAATTTTATGAGTATAAACATTATAAAGTTTCTAGTTCTAATCATACATGGACATTTAATGATTTTACTGATAGGACGATTGAGAAATTGTATTATGTAAAAGAAGTTTATTTTGCGGTAATTAATGATGAGTATACTATTCCGGATATTGAAAAAATATTTATTGTTCCAGGAGAAGAAGTTGCGAGATATATGGAAGAAAAGACGCAACATATTTCTAATTTAAGGAAAATGATTAATATTAGTCCAAAGCAGATTATGAGTAATATGGCCTACGATATAATTGAAATGGAAAAAACTACTTGTTCGAGTAAGCTAAAAGAGATTTTTATGACAGCATCAAAGATTGAGGCGATTACAGGTGTTGAAGGGATTTTGACAAGTAATAAATTGTGGGAATTATTAGTGGCATATGAGCTTAATCACAATGTTAATTCGGAGCAGAGAAAACATGATGCATATGACGAATTAGGGCGTACGTATGAATATAAAGTTAGCAGTGTTCCCCACTGGACATTTCAGGATATTACGCAAAATGTATTAGACGGATATTTAGATGATGAAAAAATTGTTTTGGCAGTAGTTGATAAAAAAGGATTTTCTGTAGAAAGAATCTGCTTTTGTAATCCAAATGCGATTGTTTCGATATTGCAATGTAAATTGCAGGACAGGATTAATTGTAAAAAAACTATCAGAAGAATTAGTTCGTATATAGGAATGTCGGATGTGAGACGTATGATTGATGGAGGAGATGCAGAATGGGTTCTTTAGATATATTTGTGGAAAACATTAATCGATTGGCTGCCTACCATCATTTAGATACATATGCGGATATAGCAAAATTTTTAAATGTTACAGAAGATTCAATAAAGCGTTGGCAAAGTAAAACCAGATGTCCTTCTTTGAAAAAAATTGATCAAATGGGTGATAGAATAGGTTGTCATTCCTATGCGTTGATACAAAAAAATGGAGAAATTTTTGCAGAAATTGAATTTTTGCAGAATAATTCACGAGAAATTTTATTACGTAACTTGCAAGAATATTTTATGCAAGCAGGTAGATTTTCTTGGAATGATAAAGCGGCAATGTTTTATGGTTTTGTCAGCGAAGATGCTTTGAAATCGTATTTTAGAGAAGAAAATTTTAAAACACCACCATTAAGTAAACTAGATGAAATGGCGGAGTCGTTGGGAAAACCGACATATGAGCTGATTAAGGAGGTTGAATTAGATGAGAAAACAAATACCTGATAGCGTAAATAATAGATTAAATAGAATCAAGACGGCAATAGAAGATGTTCCTAATACTGTACCAAATGAAATGCGTACAACTTTTAATTTTAAAGGACGTAAATCGCCAGATATAGCTGAAAAGGTTATAGAAGCAGTGTGTGATAGTGATGATGTTATTTATGATCCTTTTATGGGATCTGGTTCGTTTGTGTATGCAGCAATGGGAAATGTAAAAAAAATTTATGCAACAGAGCTGGATAATTACACGTTTAATGCAGTTATGGTGTTGATGAATAGAGTGGATATGCTCAAATTGGAAGAACTCTTTGCTCTCGTAAAGAGTGATGTTTATGAAGAAATAATGGCATTGTATGAAACATCTTGTTGTGGCTGTAAGAACTATATATATAAAGTTTTATTTGATCCGGAAGAAGGGAAAGATGGGTACTTTAATCCTTCTGGCAATAGAGAAATTGTAGATGGAAAAAATGTAAAGCTTGTAGAAAAATGTCCTATTTGTGGCGAAAAAGCGAAAAAATTTGATGAGGAGGACTATAAAAAATTAATTGAATTGGATAAAGTAAATGTAGATAGATTTCCGAGAAATCAATACATTGTAAATAGTAGAATTAATATTACGGCATCAACTGGGGCAGACAAATATGATAGGATTTTTACACAAAGAAACAAGATTGCATTATTGATGTTACAGGATGCAATAAATAAGTTTGAAGCATCAGAAGAAAGGGATGTGTTAGAACAAGTTTTAGTTGCGTCTATTTCTCTTGCAAGGATTGCGATGTATGGTTCGAGTACAGATATTTTGTATCATGTTGTAGGACATGGTGCGCAGGATATGAATGTTTGGTTACTTTTTGAAGATAAATATAAAAGCTTTTGCAAGTTCAAAGCGGCATATAGCACAAAACAGATTGGAACGACGGATTCAGAGGTGACAATTGTAAACAAAGATTATGCATCTTTTATAGATGAAAATCCCAATTTGAAGGTAGATGTTATTTATACAGATTTTCCATACACAGATCAAGTTCCATATTTGGAGAGAAATCAACTATATCGTGTATGGTTGGAAAAGTTCTATGATTCTAAATATGCTTTAACAGAAGATATGTTAGAGCAAGAGATTGTTCAAACAAATGCGGAAAGCCGAATAACAAAAAGAGATATAGAGAATTATTATAAAGATATTGATAATATGTTTGCACATTTTTCGCAAGTTTTAAATGATGATGGGCTTGTTTTCTTCACTATGAAGCTAGGGAAAGCAAAGTATTTTAAAACGTATATTGAAATTGTGAATTTGGCACGAAAAAATGGATTTGAATATGCATATCAAGTAGGTGTTGAAAAGAAAGATCCAACAATGCGAAAGCAAACAGCATTTACTAATACATTTATGAATGAAATGATAGTTGTTTTCTATAAGCTACCGGAGAATGACAGATATTGGTATATTGAAAACGAAAATTATGAATTTTTACTTGTGAAAAAAGTGTATTCATATTTAATACGAACCAAGGAGTATGTAACTCTGACAAGTGCTGTAACACTGGTTTGCAATGATTTAAAGTCGAAATATTCATACATAGCGAATGAACAAGATATATTGAAAATAAAAACTTTGTTAGAACAATATTTTAAAGTAGATGACGGTTGTATACAAATAGATAATAACCAATTGTACTTAGATATTGAGGATACAACAGACTTATATACAAAATTATATGATTTGATGCCTATTTTTATAAGACGGCTTTTGAATAACAAAGGTAAGTTTGTGTTGGAAGATATTTATTTTGAATTGGTAAATTCATTGTGTGATGGTAATCCAAAAACTATTGCACAGATTTTGGAAGATGAAAGTCATCAAAGGGATATCGAGAACTTGATATTGAATTATTGTCAGAAGGATGGACAGTATTATGTTGAGAGAAAAGATATAAGTAAACCAAATGAAGATGCTATAGATATTTCAACTTTAAGTGGTACAGATTTTGAAATCTTGGTACAGAGTTTATTGCAGGAGGAGGAATATGAAAATGTTGTAAAAATGGGTGGTGCTGGCGATTTGGGTGTTGATATAATTGCGTCTAAACGACAGTCGGATAGATTGTTGCATTATATTTTTCAATGTAAACGTTGGGCATCTAATGTGGGCTCAGACCCTATACAGCGTTTGTATGCAGAAAGAATGAGAAGAGGGTTGGATTATGCAGTATGCGTAACAACTTCTGGATATACAAAGGATGGGAAAAAAGTTGCAGTGGATTTAGACGTTGAAATTGTCGATGGAAATCAACTGATGCAACGACTTGATAGATATTATCCGGGTAAGTATTACAATGGAATTCAGGAAGGTTGAGAGGAAAGCAAAAATGCGAGGGTGACCTCGCATTTTTGCTATTTCCATTTGGCGATAGAAGAATCCCAAGTTAAATGTTTTTCAAAAATATCGACAAGGGAAGAATATTTACTGGAGAGTTTTTGAAGCCAACCGTTTTGAATTAAAATTTCCATTAATCCATTATCATATAATTCTGGAGTAGATAACGGACCATTGGATTTTACCATATACTTAGCTTGTCGAATTATATTGTGCTCAATTTCAGATACATCTTCCTCAGCAATATGCTTGATAGGAGTAGTACTTCTAGAAAAAATCAGTATAGAATCGCCATTTAGAGATTTTTTAGGACTAATAATATTTTTTAGAGTGACGGTTTTTTCAATATGTATCTGAGTAATAAATCTAAAACAATTTTTCTCCAAAATTGATATCAGTTCGTTCCAAACATTTAAGTTGCAATCATGAAAATATAAACATAAATAGTGATTAAGTTTTAACTTGTGTGAGCACATATTAAAAACTAAATCCAATAAATGAAAATAATCTTCTCTGTTTTTGCTACGAGATGGAGCAGAAGATACAATTATTTCGTCATTTAGATTATAATCTAAATTCAGAAATGGTTTATACAATTGCATATATTCCGAATATAAAACTTGTTCCAAGTAGGGAGGATCAGTAATGATTAAATCAACACCATTGTCTGGAATGTCATGTTCTGTAATCAGCTGACTGCCTTTCTGCAAAAGTAAACAGTTTCCGGGTGATAGCATATTGTATGATTCGGCTATTTGAGAATCTGCATAATTATTCTTCATAAACGGAATGACATCAAAAAATTTCTTAATTTTTTTTGTGTATATGTCAATAATATTTTTCTCTACACAATCTGTTTTAGGTATCCATAATGGCCATTGTGAATTTGAATGTTTATCGGTTATTTTGCATAAATGTAGTATGGACATAAGGATATACTTCAAAATATTTTGATATGCGGGTTCGTACTTGTTAATGATGCTAAGTATATCGTCTAAAACAGAAATATTTCGACCTGTAAAAATATTTTTAATATCGTCATTTTCCGTTACTGCTATTTTGGAATTGTATAGCAAACTAGTTTTTGCAATATTTTTTAGCTTACGCGTTGTGCCTAATTTAGCATAATCTGTTTTATCTGGTAACTTAATACCTTTTTTTGTGCAACTGCAACTATAATTTATGGCTTTGATTGTTATATTAGAACTTGTACGTTCTGGTTTATCAAAAATCACTTTTGAAATGATACCAGTGGAATTGCATTTAGGACAAGTTGTTTCATAATAGTGTCTTAAAGAATTAAGTTCTTGGATAAAATTTTCAAGTGTGACTTTTATATCAGGAGTAGCATTAATAGATAATAAGACTTTTGAAATAAATAATGGCATATCATTAATGTCACAACCTATAGCACAACGAGATAAGTCACTTTTGATTGCTTCAAGTGTCGTTACACCGGAACCAAGGAAAGGATCAAAAATGACGTCGCCTCTATTTGATAGGGCATCTATCAAACTGTCACAGATATTAAAAGCTTTTTGAGACCAATACATATGTGAGTTATACATTGGATTGTTTTTTGTAGGTGTCAAGTTACATAGTTCATTCTTTAAAGAATCTATATTAACATGATTAATGTTCTTATCTCCGCATAATATTAGATATTCCAATACCTTTTTTTGTTTGCTGTTGCGATGATTAGCATGATTATAACTTTGTGTCACAACATTAACACGAGCGTTGGTATAGTGTTTTTTAGCAATCTCGATTAATTCATCAATGGAAATGGTGTATCTGTCAGTAGCTTGATTTTCTCTGTCTTGAGGGTAAGCATAGCTAATGGCTAAATTAGTGTTATTATGTGCACAAAAACTGATTAAGTTTTCCAAAGATTGCTTTGCAGAACCACGCTGGCTCAATTTGGATTGATAGCGTCCTTCTGTATATAATCCCTTTGTATATCCGCTTTTTGTAGTAGTCAATTCGGGATATTCATATTTGGCAGCAACATTTAATAAATGGTAATATCTTGAATATTGCATATCTGTATATGGGGGATCAGCATATACTAAGCCCACATTAGAAAAAATCTTTTGATCTAATAAATCTTCAAAGTTTGAATTGAAAACCATATTCTTTCCTGAAAACTTGGAAAGAGGAAGTGTTATATATTCTTTGAATTTCTTTATAAACAGCTCGTATACATTTTTTTGGCGCTGAATAAAAAGGCGTGATTGATTTTTTTTAAGACTAAGAGGTTGCGCCATATGTCCGTCTTTAGAAAAAACAGTTTCTTTCATAGCATAAAATAAGCATGAAAGAAGGGAATTTTTATATTGCGGAAAATGTAAATTGATTACTTTTATAAGACAATCAATATCAAGGGCTTGGTTTATTCCATAATAGTTAGTAGCATAGTACGTTGTAAACAAGTAAAAGTTGTGTGTCTGCTTTATACTATCTACAGTTAATTTGCTTTTTGTTATATTAGAATATTTATTGTTCCACACAGTTGGATATATATCGTATAAAGTAACCAGTTGTTCATAGTTTACTTTGTCGAGAGCAAGTTGTTCTTCCTTGACAAAGTCTATAATAGGTTTTGCAAGCGTGTTTATTGCAGTAGTGTATTCAATATCTAATGAAGTGATAAGTTCGGTTGCAGAGGTAATGTCTGCTTGATTTAATACTGCATCAGCAATTATACTTGCATAGCTTTCGACATCGTTAGCATATACTTGGTAATTATCTCTGAATATATTGCTGACAGCGGCAGAACCTGAAAAAATATCAAAAATTGCTTTGCCGTCTTGTATATACGGTTCAATATTTTTTTGTATGAAACTACTAAGGTTATTTTTGCTCCCCTGGTAGTTCAAAACAGTAAAATTCTTCATGATAAAATCCTCCGAATTCTATTATAATAAGGAAAACCAGAAAACTCAATCACAAATAGAAAAATTACGATAATTTTTTCGCATCGAAAAAAGCATGTAAAGAAAAGTAATAGTCAAAGTAGAATTGTCTATGATATAATTAAAATGATTTTTAACAAAACAAGTGTGCATTATTGAACGATAGATAAAAGCATTAGGAGGAAGCGAGATGGCACAAAAAGTACTTGATCCACATATGTGGAATTTAGAAACACTGTTTAAGTTGATATATGAGGTACCTGTATATCAGCGCCCTTATTCATGGGATAAGGAACAAGTGGAGATTTTACTTAATGACATAGCGGAGGCTTATGTTTCGGAAGATAAAGAAGAAGGCTATTATACTGGAAACATTATAGTATATGATGTTGACGATAAAGTAAATGGCATAATATCCAAATATGATATTATAGATGGGCAACAGCGTATTACAACATTTTCTTTGATTTTGCTTTCGGTATATTCTTTGGCACTAATTAGTGGTGTGCCTGAGACTGATATGACGATTAACCGGGTGAAAGGGGCACTATGGAAGATTTTGAATCGATCATATAGAAAAGACTTACCAGTAGTAACATTGAATAGTATTGAAAGAAAATGTTTTAGTGATTTATTTAACAAGGGATTTGATGATGCGAAGGAACTTGCAGCATTTTGCAGACAATACAAAATAACGTCGATATTTGAGGACAGAGTGTTAAAAAATTTTTTGTATATTACGGAAAGACTTAAAGACACGGTTGTTGCACAAGATAGTTCGTCAATATTAGACTATGCGGATTATTTGTTACAATATGTACATTTTATAGTGATAGAGGCTAATTGCAAAAGGAATAAAGTTTTTTCTATGTTTGAATCTATTAATAGTAAAGGGAAGAAACTTGAAGACATAGATTTGATAAAAACATATATCTTTTCAAAACTTGATGAGGAAGATTATTCTACATATCTTGATAAATGGGGACAATTAATTATTAAAACAAATGATAATCTCTATGATTATATGTACAATTATATTAAAGCATACCTGTGCTTTTATAGACAAAATATATCTGTAGAAAATTTTAAGACAATCGCCGTTCGTGATATGATGCCATATTATAAGGTATCCACCGAAAAAGATGCTTTTATGAAGTTGCTTGATGATATGTATAACAAAGTAGATTACTATATCATGTTATCGGACACTGATAAAGCAAACAAACTTGTTAAAAATAGTAAATTCAGATTTTATTATAAGATATTTACAGAGGTTTCTTATAAGCATCCTAAAGCATTGTTTTTAAGAACACTTATTGAATATAGTGAGGAGAAAATTACTAAAGATGATGTTTTGGATATTGTGACAGGAACTGTAGGGTTTATGGTCAAATTTTTGACAATATGTGATCGTGACAGTAAAGATGCTATTACTATGTTTTCAGGTATTATGAATGAAATATACGAGAAAAAAACAGTAGTAAAAGATGATGTTATAATGGCATTAGCATCAGAATATTTAAATAAGGGAATTACTGCTGAAAAATTAAAAGCTGAGTTGCAGGAAATTGATGCTTATAATCAAAATAAGAAACTTACTTGTGCACTTTTAGCTTTATATGAGTCAACCAATGTTTCGAAAGGGAATGTAACGATTTCGTATGATCAAGCATATACTTTGTTTGATTCTTTTAGTGATTCGTTTAGTTTGGATCACCTGTTGGTGCAAGATCCTAAGGTAAAAGATTCTAATTATAAATACTATAAAGATGATGCTACAAGTACTCTAAAATTAAAAGAAGGAAACGATTTTCCGGCTGATGGTGTGGTTGAGGGAATGGATTATGATACTTTTATAAGTCGAGTATTAAATAAGATAGGTAATTTAAGAATTTATTATAGAGACAAAAATTCTAGCAGACAAAACACAGCAATAGCGCTTAAAGAATATGATTCTTTCAATACATATGCTGATATTAAAAATAGAGGAAAAGATATAGCAAATATTATATTTGATTATTGCATGCCGCAGCCTGCAATTGATTTGAGCTTAATTCAGACTAGTAGTAAAAAAAGAAGTGAGGCAGCATTTCCTAAAATGGACAAGCTTATAGAATTTAATTTAGTTAAACCTGGAGATAAATTATATATTACGGTTAATTCATGTGATAGTAGTGAATCAGAAGCGGAACTTATTGATGATAAGTATGTAATATATAAAGGTGAAAAAATGACAATTAACACATGGGGATGTAAAGTTACGGGCTGGAAGTCTATAAGAATTTATGATAACGTTGCTATTGTAGGTGAGACGGAAACACTGCATGAAAAAAGATTAGCTTATATAAATGAACATAATGAAGCTGTTAAATAATAGTTGCTTAAATAGAAATGTGATGGTTTTATATTTCTCGAACTATTTATTAAGTGATGGAAGTGAAAGATATGGTACTAAATAAAAATCAAAGTAAGAAATTTCATATTATTTCAATTCTTATAGGAATAATATTTGTAGTTGTAGGTACTATCATATATTCTTTATTATACAGAAATAATTCAGAGGGATTTTACTATGAAAATATTGTATATATGGTTGTTTGTATTGAAATAATAATGTTTGGGCTGGTATTAGGACTAATTAATTTTGAGGATGCTCTGCTTGGAAAATTAATGTTGGTTATAGTGGGATTTCTAATAGCAGGTTTCATATTTAATGAATCATTAAGATTTGGAATAATTTTGTTTGTTGGAACAATGGTTGCGTACTTTATAACTATAAGATTTAAGAATATATTTTCGACAGTGGTTACTATGTCGGTTTGTGCAACCATTTTTTTGATGCTTACAATCATTGTTTTGAAGTTGATAGGCGAAAACTATAGTATGTTAGTGCTGTATGTTCTGTTTTCTTTATTTATAGTGTTTTATAGAATACTGGGGAAAACAATCAATCAATGGTTTATTGCTAAAATGATTGGGTTTGAAGAGGAAAGCAAAACTTATGACAGTGAACAACTCAAGAATCAAATTCTTTTTATGTATATGGTGGTATTTGTCTGTTTGAATATATGGTTATATCAAGAGCAGATTGACAGTGAAACTTGGAATTTGATAAATAATAGTTTTTTGACAGGTTTAGCAATTATCCAGATTGATTGGAATAAAATTATGTTCTATTTCAAAAAACATTCAGTGAATATAGTAGATAAAGAGGAAACATCTAATTAAACTCCCACATCGCCTCCACATATCCTTGCAATCCATCCTTCCTTGAAGCAAGGCTAGCATAGAATCCCGGTTCTTCTCTTGCAAGACGGGTAAGATAAGAAACATCAAGCGGGTCTGCCAATTTAACCTGCGAATTGCAGTTTTGGCAGTTGAAGGTAACATGGAACTGATTATCAAGGGTGACTTCGACACAGTCGGTTTCGTGGTTATACAGTGCAGATATTATTTTACTCATAGTCATTATCCTTTCTTTGAAAAGCGTTATTGGTAGTTGTGGGCAGAAATGAGTAGCCTACCATAAGATTCAGGTATGCAACATTTATTGTCCCCAACCCCGTATTTCCGGGCTTTTCAATCTCTCAAAACGTTAACAAAGAGATAATATTTACAATCCAAAGCGTCTTATTGCGCTTCAGAAAAGTATGTTACACCCCAGAATTTCGGTTCTGGGGTGTTTTTTGACATTAATTACATTAACCCTTCATCTGCATCCTATACTTAAGTGGCGAAACAAGAAACTCCTTTTTAAATGCATAACTAAAGTAGCTTGTACTTTTAAATCCGCATTCATATGCAATTTGATCTATTGGTTTGTCAGTATTTGACAGTAAAACTATAGCATGTTCTAATCTTACCTTAGATAAATATCTTGAAAAAGCTTCTCCTGTATTTTGTTTGAATAGCCTTGAAAAATGAGAGCTGGAAAAGCTAAATAATTTACAAATATTATCCACATTTATATCAGTCATATAATTAGAGTCTATATATCTCATAACATCATTGATATTTTTGTTTATTTTCTTGCCCTGGCTGCCGTTTATATCATGAGATAACTCATGCTCAATAATAAATATAATTAAGTATGTAAGCAATGCCTTTAATTTAGAATCTGAGTATGGTGAATTAATATTATACTCAGTCAGCATCTTTTCAAAAATATTCCGGACAACTTGCTGGTCTTCCTGATTCAGAATGTGGTATTTTTCAGCGTAGAATCTGTTAAATGCAACAGCAGATATTTCTGACTTTATATAATCAGCTATATCAAATGAATATTTAATAAGTATGCTGTTATGCGTTTCATTGCTGGTATAAAAGGTCTGGTGATGTAATCCAAGAGGCATTGTTCCAACATATCCTCTGAGAATATCCCACTCTCCATCAGTTGAGTATACATGATGACTGCCAGATATCTGAAAACCAATCTCATAATGTTTTATACATGCACTCATTGATGGCATATGAAAATTAATATCTTTTCCGTTATAAACGATACTTCTGTTAATTTCAAAATTATTACCGTCTTTTATAGGTCTTGGCATGCATTTTACTTCCTTCTAATGATATTAAATATAAAAATAGCATAATATCTTAAATTCTAATTGTAAAGTGATATTTTTTATAAAGAAAGCGACAAATTAATAATGTATAATACATATGTAACTAAGCAGTTGTTTTTTTGCGGAGGGATTAGTAATGAATGATGAGAGAATGAATAGTAATGAACTTATTAAAGATTATAAACGGAATATACAAAAATGGTATTTTATAGCTGCTTCCGACATTGTGTTTGCCTTGATTATAGCATTTGTTAATTTTAAAGTTCCTGATACGGTAATGATGAGCCTGATTATTTATATTGTAGTATTGGCACTGCTTATAGTAAGTATTGTCAGGATTCATGGATATCGTTTACAGTGTAGAAATATAAAGGGAGATTTAACAGATGAAAAAATATAAGCTGAGCACGAGGATAAGTGCTTATATAGCTGTGATTTTATCGCTGGCTATGAGTGGGTTGACCATAAGAAGCCTGATTGTTAAAAGAAATGCTCATTCAGTAAGTGTTACATTATATGGAATTGTATTTGTGTTATTACTGGTTCTGTCAGCAGTTTCATTGATTGTGTACATATACAAGAGTAAGATTGGAATATATGTAAGTATTGCCTGTCTGGTTATTATATTTGCATATGGAATTATAATGAAAGATTCACCATTACAACTCATAATTATATTTATGCCAGTTATTTACGCTATGTTTTCAACTAGAGAGTGATTGGAAAAATTTAACTTTCTTCGATTGGACTTCCAGCGGTTCTCACACCACTAAAAAATCCAATCGTCTTCCATTAGAAAGTCAAGCAGCAGTAGAAAATAATTATAAACAAGAACCGCCTCTCAATGTTGAGTGACCATCTGATGAAGAGGTAAAGTTTAAATGGATATCATCGGAGATTCTAAGCCTTAATAAGGAAGGGGCAAAAGTGCGGGTCAAAGCTCAAATTGATTTTATAAAATATCATTATGAAACAGAATGTACAGTTAGGTGGAATGAAGACCTATCAGAGACTAAAATTTAAAATGCTAGTATTACGGCGGTGAAAGCATTTGTTGCGGATGGTTGATATATTAGAGTTAATATGATACTTGCGGATTTAGAAGTCGACACATTTAATAACATTGGCATTGAGATGGAATAATATTCTTTCTTCAATAAAGTAATGAGCAGTTCTGGAAATCTGTGGGTAGTGCTACGCATACAACAGATTTGTAACACTACCAGATACAAATCCCCTATTTATGGGCTTCTCAAGCTATCAAAATGTTATTAAAGAGATAATCTTTACAATCCAAAGCGTCTTATGGCGTTTACCAGAAAAGTATATTACACCTCGGAATTTCGGTTCCGGGGTGTTTTTTACATAAAATGTGATAGAATATAATATTATAATAGTTAAGTATTAATTAGAATGGAGAGATGTTTATATGACAACTGTAATCACAAAGAGTGATGGAATTATAAAGGTTGTATCCAGAGAAGAATAGAAAAGTACAATAACAACTTTTTTTGATAAAGTTGGCAGATATGATTGGAGAGCCATATATGATTAAAATAGCATTTTTTGATATAGATGGAACATTGTTGAAAATGGGATGTAAAGAACCGACAGATAAAACAGTTAAGGCGTTAAATTCTCTTCGCCAGAATGGAATATTGCTTTGTATGGCAACTGGCAGAGGCTATCTTTCAATCCCTAAATTCAAAGATATTACATTTGATGTGCTGCTTACATTTAATGGTTCATATGTAATGGCTGGAGAAAAGATTATTTTCAGGAATCCACTGAATAATAATGATAAATATCAAATAATTCAAAATCTTAATAAAATGAACAGAGCAGCTGCAATCAGCAATGAGCATTTTATTGTTACTAATGGCACAGATGAGCATCTGGAAGAGTACTTTAAATTTGGAAATGAAACATTGACAATTGCAGATAATTTCGATGAGTTATGTAAAGAAGATATTTATCAGATTATGTGTGCGTGCAGAAAAGAAGAGTACGCCCAGATACTGCAAGGAACTGAAAATACCCAGATAACTGCATGGTGGGATAAAGCAGCAGATATAATTCCATTGAATTGTGGTAAGGGAAATGCTGTAAATGCAGTGCTTAATTATTATGGATTATCGAAAGATGAGGCGATTGCTTTTGGTGATGGTAGAAATGATATTGAAATGCTAGAAGCTGTTGGTACAGGAGTGGCCATGGGGAATGCCATTGATGAAGTCAAAGCAAGAGCAGATGTCATATGTAAATCCGTTGAAGAAGACGGAGTGTATCATTACTGTCTGGAGAAAAAACTCATTCAATGTTGATGGACTTATTATACAGCAGGGTTGCAGAGTGTTATATACTCTGCAACCCTGTTAGTCATTTATAGTCTTAATTTTACCACCACTTCTCACGGTATGAGTATTCACCGCGGTAATTAGAAGCATTATAATCAGGATACTTGAAAGGTGCATATACATCATCCTTAGGTGCATCATCCTGTGTATATATGTACATAGAATCATAATCCCATGTGACAATTTCATCACGGGCATCGCCGTAGAGGTTTACAGCTTCAGCACACATGGTAGGATGACCATCGTCAGGGAATTTAACAACCTGGATACCATTGCCGTCAATCATTCCGCCGCGCTCTATATCAGCATTAAGAAGGATGAAGTCCTGACCGTCACCAGTCCAGTTTACAGGAGTTAAGAGATTACCATTAAGCTCGTTCTCCATTTCCCATAACTGATTACCCTCGCTGTCATAGAAATATATAATTCCCTGGTGTCCCCAGAAATTAACAACAACCATTTCATAGCCCGGGCGGTTAGGAAGATAATTAGCAAGACTTACACGCTGTGCATGACCTATGCCGTCCTTCTTAAGAAGCTTTCCGTTAAAATCAGATATCAGGAAGCCTTCCTTTCCGGCAACACAGGCAAAGAATTTAGTACCTTTGTGTGGTCCTGACTCAAATCTGCCTGGAACAATCTCATCAATATGGTCTTCATTAACAGGCATAGTCCACATTTTATTACCGTGGCAGTCAAGCATGTTATAACCAACTAAAAGTTCATCATGTCCATCTCCGTTAATATCAATTGCAAAAGGAAAATGTCCGGTATTCTTATCACTCTGGAAATGCCACATAACCTCAAGGTCATCGTTAAGTGCATATACTCTGCAATAACGGTCCTTAATGAGAATATCGCGTGGCTTGTCAAGACCACGGAAATTACATATACGCATACCATCAGGATTAATTCTGTCAAATGCGTAGATTTTATCAGGAACACCGATAATAGTTCCGTCCTCTTCTGGTGTAGAGAAAGGTGTTTTGGCACGTTTCTTCACTTCACCTGTTTTGCCATCAAGAATCAGCACTTCAAAATTCTTGGCTGTAATAACCTCATCAAAGCCATCACCGTCAATATCATATATCTGCATAGGCATATCTGCTGATATAGTTCCAATGTCGTGATTATCAGTAGGTTCACCATGCTGCCATAATATATTGCCATCAAGGTCAAATGCGGTGAGACAGCTGATTGTTCCATAAGCATCACGGTTTACTCTTTTCTGGCACTGAGCCATAACCATCTGATACTCGCCATTGCCAAGAAGATGACCGAAACGAAGCTGTCTTCCGGTGCCGCAGCCTTTAAGGTCAATTTTCTTAAGAAGCTTCATCTTAGGATAATGTGCCTGTGCATCTTCACATTCAGCTTTATAAGCATTTCTTGCAGCATCAATAGAAGCAGCAGTACTTTCAGAAGTAGTAACATTTACAAAACCAAACTGTGTAGGGATAGTTGCAGTAATGGCAACCTTGCCACCCTGCCTTGCATATTCAGTGTCAAGGTCAAAATAAACCTTATCATCAACACTGCATATAACATGGCTGCCTTTAATCTCAGCCTTAAGTACATAAGTATCATCACAGTTGTAATCAAAAGGTACAGAATCGAGTACAGTAACCTCCTCCTTATGACGATACTCAAGTCTTAACTCATGCTCTTCAAAAACAAGGACAAGAAGATTAGCAGAGTTCTGACAACAAAAACCAATGCCGGCATTGCCCCATTTGGTAGTAAACATACGCACACTTGCAGTTATAGTATAATCGCGCCAGAATCTGTCACCGCTTGTGAGCATAGGAAATGTGCGGTGTGGCTTGTCATTGCGGATACGCATCTGCTCCATAAAATGTTTTCCATTATATTCAGAAATAATCCAGGAAGCCCCCTGACCGTTATAGACGTGGTTGCATACCGGGTCATACCATTTACCATAATATCCAGGATAATGGATAAAATGATACTCACCCATTGCCGAATGATTCTTATCATAAGGAAATTCACCAATAGGAAAATCAGAGAAATCTTCATCAAGTAAAATAAAATCTGCCATAATAACCTCCATTCCAAAATAAAAAAATATAATTAATGGCTCTTTCTGTAGCTTCCGGGCGCTTCGCCCATGATTTTTTTAAATGTGCCGCCCATAGTATTACTGTCGGCGAAACCGCATTTGTCAGCAATCTCAGTAATAGAGAGGCTGGTGTTGACTAAAAGGTCTGCTGCTGCGTGCGTTCTTACATTAATAAGATACTCTCTGAACCTGAAGCCTGTAAAAGCCTTAAATTTCTTGGAAAGGCTCGATTCACTCATATTAAAAAGTTCGGCAGTAGCAGCCATAGTTATGTCATTGTGATAATTCTCGATAATATATTCAATAACCTTCTGGATAAGTTCATTACCTGTATCCATTTTCGTAATAACATTATCTTCGTACATCTGACAACGCAGAATAAAAAGTATAAGTTCATGAAAATAAGAATGTATGAAAGATAAAGACAGACTATCTACACCATTGTGTTCATAAGAAATCTTCTGGATAATTGATGATATATAATCAAGTCGTCTTTCTGGTATATGGATAACAGGATGTTTTTGAAAAATGCTTTCTATATCCAGAGAAGAATCATCAGCAATCCACTTTAATTCATCATTATTAAAATATAGCACATATCTTGTATGGTCACTTCCTGCAAGGTAAGTAGTCATATGGGCTGTATCTGGTGAAATAAGAGCAAGTCCGCCCGGATTTAACATATATATTTCATCACCTACATAAAGGGTGCAGGAACCAGAATATATAAACATCAACTCCCATCTGTTATGTTCATGAAAATGTTTCATCTTATAAGATGGTGGCACAGTAGCAATATCCGTGAGGAAATTGTCATTAATAAAATGGTACATTGCCGTCTCCTAGGTATATAAATAATATCTTACGAGGCAAAATCATATGTTGATTATAGGTTGTTTATAGAGAAAATGTTACTGATTTTTTACATATTTTTTTGATTTTGCAAGATTTCGTGCTGTTTTTTTGTATCTATAAAAATACAATGTGAATATAATGGAAGCATCTTAAGAAATGGAAACAGGAGTAACAGCTATGAGATATTCAGCAGTAAAAGACATTAACAAAACATTAGAAGGTTACACACCAATCGACATTTCTGATCCGGTTGAATTCGGTGGAACTTACATTAAGTATCAGGGTGAGACAATCCAGTTGTCAGAGACAGCCATATATCTTGATGGTTCGTTATCAGACGAGCTTGCTGCCCAGTACCCATATGTATATAACGACATTACTAAGGCATTGTCAGCAGACGCATTAAAAAATGGAACAGCAGACAATCCAATGACAGTATATGTTGCACCATATGTATACTGGATAGATAATCCGGCAGCAACAGACACAGTCCAGAAGATAGAAGGATATTCTGTACCTTATGGAATGGTTGTTAATTCAGATTATCTTACTATCAAAGGACTTACAGGAAATCCTGATAATGTTGTATTAGCCGGAAACAGAGGACAGTCACATGCCTCTAACGGTAACTATACCATGTTCAGATTTAATTGCAGCGGTGCACTCACAGTTAAGAATATAACAATAGGTAATTATTGTAGTGTTGACCTTGATTATCCACTTATGAGTGAACTTAATCAGGCAAAGAGAACAGATACAATCACTCAGGCACAGCTTGCTGATATGTCTGGTGACAAAATGTTTGCAGATAATTGTAACTTCATAAGCAGACTTAACCTTGTCCCAATCAGTGGTGCTTCAAGAAATCTTTACAATAACTGTCATTTTGAAAGTACAGATGATGCTCTTAATGGAAATGCAGTATATGTAGGATGTGATTTTGATTTCTATGGAAACAGGCCATTATATTCATCTTATAATACTGGTTCAACATTCTTAGGCTGCACATTTAATTGTAAGATATTAAATGTAGAGGCAGAACCAACACAGTTCTTTACTAAGGAAGGCGGTACAATAACTGCAGTAGACTGTGTATATAACAGTAATTTAAGTGTACCTATAACAATGGGATGGACAAAGTTCCCATCTGATTCATTAAAATGTTACCAGAGTAACATCGTTCATAATGGAAAGAATATTACAATCGGCGGAGAAGGTGCTAAAGAAACCGTTGATATGACAGGCAAATCAGTGCTTAATGCCTACAAGGTAGTATCAGGTGGTAAAACATATTATAATACATATAATCTTTTAAAGGGCAGTGACGACTGGGATCCATTAGGAGTTAAAGATGTAATAGCTGCAGCATGGCAGGAAGCAGTTGCAACACAGCTTACAATAAAATCAGATGTTCCAGAGATTGAATCTGGAAAAGAAACAGCTTCAGTTGGAGGAACAGTTAACTACTTCTATGGAACTAATGATACAACACAGAAGATAACATACAGCGTATCAGACGAAGATAAGGCATATGTGAAGTTAACAGATAATGGTGACGGAACATGCAAAGTAGAAGGTACTAATAATGATGATGCAGCTAAGAAGGTCATTATAAATGCATCTACAGAGTCAGGTCTTGAAGCAGCAGTTGAAATTACTGTAAAGCCAAGCAAACTTAATGCACCAGAGTATATCAAGACACCAGTTATTACTAATGACGAACAGGGTAGTCTTAAAGTAGATTACTCACTTGATTTAGGAAGCAGAGAAGATATGTCTGCAATCTCATGGTACAGATGTACAGACGCAGAGGGAAGCAATAAGGTACTTGTAGCAGTAACAAGAAATGATTCACCAGAATATACATATAAGTTAACAGCAGGTGATGTTGGATATTACATCATGGCTAAGGTAGAATCTAAGAACATCAGAAGTGATTATGGAACACCAGTAAATACAGTATATGACAAGGCAATCGGAGTGAAAGATGTAAGAAGCAAGAACCTTTCTACAGATTTCTCTAACTTCCCTAATATAAAGCAGTCAGAAATCAAAGCTGGCTTCTGGACAGTAGATTATAACCGTCCGGCAGATACAGAAAGCTTTGGAAAATGGCAGGGAGCAGATACAGAAGAGCCATGGGTATACGGAGTAACAGGAAATGGCTGTGTAGGAGCGGGTTTATATCAGGAAACACAGGGCTCAAGACTTATGTACACACCAGTAGAAGAAACATATGGTGATATGTCACTTAAGCTAGTAGTTGACCCGGCTAAGACAACCGGTCAGGGATTTGGCAGTGCAGAACAGTATATGGATGTACTTCTTAAGTTCGATACATCGACACTTACAGGATATGGCTTAAGAATAATAAGAACTAAAGCGTCATCTAATGCAGTAACATTTGTACTTGTAAAATATGACAATGGAGCAGTAACAGAAATCTCTGATGAAGTAATAGCAAGCTGCTTTGTAACAGGATGTACAATTAGTTTAAAGACTGAAGGTAATAAGCTCACTGCTCATGTTGAGACACCAACAGAACAGCTCGCAGATCAGGCAACTAAGGGATATCCTCATGTAGTTGACCTTACAGCAGATATTGCAGCTAACAGCTTTGGCGGTGTTGCAATACAGCATACAGGAACAACAGGAACTGGTGGATGGCAGAATACAACAATGCTTCATAATTTAGATATTACATGGGAAGGTGAGAACAACCAGAACCCTTAATATGTTGAAGGAAATCCATCAGATAACGAGAATCCGGCAGAGAAACCAGATGATTCAACAGGAGCAGATACAACAGTTAAGACAGGAGATATGAGCCATGCAGGAATGTATGCTGCATTAACTATAGCAAGCCTTTGTGCATTGCTTGGAATGGCAGCAGTATACATGAGAAGAAGAAAAGAATAAGTAATTATTAAAAAGCAGCAGCTACCACAACCATAAGTGGTAACTGCTGTTTTCATGTTAATTACCTGTTAATCTTAATATCACCCATATTAACATCAGCATTTATACTTTTACCGCTACCGGCATTATTAGTATAGCTGTGAGAATAAGTAGAATCATTAACCTTGATGTCACCTAAGTCTACAGAGAGATTAGCACTGTATTTATCAATATCCATACCGCTTATTTTCAGAGAACCCATATCGACAGAAAGGTTAAGGACATCACTGTCACAGTTTGTAAGCTTAATATCGCCCATATTGTTATCAGCAGTTAAATTCTTAACGGCAGAATCAACGATCTTAAGAGAACCCATATCAACAGAGAAATCAGCAGAAGAAGCATGTATATTGTTAACATCCATATCACCCATATTAAGGTCAGCCTGAATAGAATTAAGACTGATATTGTCAGGAATAGTAATTGTAAGTGTGCAGTCTGAGTTTTTGATATTAGTCATAAGATGTACTTTTACATGTTGTTCAATATTTAATGAAGTTCCAGAAACAGATACAGCAGGCTTAAACTTTTCAGCACCTGTATAGATAACTTCAAGCTTGCTGCCTTTCTTAATCTCAACACTGCCAAGATTCATATCAACAGATATGTCTGACACATTATCATAAATAGAAGAATTTTCAATATATTTGCCACTGGATGCCATAGTCATGCGTGTAAAAGGAGAAATGTTAAATACATTACCAAGAACGCCAATAATTATGCATATAAGTGTAATAAAATATATAATTGACAGATAAATTCGTTTCTTCATAATTACACCTCCCTGGAATCGTCTTTAAGTATACTCTTAAATATAGCATGTATTACAGCCGCAACAGGCCATATAACCCATGTTAAAGCCCATGCAAATGTGATGAAACTGACTGACAGATATATACATGTAATGGTAGGCCAGAAAACAGACATAATAGTTGTTGCAGTATTGTTAATATATCTGACTTCTTTATTCTCCTTCTTAACATAGCTGCCGGCTACATTGTCACCATTAAGAGCAAGTAAAGTCTTACATGAAGTCTCAGCCATTGAACCGAAAACAATAAGGAATACGCCGACACTTACTATACAAATCATTGCTGCGCCGCCGATATCGTCAAGTCCCTGTATTGGGATTGCGTCAAAAACGGCAGCAGGGACAAAGCTTATGATACACATAATAATTCCCAGAGTGCAGCACACAATAGAAATGTTGCGAAGTTGTTCCTTCTTATCCTGCACATATCCGACAGTGGCATAATCGATGATACATTCGTGTTTCTTAATATAGTCGTATTTATTCATTAAAGAATTGGTTATTATAAATATGCCAACACCGCAGGCAACTATAATAAACAAAGCAACAGTGCCCATTGTCTGGAGAAAATTATTATGAAATGCACTGCAGGCTGCCGCTGGAACTACTGAGAAAATACATAAGAAAACCCCTAATGCAGTCAGAAATGCATGTCGGCTGCCGGCACTTACAAAGCTTCTGGCTTCATCCTGTGTTAAAGTGCGTCTGTTATCAACAGGAGCAGAAGACTGTCTGTTAAGTCCGAGAGTTTCTGCGAGTTCGTCAAGATTGCCGAATTCTGAGATAACAGTACCTACAGCCTCATTCTCGCTTTTACCTTCACTGATAAGTTCATTATATTTGTCCTCCATCATGCCCCACAATTCGTCTTTAGCCTTTAAAACCTCAGTAGTTGCGGGGAGATTGGCAAACATAGTTTCAAGATAACTTTTAATAGTATCCATACATTAATTCTCCTTCACAATAAATTTTTCAATAACTTCTTTAGTAAGAGCCCACTCTTCACATTTTGACTGATAATACAGCCGTCCTTCGTCAGTAATCTGATAATAGGTGCGCTTTTTTCCGCCATTCTCGCCTACACCGGGGAAAGAAGTGATATATCCGTTCTTTTCCATTCGTGTAAATGCTGAGTAAAGAGTAGTTTCTTTAACAATATATTTCTCATTGGTCATGGCCTTAATCTGCTTAGAAATCTCATAACCGTAAGATGGCTTATCAAGCAGAAGATACAGGATAATTGTATCGTTGTAGCCTCGTATAATGTCGCTGCTGATGCCAGCCATGCATACTCCTCCCTTCGAATTAATTGAAGGTGATGATTCACCTGATAATAAATATTAAATAAATGATAATTACTACGACAGGCGATACTACGACAGCCGTAGTACATCTGTCGTAGTATATATAACATGATATGCATAATATGTCAACAGGAGAATATAAAAATCCCTCAAAAGCAGGTAAACAGTGCTTTTGAGGGATATATTAAATATGTGGATTATTTGAAATATACTTTAGCTGCAGTAGCAGCCATGATATTTTCCTTGTCAGGTGTTGATATTTCATTGCTTAAGACAATGTAATCAATAAGGTGTCTGTAGCTGTCCTTGCACAGATTCATAGGCAGGTCGCTTCCCCACATAAGTCGGTCGCTTCCGACAAGTTCGATGGCGCGTTTAATATAATGGATTGCGTCAGGATAAGGGTATGTGGCGTTTTTACCCTGATTAGAAGGAAGGCTTGCAAGGTCGAATATAACATTGTCAAGCGTGAGTGCCTCCATTCCTTTAAGCCAGACATCTTCTTGAACAAGACCTCTTGGGGCAAGCAGATGGCACACAACAAACTGCGTGTCAGGGTGTCTCTTAATTGCGCGGGCGAGGGCTTCCGGTTGCCAGCACTCGGCAGGGTAGCGTCCAATATCGAACACAACAGTATTATTATGCATTTCAGCATATGACAGCATTTCCTCAATAACATCACCATCAAGAGCAATAGTTGGGTGATAACTCATAAGACCGCTTCCGGTACTTACCTCGAATTTTACAATCTTAATTCCGAGGTCTTCAAACAAATGCTTTCTTATAGAATCAACATTTCTGCAGAATGGGTCGTAAGTAGCTGCTGCAGCAAGACGGTCAGGATATTTCTTTGCAGCCTCGTAAGTGTAGAGATTCTGCGGTCCTAAGAAATTGCCCTGAAGCATAACCGCTTTGGATACACCAGCCTCGTCCATAACCTTAAGAACCGCTTCCGGAGTTACATCATATTCACCGAGACACTCTGGTATCATCTGGAATATAGTTCCATCAGCGTAGCTTGCGTAACCTCCGCCTATAGCCTGCATTTCTCCGCTATTTCCAAATCCATTGATGCAGCGGCATATATGAATGTGTGAGTCAATTATGTTCATTGTTAGGCCTCCTTGTTGCTGGATGTTAATATGTAATCTCCCTGCCTTCTTTTCTCCACTGTCTGAACTCAGCAGAAGCAGAAAGTAAAAGGTCAGATGATGAGTTAAGTGCAGTTTCAACAGAATCCTGAATAACACCGATGATGAAGCCAATTCCGACAACCTGCATTGCAACATCATTAGGAATACCAAATAATGAGCATGCCATAGGTATAAGCAGGAGTGAACCACCGGCAACACCAGAAGCACCACAGGCAGAAAGCGCTGCAAGAATACTTAAAAGAATTGCGCTTGGAATATCAACAGTAATACCTAAAGTATTGGCTGCGGCAAGTGTCATAACAGTGATAGTTATTGCAGCACCATCCATGTTAATAGTTGCACCGAGCGGGATAGTTACAGAGTAAGTATCCCTGTCGAGTCCCATATCCTCACATTCCTTCATATTAATAGGAATATTGGCAGCGGAGCTTCTTGTGAAAAATGCAGTGAGTGCGCTCTTTTTTAAACATCTGAATACAAGTGGATAGGGATTCTTGTGTGTACACCAGAAAACAAGAATCGGGTTGGTAACGAAATAGATAAAAAGCATAGTACCAACGAGAAGCATAAGAAGCTTTCCATATTCCTTAAATACTGACATACCATTGTTTGACACAGTATCAAATACAAGTCCCATAATACCAAATGGAGCAAAATTAATAATCCAGGTAACAACCTTGGAAAGACCATTAGAGATATCTACAAGCATATCTTTAGTAGATTCCTTGGCATGTCTACATGCAATACCGATAACAACAGCCCATGCGAGAATACCTACATAGTTAGCTTTAGTAAGAGAAGTAATAGGATTCTCAACAATATTCATTAATAAAGAGTTAAATACATCACCAATACTTCCCGGTGATGACATTTCTTCAATGCCTTCTGTCAGAGTGAGCGTAACCGGAAATAATTTGCTTGTAAATACTGCGATTACAGAGGCAAGAATGGTACTGAACATGTACAGAATAATTACGGTTTTAATAACACCACCATGACTTTTTCCTGAATGGCATAAAGAACTTATGACAAGCACGAAAACGAGAAGTGGCGCAATAGCCTTAAGTGCGCCAACGAAAACACTTCCGAAAAGAGCAATGCCGGAAGCCTTTGGAACGAGCAGGCCAAGAATAATACCAAGAACCAGTCCTCCAATAATTCTTTTAATGAGACTAATACTAATCCATTTGTCTAATAATTTCTTCATAATTTAACAGATTCTCCTATGCAAAACTTTTTCTATTATAAACTTACAGAATTTATTTGACAACTAATACTGTAAAGAATAAAAAATATATTGTAAAATATGAGATAATAATTACATAAGAGAGCAGACAGATATGAAAAGAATTATATATTATTTTAAAAAGGATATAGTGCTGACGGTAAGCTGGGTGCTTGCGGCTGCTTCAGCATTTTTAGTAAGACCGGATAAAGGATATGTAGGTTATATTGACTGGCGTTCACTTGGAATATTGTGGAGTCTGATGATAATAACAAAAGGTTACATGAATAACGGCATCTTTGAAAAAATCGGACATGCACTTCTTGTTAGAACACGGAAAATGTGGCAGCTTGTGAGCGTACTTGTTGCACTGTGTTTCTTTAGTAGCATGCTGATTACCAATGATGTTTCACTGATAACATTTGTTCCGTTTGCGATAATGATGCTTAAGCAGTGTGGCAGGCGGGAGCTTATGATACCGGTTGTAGTATTACAGACGATAGCCGCGAATCTTGGAAGCATGCTTACACCGATTGGCAATCCGCAGAATCTGTATCTATACGGACTCGCGGGGGTGGGAGCAGGTCAGTTCATAATGTGGCTTCTGCCATATACAATTGTTTCGGCAACGCTTCTTATTATTTCAATAATGCTTTTAAAGAATAAAAATGCTGATGTGAGCATGAAGGATACAGACGATAATTCAGGTCAGAAAGCTGTACCTGTAAATGTGTTGTTATATACAATTCTTTTTATCATCGCATTACTTGTTGTTGCAAGAGTACTTCCGTGGTATGTACTTACAGTACTGGTGCTTGTTACTACATTTATGATAGAAAGAAATGTGCTTTTGAAAGCAGACTACGCGTTGTTGTTAACATTTGTCGGCTTCTTCATATTTACAGGCAATATGGGAAGGATAGAGCCGGTTGCATTATTCTTATCAGGTATTGCTGATGGCAGGGAAATAGGCGTTGGAATCATTACAAGCCAGTGTATAAGCAATGTTCCGGCGGCACTTCTGCTGTCAGGATTTACGCATAATATAAAGAACCTTGCACTTGGAGTTAATATTGGCGGTCTTGGCACACTGATAGCTTCAATGGCTAGCCTTATATCATATAAGCAGTATGTCAATGAAGTGCCAGATGGAAAAGGAAAATATTTTGTTACATTTACAGTGTATAATGTGATATTTCTGATTGTGTTATATGCGTGTACAAAGTTTTTTATATGAGAGGAGATATGATGGATTCGATTAATTTATGTTATGAAATGTGCGATTACATAGAACAGAATGGTGTTGTAAAACTGGTTGGAAATGTGAAGCTTCGCGACAATCTTAAGAAAGAGCTGTTACATTTTCTTATATACATATCAATGACAGATGGAAGATATGGTGAGGCAGAGAAAGCATTTATAAAGAAAAAACTGGGATTCGATGTGAGTGCGTCAATGGCGGCTGATATAAAGAACCGCAACATGCTTGGTGCAGGATATATCACAAGAGTGCCGGAGACATTTAAGTATTTCATATTAGCCAATGCCGGTCACAAGATTAAGAACGACCGATACGACAATAAAGAGGCACGTACGCTGGCAGAAACCTACCGCAAGCTTGGGCAGGAATATCTGGCTGCGAATACTGGAAGTACCGAGGTTGAGATAAATGTTTTATCATCATACTGTGTAATGTTAGATGAGAATCTTAAATCATATGGTCTTCTGCGTCCTGATTACAAGAGCGCGGCAATACAGGCAGAGACAGCAGATGAGAAAGAGCCGGACGCAGATGAACTAATTGCAGAACTTAATTCACTGACAGGACTTACTGCAGTAAAAGAAGATGTCAATGCACTTATTAATCTTCTTAAAGTCCAGAAAATGCGTGAGCAGATGGGAATGAAGCAGACAAGCGTCAACAAACACCTTGTATTCATGGGAAATCCTGGAACAGGAAAGACGACAGTTGCAAGACTGCTTGCCAGAATATATAAGGCAATAGGGGCAATATCCAAAGGTCATCTTGTAGAAGTAGACAGGTCAGGGCTTGTATGCGGATATATAGGACAGACTGCATCCAAGACTGCGGAAGTAATAGAGTCTGCGCTTGGTGGAGTTCTTTTTATAGATGAAGCATACACACTTACTAATGGCAAAGGGCAGGGAGACTTCGGGCAGGAAGCTGTAGATACATTATTAAAAGGAATGGAAGATCACAGAGATGATTTAGTTGTGATAGTAGCAGGCTATACAGAACTTATGGAGGAATTCTTAGATTCCAATCCGGGACTGCGTTCAAGATTCAATAAATTCATCAATTTTGAGGATTACACAGCAGAGGAAGAAGTAGAGATACTTATAAATAACTGCAAGAAGCAGGAATACATGTTATCAAGAGATGCACTCGAAGAAGCCAGAAGATTTTTCACAGAGCGTTTCGTCAACAAACCAGAAGGTTATGCCAATGCAAGAGATGTAAGAAACTATCTTGAGAAAGCGATATCTAATCAGGCTAGCAGGATAGTGGGGCTTAAGGATGTTGATAAGAATATATTGGCGATGCTCGAGAAGGAGGATCTGGTGGGGATTGAGTTGTGACATACGGGAGGTTGTGGCAGACGAACGCTGTGGGCGGGGGGATAGTGTCATTTTCAGACACGCTCTCGCTCGGTGGAAAACGCAGCTGTACTAAATTCGCTGGTTAGCCGCATAAAATGCGGCTTCCAGCTCATTAAGTGCAGGCGTTTTCCAACGGTCTGAAACTAACACTATCCCCCCGCCCGCCGCTTACGTTGCTGCCCCTCCCGATGTCGCAGGCTCATCGGGAGCGGGAGTGGACTTTAGTGTGTAGGGAAGGCACAAGGAAGTCCAAAAGGGAAGCCGAAGAGTGGCAGATTGGACGTTGGAGTGGGGAGAAGGCATGATGAGGTCCAAAAGGGAAGTTGAAGCGTGGAGAATTGGACGTTGAAGCGGAGAAAAGGTGAGATGAAGTACAAAAAGGCAGGAGAGGAGAAATATAATGGGAACAGTATATTTTACACGACATGGTCAGACTGTCTGGAATGTCGAGAACAAGATATGTGGTGCAACAGATTCACCACTCACAGATTTAGGCCATGAACAGGCAATAGAGTTAGGAAAGAAGATCCTTGAAGAAGGAATACAGATAGATGAAATCCTGTATTCGCCACTTATAAGAGCGAAAGCTACAGCACTTCATGTATCTGAGATTACAGGAATACCAGCGCGTGAAGAGATAAGACTTAAGGAACAGAATTTCGGTAAATACGAATCAACACCAAGAGATGGAGAAGAATTTGCAAAAGCCAAATGTAACTTTATATGTAGTTTTGATGGAGGAGAGACAATGCTTCATCTTGCACAGCGTATATATAATCTGCTTGACGATATAAAGGCACAGCCTGATAAAACATACCTTTTGGTTGCACATAATGGAATTGCAAGAATGGTAAAGTCCTATTTTGAAGATATGGGAAATGAAGAATTTTCAGCATTCAAGATAAAGAATTGCGAGATATTGAAGTTCGAGTTGTGACATACGGGAGGTTGTGGCAGACGGACGCTGTGGGTGGGGGATAGTGTCATTTTCAGACACGCTCCCGCTCGGTGGAAAACGCAACTGTACTAAATTCGCTGGTTAGCCGCATAAAATGCGGCTCCCAGCTCATTAAGTGCAGGCGTTTTCCAACGGTCTGAAACTAACACTATCCACCCACCCGCCGCTTACGTTGCCGCCCATCCCGATGTCGCAAACTCATCTGGAGACTTCCGGAGGGGGATGTGACTGGGACGGTGGGTTGAATGAAGGCTCACCTCAAAATTTTTGCAGACCCAGGTGAGCAAAGCGGTATCGTCAGGGTTAGTTTCGGGATTGTAAGAGATGTGGGAGAAAGCCAGCCGTGTTAATTGATATATTTCCCGGAGCAGACCGTAGAAAAACATCGGCACTTAGCGAACTGTGGGGAGCCGCGATAAGCGGCCAAACCCACAGCGAGCTTAGTACCGCTATGTTTTTCTCCGAGCGGGAGCGTGTCTGCAGAGGGAAATATGTCAATTAACACGGCGTCCGTTTCTCATTCCCCTCTCATAATCACCCAAACTAAAACACAATACCCCCTAGACCGCATCATTTCTTTGAGCTATAATCAAACCCGGCTGGGAAAGCCAATGAATTGTATAGGGAAAGAAAGGCAGTAATATGTTTAACAAATCATACATTAAAAAGGCTGCAGCGATAGCAGCAGTAATACTTGCGGCAACAGCACTTCCGGTTAATATGGCAAATGCAGATACACAGACAACAGGAAGCACTGTAACAGGAAGTATAGCAAATCAGACAACATCAGAATACAAAGAAATCCGCACAGCGTCAGAGCTGGTGGAAGCAGCTAAGAGTGCATCAGGAAATTATAAGCTGATGACAGATATAGATATGACAGGAGTTGAGTGGACACCATGGGATTTTTCTGGCACATTTGACGGCAACGGACACAGCATACTTAACCTGTCAGTAAAGACAGTAAGCAAGAAGACAATGAAGACCTATGACGGCAACAGAAAAGAGTACGAAACATACGGTGCAGGCTTCTTTGGAGTGCTTACAGGTGCGAAAGTAACAGGACTGAATATATATGGAGCAAGAATTGAGATTTCTACAACAGAACCATGTTTTGCGGCACCAATAGCAGGGCTTGCGGACGATAGCGACATATCAGACTGTATAATTAAGGATACATATGTGTCACTAACAGATTCAGCTAAAATGTGGGGAACAGGCGGAATTGCCGGATTTGGAAGCGGCAATCTTGATAACATCACTACAGATGTAACACTTGTCTGCGTTGATACAGATGCAGCCGTAAGAGATGAGCAGTTCATGGGAGGCGCATACGCAGCCGGCTTCCTTAATATAAGAAATTGTTCTATAACAATAGACGGATATGATTCAGACCACGGCTATGTGCATGATGGCGGACTTGTCGGTATGTATATGGTATATCCATTGGAACTGTCAAAGACATATCAGGGTGAAGTGCTTAACAACAAAGTTAAGGGAATGATAACATTTTTCGAGGACAATACAGACCGACGTGCATACTGTCAGGCCAATATGGGCGAGGTTATGAACTGGACATATGCATATTCAGGTTTCACATCAGATTTCAAGAGAAATGAGACATATGATTATTCAGTTACACTTCTTCCTGAAATGTGCAGCAATCCTTCATACTCTGACACAGTAACAGAGGCAACAGCAGCGGATTTCGGCTATACAACACATAAATGTAACACATGTGGTTATACATATTCAGATAAATATACAATACATGAACATAAGGTTGACAATTACAGTGTTGTAAAAGAAGCTACGGGAACAGACAAGAAAGATGGAATAGAAGCAGGAACATGCAGTCTGTGTAACCAGACTGTTTACAGGGAATATGCTGCAAATGTGATAACAGATGACAACACACAGACAGCAGGCAATAAAGCATCAGATTCACAGAGTAAAAAAGGACTTAGTGAAAGTACTGCAGTATTTACAATAATTGTAGTAGTGATAGTTGCAATAATAATTATAACAGTAGTTATTATGGTACAGAACAATAAGAAAAAAAGAAGACATAACAGAAAAAGAAGACGCAGATAGAAGGGAGCAGTTATGGAAGAGAACACATTTATAAATGTATCAAAAGATATGATGTCATTCATAGAGAAGAGTCCAAGTGCATTTCATGTGACGGCAAATTTTATGGATTTGCTGGACGACGCCGGATTTGTACGCCTTAATGAGAGGGACAGATGGCATCTTATACCGGGTGGCAAATACTATGTTACAAGAAATGATTCTTCCATAATAGCTTTCAGAATGCCGGCGGCAGAGGGCTTTACCAATTATCAGATAGCAGCCGCACACAGTGATTCACCGTCATTTAAGGTAAAAGAGAATCCTGAGCTGACACCGGACAAGAATTATGTTTCGTTAAATGTGGAAAAATACGGCGGCATGCTTATGGCACCGTGGTTTGACCGGCCTCTTTCGGTTGCTGGAAGGGCAATAGTAAGAGAAGGTGCAGTATTAAAGCCAGTCCATGTAAATGTAGACAGGGATTTATGCATAATTCCTAATCTTGCAATTCACATGAACAGGGAAGCCAACACAGGGCTTAATTATAATGCACAGAAGGATATGATACCGCTTATAGGAGAGGCAGAATCCAAAGGGCTTTTTGACAGCATAATAGCAGACGCTGCACAGACAGATAAAGAGTCAGTGATAAGCAGTGATCTGTTTCTGTATAACAGACAGGCAGGAACTATATGGGGTGCGGATAATGAATTTATATCAGCACCAAGACTTGATGATGTGATGTGTGCATATTCATGCATGAATGCGCTTATAGACAGTGATGAGAGCAACCAGGAAAGCGTTGCGGTATGTGCGGTATTTGACAATGAAGAGGTTGGCAGCAGCACCAAGCAGGGAGCAGATTCAACATTTTTATCAGATGTGCTTATGCGTTTAGCTGCGTGTGCCGGCAAGGATAATGAGGATTATATAAGGGCGTGTGCAGGTTCTTTCATGCTTTCAGCGGACAATGCGCATGCGGTTCATCCTAATTATCAGGAGAAAGCTGATCCGACTAACAGACCTCATATGAACAAAGGTATAGTCATCAAATACAATGCCAACCAGAAATACACAACAGATGCGGTTTCTGCGGCAATATTTAAAGAAATATGTACAAGAGCGGGAGTTCCGACACAGGAATTTGCTAACCGTTCAGATATTCCGGGTGGTTCAACACTTGGAAATATAGCTAACTGCCATGTGTCAATGAACACAGTAGATATCGGGCTTGCGCAGCTTGCAATGCACTCACCTTACGAGACAGCAGGAATTATGGACACAGAATACATGATAAAGGCAGTAAAAGAATTTTTTGAGACAGCCATTGTGACTAACAGTAACGGCACATTTACATTAGAATAACAGAAAGATACAGTATATGAGCAATACTATATATATGGCCCCGATGGAGGGGCTTACAGATTTTACATACCGTAACGCCTACGAGAAAACATTTGGAAAAGGCAGAATTACAAAATATTTTACACCGTTTATCTCACCTAATAAGTCAGAGAATTTTCTTGCAAGAGAGATAAGGGACATAGACCGCGGGCATAATAAGGATACATATACGGTTGTACAGGTCATGACTAATGAAGCTAAGGATTTTATATGGACAGCAAAAATGCTTTATGAAAAATACGGCTACAGCGAGATTAATCTTAATGCCGGCTGTCCGTCAGGCACAGTTGTTTCAAAGGATAAAGGCTCAGGAATGCTTCGCGACACAGAAAAGCTCGACCGTTTTCTTGATGAGGTGTTTGAGGATGCATTTATAAGAGAGAATATTAAGGTTTCGGTCAAGACACGAATCGGTGTTGAAGATGATGACAGTTTTCCACAGATAATGGAGGTGTATAATTCTTATCCTCTTGAGGAACTTATTGTTCATCCGAGAGTGCGTACAGATTACTACAGAAATGAGCTGCATCTTGACGCTTTCCGATACGCAGTGGATAACAGCAGGAATAAATTAGTGCTTAACGGAGATATATTTACAAGGAAGAATTTCCTTGAGATGAAGGAGATGTTTCCGGAGGTTGATACATTTATGCTTGGAAGAGGGCTTATCGCGGACCCCGGACTGATTAATGTATTAACAGATGATAATCCTGAGGCGATGGTGCGAGACCTTAATGCAGATAAGAAGCTGATGAAAGAGCTTCACGACCTTGTATACGCAGCCCGCACAGCCATAATGCCGGGTGACACACATGCCATACACCGAATGAAAGAAATGTGGTGTTATATGGAATATGTGTTTGATGATTGCAAGAAAGAAATCAAGGCAATCAAGAAATCCCAGAGAATGGCTGATTACAAGGCAGCAGTTGATGTGTTATTCAACAAGGCAGTACTTGTTGAAAGGAAAAATATAATATTTTCAAAAAAATTCTGAGCCACAACCTTGACGGCTTGTGACTCAGAATTATAGTAAGTGGCAGACAGTATCGAATCAGATACTGTCTGTTTTCTTTTTCTGCTGGTGACCTGTCATAAAGGCAAGCACCTGTCTTGGCAGGAATCTGCTGCCAAAAACTCCGGCTTTCATTGTAAATGTCGGAACAATGGTAAGTTTGCCTGTAAACATTTTACAGAGTGCATAATAAGCACAGTAGTCAGCAGGAATTCCTGATAATGCGAATTTCACATTGGCAACATTGTTGAAGTTGGTATCAACAGGGCCGGGACAGAGCATGCTTATGTGTACATTGCTCTTTAAATCGCGCAGTTCCCCGTGGATTGCGGTAGTGAGGCTTGTTACATAAGCCTTGGTTGCATAATAGGTAGACATATATGGTCCGCCGGGAAGCAGTCCGGCACTTGACGCCACATTCATGATGTAGCCCCTGTCACGCCTTATAAATCCCGGAAGTACTGCCTTTGTAAGTATATGCACAGCCTTAATATTGACATTAATCATGTTGATGTCATTCTTTAATTTTGTTTCAGCAAATGCGCCAAGTTCCCCAAATCCCGCATTATTAATCATAATATCAAGTGGAAATCTGCGAAGCATCTTTCCAAGTTCAACACAGGATTTCTCATCAGACAGATCACATGTGATACATTTGCACCTGACAGCTACATTATTAGCAATTTCATGAAGCGCCGCTGAGTTTCTTCCAACAAGAATCAGGTCATATTCAAGGTCTGAAAGCAGATATGCAAATTCTTTTCCGATGCCGGAAGATGCTCCGGTAATACAAGCAAGTTTCATAAGAAGACTCCTTTCTTTTTAATTCATGTTTGTGCAGTTTAAGCCATACAGCCGCCGCTATAATGAGAATCCGCCGATGAGGTCATGAACATTCGTCCGTCGCTGCAAAGCAGAAATGCACTTTTAGATTTCAAGAATTCAATTTCAAAATATTGATTGAACCTATAAGAATACAAAGATTTTATGTCTTATAGGCACAAACTGACAATATTTTCTCTGAAAAGCTTCAATATTCATAAATATGCCTATAAACAATTCATAAATACAACGCTTATAGGTGATTTCAAGCCATCAGGCAGCAATTTCAGTTAATACAAGAGAAAAATGTCCTATAAGTTGCCATAAAATGCGACTACCTATAGGTATCACGAGAAAAATATTCATGATATCTAATCCCAGACAATAAAATTATACCTATAAACATTGAAATAAAAACAATCTTATAGGAAATCTATGTAAGCATTATAGCAGATTCGCGCAGTTTATGCTATATAGCAACCTCGTCATCAACAACACACCAAAAGCAGCCCACCCCGCCTCCTCAATATAACATTGACACACCTCCCCCGCCGGGCTTAAAATTGTTCTTTAGATAAAGCCTGCTAAAGAGGCGTTCATAATGTAGTGTTATACAGGGAGGAATTGATGACAATTAAGAATGAAACAGCATTTACAAAGGAATGCATGGAAGGCGCCATGCGTGCCAGTAATTTTGATAACAGCAGATATAAGACTTTCAAACTTGCTTATAATCTGTTCGGACTTATATTTGGAATGATGATGATAAGAGAGATTGTTCTTAAAATGACAGGAAATGAGCAGGCAGACAAATTTATGATAGTGCTGTTTGGATTGGTTGCAGTAGTATTCCTGTATATAGGAATGATTGGAATGGATAAGAGCAATAAGAAGAAATTCCATAATATATATGGAAAGATGGTAGGAATTAAATTCTCATATGAGATAGATGCAGAGAATATTATTATTACAGACGAAGAAAACGACAGTGACACATTCAGCTGGGATGATGTTGTAAAATGGAATCAGGATACAGACAATATATATCTGTTTGTCGGAGATGATAACTGTCTTGTTGTAAGCAAGAAAGGCTTTACTGCGGGAAGTGCCGATGATTTAAGGCAGCTTGCAGATGCTGTAATCGGCATGAGAAATGAGGCAGGAAACGAACCGCAGGAAAAACAGGAGATTAAGACAGAAGAAGCCGGTGAAGACAAGATTGAACAGAAACAACAGTAAATTGACAAACACCAGTATTAGCAGATATAATATCTTCATCTGCGTTTTTAGCTATGCGGGAAATAATCAGGAGGAGGAAAGCCATGAACAATCAGGAAATGATGGAACTTTCAACAGTAGATAAGAGCGATTTTGAGGAACTTGTAAAAGAGTGTACAGCCTCAGGTATAATCGATCAGAATCTGTATACAGAGTATGATGTAAAGAGAGGTCTTCGTGACAGCAATGGTAACGGCGTACTTACAGGTCTCACAGAGATATCAGATGTATTAGGTAACCAGAGTGTTCACGGAAGAAAGATACCTGTAGACGGAGAATTATATTTTCAGGGATATAATGTTGAGGAGCTTATCAAGAGAAGCAGCCTTGACAGATTCAGATTTGAGGAAGCAACATATCTTCTGTTATTCGGAGTACTTCCAGACAAGGATCAGTTAGACAGATTCATAAGAATCTTAACAGACCTTCAGGAACTTTCAGGAGCATTCATCAGAGATGTTATTATGAAAGCTACAAGTACTAATCTTATGAATTCGCTTATGAAGAGTATCTTAAGTCTTTATTCATATGATGAGAAGCCGGATGATATTTCAATTCCTAATGTATTAAGACAGAGTCTTCAGCTTATAGCCAAGATGCCTCTTCTTTCAGTATATGCTTATCAGTCATACAGACATTTTAAGCTTGATGGAACACTTATGATAAAGAATCCTAAGAAAGGTTATTCAACAGCCGAGAATATCCTCTATATGTTAAGAGATGACGGAGACTTTACAGAACTTGAAGCAAAGGTACTTGATATCTGTCTTGTTCTTCATGCAGAGCATGGTGGTGGTAATAACTCAACATTTACAACTCATGTTGTTACTTCATCAGGAACAGATACATATTCAGCAATAGCTTCATCAATCGCATCCCTTAAAGGACCTAAGCATGGTGGTGCTAACTTAAAGGTTCAGGAAATGTTTACAGATATTAAGGCACATTGCAGCGATTGGGACAATAAAGATGAGATATGTACATATCTTAACAAGATCCTTGACAAAGAAGCATTTGATCATGCAGGACTTATCTATGGTATGGGTCATGCGGTATATACTAACTCAGATCCTAGAGCAGTTATTCTTAAGAAATTTGCAAAACAGCTTTCAGAAGAGAAGGGAATGCAGAAAGAATTTGCATTATATGAGCTTGTTGAGAGCGAGGCAGGACAGCTTATCATGAACAAGAGAAAAATGTTTAAGCCAGTCTGTGCCAACGTTGATTTCTATAGTGGATTTGTATACACAATGCTTGGTATTCCAGAAGAAATGTTTACACCAATGTTTGCAACTTCGAGAATTTCAGGTTGGTGTGCACACAGACTTGAGGAACTTGTTAATGCAGGCAAGATTATCCGTCCTGCATACAAATATGTTGGACATCACAGACCATATGTTGATATGGACGAGAGATAATTACGTTTAATGGAGTAGTAAAATTATGTCACAGTACAAGGTTAAGAAGCTGGACCACCCGATTCACTGTACAGTTGAAGTGCCTGGTTCAAAGAGTATTACTAACAGAGCGCTGCTTATGGCAGCTTTATCACAGGGTGAATGTACCCTTAAAGGAGTTTTATTCAGTGACGATTCAAGACATTTTCTTTTAAGTCTTATCGCACTTGGATATATTATCGAAGTAAACGAAGTTGAACGATATGTTATCATTCATGGACATGGAAGAGACATTCCTAAGAAGAGGGCAACAATAAATGTAGGAAGTGCCGGAACAGCGGCAAGATTCCTTACAGCCATGCTTGCATTATCAGATGGTGAGTACACTATTGAAGCTTCAGAACAGATGAAGAAAAGACCAATGCTTCCTCTTTTTGAAGCATTACAGAGCATGGGAGCAGAGTTTGAGTTTCTTGAGAAAGATGGACATCTTCCGGTAAATGTAAAGGGCGCAGCATATGGTGGAAAGAAACCACAGAATCATGTTTCAATAAGTATAAGTGAAAGCACACAGTTCTTAAGCGCGCTTATGATGACATCTCCGATGCTTGAAGAAGGAATACACGTTCATATTACAAGTAATAAAACAGAAGGTTCATATGTGCGTATAACAGCTAAGATGATGGAACAGTTTGGCTGTGTGGTAGACCATAAAGGCGCAGAATATATAGTTCCTGCAGGTTCAGGTTACTATCCACAGACATATTATATTGAACCGGATGTTTCAGCAGCCTGCTACTTCTATGCAGCAGCAGCACTTACAGGCGGAACAGCTATCGTTAAGGGAGTACATTCTAACTCAATGCAGGGTGACCTTAAGTTCATAGACGTGCTTAAGCAGATGGGCTGTGCTGTGACAGAGGAGCGCGAGGGCATATGTGTCAGCGGTCCTAAAGATGGAGAATATTGTGGAGTAGATGTTGATATGAATGATTTTTCAGACCAGTCAATGACACTTGCGGCTATTGCTCCATTTGCAAAAACAACTACAATTATCAAGAATATTGAGCATATCAGATTGCAGGAATCAGACAGGATCGAGGCTATGGTCAACGAGCTTAACAACCTTGGCGTTGATGTCAAGGAAGGAAGAGACCGTATAGAGATATCTCCAGGTAAGGTAAAGCCGGGAGTTGTTGATACCTACAATGACCACAGAATGGCAATGTCTTTCGCACTTATAGGACTGCGTGTTGACGGCATAATTATAGATAATTATGAGTGCTGTTGTAAGACATTTGAGAACTATTTTGAAGTACTTGAAAAGGCATGTGCACAATGAGAATACTTTTATACAGATGGAAGGTGTTCAATCAGGATGATGTAAAGTCTGCGATTGAATATTTCGGACATGAAGTACATGATTACACAGAAACAGTAATAGACAAGGATGATGAGACCGGCTTTAAGCTCCGTGACTATGCGGAGCTTAGGCAGGTCTTTTCTGCATACGACTGTGTTTTTTCACTTAATTATTTTCCACATGTATCGGATTTATGTGAAGAGCTTGGAAAAAAATATATTGCATGGACGGTAGATAGTCCGCTTATATCACTTTATCATCAGTCTTTATTTAACAAATGTAACTATATATTTATATTTGACAGATTTTATTGTGAGGAACTAAAAAATCTTGGGGCAGAACATGTGTGGTATCTTCCGCTTGCTGTAAACTGTTCCCGTGTTGGTAAGATAACAGGTTCGCTTACTGCTGATGAACGGAACAAATGGCACAGTGAAGTATCATTTGTCGGTGGAATGTATCACAGAAATTCATATGATGGAATAAAGGATAAGATGCCGGAATATTTAAGAGGATATTTTGATGCGGCAATGGCGGCACAGATGGAAATCTATGGTGACAGTATATTCGATAAGGTGCTTACAGTTGATATACTTGAAAAGTTATGTGAGCTTATAGATTTTAAGCAGGATGAGAGAGCATTTTCAGATATTGCACTTGTGTTTTCATCAACATTTTTAGGCTTTAAACTCGCTAATATAGAGAGGGTGCAGATACTTAACAAACTTGCAAAGCATTTTCCGACAGACCTGTATACAGATGACCCTGATAAGGAGCTTATAGGAGTTAATCTTAAAGGTGCAGTTAATTATATGACAGACATGCCAAAGGTGTTTAATTGCAGCAGGATTAACATTAATCCGGTAATGCGCAATATCCGTACAGGGATTCCGCTTCGTGCGTGGGATATTGTCGGGGCAGGCGGATTTCTTATGACGAGTTTCCAGCTTGAATATATGGATTTTTTCGAGAATGGGAAAGATTATGTGTACTATGACAGCCATGATGACCTGTTAAGAAAGACGGAATATTATCTTAATCATGAGGACGAGCGTGCGCAGATTGCAAAAAACGGACATGAAAAAGCGTTAAAATTCCATTCATATGAAAAAAGGATGGAATTCATATTTGATAAATGTGGCATGTTAAAGCATTAAAGTTCATTTTTAGCAGTTTACTATATTGAAATGTGCATATATGACCATTGTTGAAAATAAATATGTATGGTATGATAACAAAGGTTGGAAAAATCAGCCACATAATATTATAACTTTTACTTTCAGGAGGGAAAAGAAATGAGTTTTTGTAAGTATTGCGGAAGACAGTTACAGGACGGAGAAGTCTGTACATGTCAGCAGCAGCCACAGCAGGCTCCAGTTCAGCAGGCAGCACCACAGCAGACAATGGGAGGCGCTGCACAGCCACAGCAGGGATTTAACCAGCAGGCAGCACAGCAGACATTCCAGCAGGGAGCAGGTCAGCAGACATATCAGCAGGCACAGCAGGGATTTAATCAGCAGCAGGCTTCACAGCAGATGGACGCTGTTAAGAAGGCAGGAGCTAATGCAGCCCTTGATTATGTTAATGTATTGAAGGGATTGTTTACATCACCGGTAGAAACGGTATCAGCATTTGTTGCTAAAGCTAATGTTATTATGATTGCAATACTTATTGGCGGTCAGGCAATTATTAACATGCTTACAAGATTGTTTGATATGTTAATTGCTAACAGTAAGGCAAAGGTTACAACAGGAAGTAAAGAGCTTGACAGCTTACTTTCATCTTACTACAGCTCATATACTAATACCAAGCCATATCCAGCAGGCTCAATATTCAAGAACATGCTTCTTGAGATTCTTCTGGTAGCAGTAGCGGCAGCTGTAATTGCACTTGTAGTTATGCTTCTTGCAAAGGCATTTAACAAGGCTAATGTTACATATATGCAGGGCCTTGCAGTATATGCCATTACAGCAGTACTTGGTATACCAGCAGAGTTACTCAGTTGGGTAACAGGTCTTACATCAGTAGGATTCATTGACAGAATATCTTCATGCGTAACAGTATTTTCTAATGTAGCAGGATATGCATTTGTATACATAGCAATCCGTGCATTATGCAAGGATGAGAAGAAGATACCTCTTATAATGGCAATCTCATATGTTGCAGTTAATTTCCTTACATGGGTATTAAGACTTATGTTCTAATTAACAATTTGATAATTGGTTATAATTAATGATTCCCGTCAGACCGGAAGTGTGAATACACAATGGTCTGACGGGAATTTTTTAATTTTTAAGTTTTCCGCTGAATACACCATCGTATTCAGTAAAATAACTCTCTTCAATCTTTCTCATCATAACTGTAACATAATCATCAATATAGCTCAATGATATATACATATTGCCGACGGCACTGTCAATAATCTGAACCTTAATAAGAAGATTATTGTCTGCCCTGAAAGCAGCACTTGCGCCACATTTGAAATTATAATCAGGGAAATTCTGGAATACATTCTTTCCCAGACCAAAATGCAGCTCGTGATTTCCTGTTGCGTTAGTATAGAAAAATGTTCCTTCATCTCCGTTAAATGTAAGCTTTATGTCTGTTACACCACATGGATTATCGTCAAATTCATAGCTCTGTCCGTTGATTTTGCTTACAAGGTCTGAACTATATTCGCCCGGCTGCACAAGAAGCTGGCGTGAATTCTCGAACTTCTGGAATTCTTCATAATCACTATTATCACCATTATAAGTACATGCATCAATATGACTGTATACTTCCTCGTAAAATGCATCATATATCAGCTGAACTCCGCCCTGACGACCCTGTGTATCAGCAGTGGTAATAAGAATAACATCTTTATCTGGATAATATATGGCAAGCTGTCCACCCATGCCAAAAAATGCATAACCATTGTGAGTTGTCATCCAGAATTGGTAGCCATAGCCCTGCATTTCTTCCCATGTGCCTGATTTTCCATAAGGATCACTCTGTTTAACAGTTGCCTCCTTAAGATATCCGGAAGGCAGCAATTGCTTTCCATCAAGTTTGCCATTCTGAGATACAATATACATAACCTTAAGAATATCCTGTGGTGTTGCACACATTCCTGAACCGCCCATGCTTACTTTGCCATCAGGAGATTTTAATACAAATGCTTCTTTAGAAAATCCCAATTCATTTAAGAATTTAGTCCTAAGATAATCAAGCATTTCTATGCCTGTGAGCTTTTCAACAAGAGCACACAATGTATGGGTTGAAGCTGTATCATAAGAAAAATTGGTTCCCGGAACATGGTCAGGCGTAACAGTAAAGAAAGAGCCTACCCAGTCAGGTGAACCTCCGATTTTGTAAGCATTTTTATCGTGACATGTTCTCATTGTAAGCATCTGTCTTATTGTGAGCATCTGCATGTATGGGTGTGCACCGTTTTCCGGCAGTTTTTCAGGAAAATAATCCACAATATGGTCATCAAGTGATATTCTGCCTTCATCCGCAAGAAGTCCTATGGCAAGGGAAACAAAGGATTTAGTGACAGAAAACATTCTGTGAAGTGTATCTTTAGTGTATGGCTCGTAGTAGCTTTCCATACATATCTTACCATGACGCATGACAATTATGCTGTGCATGGGAATATTGTTGTATTCAAGCCTTTTGGCAAAACGGATAAGTCCTGTGGAAGATATTCCTACATCTTCTGGTATTACCTTTTCAAAGTCTAACATTGTTGTCCTCCAAGATAGTTGTAATGATTAAACACAATAATTGTTTCCATTATAGTCCTTTTGTGTATATACTGTAAATCAAAAAATAAGAATCTTTAAATTAAATCCAATATGGTATATACTTAATGCAAATATGCCAGAGGGCATGAAGGAGAAGGAAATGATAGATTTATTACTTAAGAGGTTCATAAAAGATTATGATATGACGAAGAACCCTGAAGTCCGTACAAGATACGGTGTGTTTGCCGGGATTGTGGGGATAATCTGTAATCTTATACTGTTTTTAGCAAAGATAATTGCAGGAGTGCTTACGGCATCAGTTTCAATTATGGCGGATGCAGTCAATAACCTATCGGATGCGGGTTCTTCAATTGTTACACTTATAGGTTTTAAGCTTGCAGGAAAGCCGGCTGATTATGAACATCCGTATGGTCATGGAAGAATCGAATATATATCAGGCTTCATAGTATCAGGAGCAATTATAATTATGGGCTTTGAACTGTTGACAACATCATTCAGGAAAATACTTCATCCTACGCCGCTTGAGGTATCTGTGCCATCTCTTATAATACTTGTATTATCAATTCTTATGAAAATGTGGATGGCTAAATTCAACAAATATCTTGGCAATAAGGTAGATTCTGCTGCAATGAAGGCAACGGCAACAGACAGCTTATCAGACTGCGTTGCAACATCAGTTGTTCTTATAGGTGTACTGCTTACACTGTTTTCTAATATTAATATAGATGGAATAGCGGGAGTGGTTGTTGCAGTATTTGTAATACTTGCAGGCTTTGGTGCGGCTAAGGATACATTGCAGCCGCTTCTTGGACAGCCGCCAACGAAAGAATTTGTACAGGAACTTGAAAATATTGTTCTTCAGGATAAACACATAATTGGGGTTCACGACCTGATTGTGCATAATTACGGTCCGGGCAGAGTATATGCATCGCTTCATGCAGAGGTTCCGGCTAATATGGACATGATGGAAGCACATGATTATATAGACATGGCTGAAAGAAGAGTTGAAAAGCGCATGAAATGCTTTATAAGCATACATATGGATCCGGTAATCACGGATGATGAGGTAATCAATCATTTGCGGAAAATGACTATGGAGGTTGTGAAGTCAGTGGGGGAGGAGCTAGACATACATGATTTCAGGACAGTTAAAGGTCCATTTATAACCAATCTTATATTTGATGTGCTTGTTCCTTATAATTACCACATTTCAGATGATGAGATAAAGCATACAATACAGAAAAAAATCACGGAGAAGCAGAGTGAGTGCCGCGCCGTGATTAAGATTGATAAAAGTTATATTGGCTGATTATATCCAGCCGCCATCAAGGGTTATTATCTGACCGGTAAGATAACTGTTCATTCCGGAAAGAGATTTAACAAGTTCAGCTACTTCCTGTGGGCTTCCAAAACGGCCTGCAGGAATTTCTTCTGCAAGTTCTGCCTTGTCATCATCAGAGAGATGCCCATTCATTTCAGTGTCAATCGCGCCACAGGCAACAGCATTTACCTGTATTCCACTTGGAGCGAGTTCCTTTGCCAGTGCCCTTGTAAATGCATTTACAGCCCCCTTGGTCGCTGAATATGCAACCTCACAGCTTGCACCGTACAATCCCCACACAGAAGATATATTAATAATCTTACCACAGTGTCTTTTCATCATATCCTTAACGGCGAAGTGGCAGCAGTTAAATACAGAACCTATATTTGTATTGCATATCTTATTCCATTCACATTCATTCATATCCTGAAAAAGTCCGACAATAGAAATTCCAGCGTTGTTCACTAGTATATCAACCTGTCCGAAACGCTGCAGACATATGTCAAACATTTTCTGTACATCTTCGAAATTACCCATATCGCCGACAAATGTTTCGCAGACACTTCCTTTTTTCTCGATAACAGCTTTAACCTCATTTAGTTTATCCACATTTTTCGCACAGTTAATAACAATGTTAGTATCCTTTCCGGCGAGTTCTATTGCAATGGCTCTTCCGATACCGCGGGAAGCACCAGTGATTACTATAGTTTTTTTCATGTTAATATGCCTTTCTTAAATCAATGTGATTTTAATAATATCGTTATTATAATACAGGAAAACACAGGCGAATACTATAAAAAATAAAAAAGAATTGTTGACAAAAATCGCCTTGTGCATCCTTACCAAAAAGAAAACCAGATTGTATTTATTTCAATAATTGCTTGACAGACGTTTTGAACATTCAAAAAAGTTATCCACAATAAAAAACGCCGTTTTTATCTAAAAAAGCACTTATCAACCAAGTTATCCACATTATCCACAGAAATCCACAAACATTTAATCATGATTTACTGTGTGCAAAAAAGAATAAATGTTTTGTGAATTATTGCAAAAAATTAAAAAACTTTAATATGACTCTTGACATAATTGCATAAAATAATTAAAGGACATACTTGTTAATTTACAAATATGTGATATAATACTTACATAAAATAAGTATACAGAAATGTATCTTAGGTCGTGTTAGCTGCATATGTATATATTCTTTCGACATATGTAGTGATTGAAGAAGGAAGAATGTCTGATAGATTTTATAAAGAGAAGGTTGGAAAGGAATTACAGTCAGATTCTTACCTCTGCCCACGATTATAAAACACGTAAAGGAGTTGGACATCATGAGATTTATAATTACAGGAAGAAATATTGATATAACAGAGGGATTAAAGTCAGCAGTAGAGGAGAAGCTTGGAAAGCTTGACAGATTTTTTGCACCAGAGACAGAAGTTAATGTAACTTTAAGTGTAGAGAAAGAAAGACAGAAAATCGAGGTAACTATCCCGGTTAAAGGTAACATCATAAGAAGCGAGCAGGTAAGCAGCGATATGTATGTTTCAATTGACCTTGTTGAGGAAGTTATCGAGCGTCAGTTAAAGAAGTATAAGAATAAGATTGTTGACAAGCAGCAGAATGCAGCAGCATTTACACAGGAATTCGTAGAGAAGGATTATGATGATGACGAGGTTAAGATTATCAGAACCAAGAGATGCGGAATTAAGCCTATGGATCCTGAAGAAGCATGTGTTCAGATGGAACTTCTTGGACATAACTTCTATGTATTCTTCAATTCTGAGACAGAGGAAGTTAATGTTGTTTATAAGAGAAAAGGCAACACATATGGCTTAATTGAACCAGAGTTGGATTAATTTGTTTAGTATTTTTTTCATTATATTTACCACTTTCTAGAGATACCGCCTGTTGGGTAATGCCATCAGGCGGTATTTTCTGTATATAATTGTTTTTAATTAATAAAATTTTAATGGTTTAACTTTACTTGATAGAATATGTAAATAGTGATACAATTACAACACAAATAGGCTTTTATAAGGAGAAGTATAAAGTAATGGGATTAGCTCAGAAATTATTTGGAACACATAGCGAACATGAATTAAAAAGAATATATCCAATTGCTGACAAGATTGAAAGTTATAAAGAATCTTATGGCAAGTTAAGCGATGAGGAACTTAAAGCAAAGACTAAAGAATTTAAGGAGAGACTGGCTAAGGGAGAGACTCTTGATGATATTCTTCCAGAAGCATTTGCTACAGTAAGAGAGGCTGGTAAGAGAGTTCTTGGCATGGAACATTATCATGTTCAGCTTATCGGAGGTATTATTCTTCATCAGGGAAGAATTGCAGAGATGAAAACTGGTGAAGGTAAGACACTTGTGTGTACACTTCCTGCGTATCTTAATGCACTTACAGAAGAGGGCGTAATCGTAGTTACTGTTAATGATTACCTTGCTAAGCGTGATGCTGAGCAGATGGGTATGATACATGAATTCTTAGGTCTCAAGGTTGGCGTTGTATTACATGACTCAACAAGAGAAGAAAGACAGGCTGCATATGCAAGTGATATTACATATGTAACTAATAATGAACTTGGTTTCGATTATCTTCGTGATAACATGGCTATATACAAGAATGAACTTGTATTAAGAAAACTTAAGTACTGTATTATCGATGAGGTCGATTCAGTTCTTATTGATGAAGCACGTACACCTCTTATCATTTCTGGCCAGAGTGGAAAGTCTACTAAGTTATATGAGCTTTGCGATATACTTGCAAGACAGTTACAGCAGGGTGAATATAAGGGCGAGAGAACTAAGATGCAGGCAATTATGAACGAGGAAGTTGAAGAAGATGGAGACTTCATCGTTAATGAAAAGGACAAGGTTGTTAACCTTACTGAACAGGGTATTCATAAGGTTGAAAAGTTCTTTCATATAGATAATTATGCTGATCCTGAAAACCTTGAAATCCAGCATAATGTTACACTTGCACTCCGCGCACATTATCTTATGTTCAGAGATAAGGATTATGTTGTTAAGGATGACGAAGTGCTTATTGTTGATGAATTTACAGGACGTATTATGCCAGGCCGCCGTTATTCAGATGGTCTTCATCAGGCAATAGAAGCGAAGGAGCATGTTAAGGTTAAGAGAGAGAGTAAGACTCTTGCAACTATTACATTCCAGAATTTCTTTAACAAGTTTGAGAAGAAAGCTGGTATGACAGGTACAGCTCTTACAGAGGAGAAGGAATTCCGTGAAATATATAACATGGATGTTGTTGAAGTTCCAACTAATAAGCCGGTTATAAGAGTTGATTATAATGATGCAGTATTTAAGACTAAGAAGGGCAAATTCAATGCAGTTGTCCAGTCTGTAATTGAATCACATGAAAAAGGTCAGCCTGTTCTTGTAGGTACAATAACAATTGAAACTTCTGAATTGCTTAGCGAAATGTTAAGAAAGAAGGGAATACCTCATAATGTACTTAATGCCAAGTATCATGAACTTGAGGCACAGATAGTATCAGAGGCAGGACGTCATGGTGCAGTTACTATTGCTACTAATATGGCTGGTCGAGGAACTGATATTAAGCTTGATGATGAGGCAGTTGCTGCCGGAGGTCTTAAGATTATTGGTACAGAAAGACACGAAAGCCGTCGAATTGATAACCAGCTTCGTGGACGTTCTGGACGACAGGGAGATCCTGGTGAATCAAGATTCTATATTTCTCTTGAAGATGATCTTATGAGACTGTTTGCACAGGAAAGACTTATGAATATTTTCAACAGTCTTGGGGTATCTGAGGATGAGCAGATTGAGCATAAGATGTTAAGCAAGGCTATAGAGACAGCTCAGAAGAAGATTGAGACTAATAACTTTGGTATCAGAAGCCATCTTCTTGAGTATGATCAGGTTATGAATGAGCAGAGAGAGATTATGTATGCTGAAAGAAGAAGAGTTCTTGATGGAGAAAGCATGCGTAATTCTATTATGAAGATGATAACAGATTATGTAGAGAATGTTGTAAACCGTTGTGTTAGTGAAGATAAAGATGCCAATGAATGGGATTATAACGAAATTAATGAGCTTCTGCTTCCTACAATTCCGATTGAAAAGGTTGTATATAGAGAAAACATCAGGAATAAGAATGAATTAATACATGATTTAAAAGAGAAGGCTGTCAAACTATATGAGGATAAGGAAGCGTTATTCCCAGAGTCAGAACAGATCAGAGAAATTGAGAGAGTAATCCTGCTTAAGGTAATTGACAGAAAGTGGATGGATCATATCGATGATATGGATCAGTTGAAACAGGGTATAGGACTTCAGGCTCTTGGTCAGAGAGATCCCGTTGTACAGTATAAGATGATGGGCTATGACATGTTTGATGAAATGACAGCAGGTATAGCGGAAGATACAATAAGACTTCTTATGCATATTCAGGTTGAACAGAAGATAGAACGAGAACAGGTAGCCAAGGTGACTGGAACTAATAAGGATGAAGGCCCTTCTGTAAAGGGTCCTGCAAGAAGAACAGAGAAGAAGATATATCCTAACGATCCATGCCCTTGTGGAAGCGGTAAGAAGTATAAGAACTGTTGTGGAAGACAGGCATAAGTTTATAATATGACTTTTGGGACGCGGAATGTCTGGAATATCAGCGTCCGCGTCTGTTGTTTTGGAGGATATATGGTAGAATTAGACCAGTTCAGATACAGAATTTCAGGATATGATAAGCCTATGGCACAGATTAAGAAATCACTGGATCTTGACAATAAGCAAAAAAGAATTGAAGAACTGGAAGCAGATATGGAAGCGCCAGGTTTTTGGGATAATCCGGATAAATCACAAAATGCTATGAAAGAACTTAAAGGGTTAAAAGATGCATTTGAAAGATATAATGAGCTTGAAACAGGTCTTGATGATGTTAAGACACTTATTGAGATGGCAGAAGAATCCAATGACCAGTCGCTTATTCCAGAGATAGAAGAAGAGATAACGAATCTCGAAGATAAGATGGAAAGTTTAAGAATTGAGACATTGCTTTCTGGTGAACATGATGCATGTGATGCGATTCTTACACTTCATGCTGGAGCAGGTGGAACAGAAAGCTGTGACTGGTGCCAGATGCTTTTCAGAATGTATACAAGATGGGCGGAAAGTCACGGATATACAACTGAAACACTTGATTATCTTGAAGGAGAAGAAGCAGGAATTAAGTCAGTTACTATAGAGATAAGAGGAGAGAATGCATATGGACATCTGAAATCTGAACATGGTGTTCACAGACTTGTAAGAATATCTCCATTCAATGCGGCAGGTAAGAGACAGACTTCTTTCGTATCATGTGACGTAATGCCTGATATTAATCAGGATATAGATATTGAGATTAATGATGATGATTTAAGAATTGATACATATCGTTCAAGTGGAGCTGGTGGACAGCATATTAACAAGACATCATCTGCAATCAGAATTACACATCTTCCAACAGGAATTGTTGTACAGTGTCAGAATGAAAGATCTCAGCACCAGAATAAAGATAAAGCTATGCAGATGTTAAAGGCTAAGCTCTATCTTTTAAAGGAGGCTGAGAATGCAGAGAATCTATCTGGAATCAGAGGAGATGTCAAGGATATTAATTTCGGAAGCCAGATAAGAAGTTATGTTCTTCAGCCATATACAATGGTTAAGGATAACAGAACTAATAAGGAAGTTGCTAATGCAGGAAGTGTTCTGGATGGAAACATTGATCCGTTCATAAATGCATATTTAACATGGATTAGTACGGGAAAAACTGAAGAGTAACAGATATTAAGGTAGTAAACTGAATGATAGTGAAAGGTGGTACATCAGTATGGCGGATTATATTAAACCGGTGATTTTCAGATTAGGCAATCAACAGTTTGGAGTAGATATTAATCTTGTCCAGTCGATAGAACGGGAGATTAATATTGTGAGAGTTCCTAATGCAATGGAGTATATCAGTGGAATTGTTAATTTGAGAGGGGAGGTTATCCCTGCTTTCAGCTTAAGAAAAAAGTTTGGCACGGATGATGCTGTTGGAAGTATTGGCGAAGACAGTACAATTATTGTTAATATTCCTGGCGTGGTTAAGCTGGCACTTGAAGTTGATGATGTACTTGAGATTGGAGATATTGATGCAAATGGTATTGTTCCTATGCCGGCTCTGGCTAGAACGGATGATACAGCATATCTTGACAGGGTCGCCAATGTTAATGGGGAATTAGTTATTCTTCTTGATGTAGAGAAATTACTTACACAGTCAGAAGCAGAGAGCGTTAAGAAATTTACCGAAGAAATGAGTAATGATAATGGAGGTACTGCAAATGGCTGAAACGAAATTTAAAAGAAATGCAGGTATACTTATGCCAGTAAGTTCATTGCCATCACCATATGGCATAGGAACATTTGGCAAGGATGCATATGATTTTGTTACATTTGTTAAAGAGTGTAATCATAAGTACTGGCAGGTACTTCCGTTAGGACCAACTACTTATGGTGACAGCCCATATCAGTCATATTCTGCATTTGCAGGCAATCCGTACTTTGTTGATCTTGATATGCTTATTGAGGAGGGGTTCTTGTTAAAGTCAGAGGTTATTTCAAGAGACTGGGGCGATGGAATTGTGCCTGTAAATGTTTCTGAAGATGACGCTGTTAATGGAAGATTCGGAACCTACAGAGATGGGAATATTGGCGACGAAAGATATGTCAGTTATGAGAAGATATATAATAACAGATTTGATATATTAAGAATTGCTTACGACAGATTTAAGGATGCATGTGCAGAAAGCAAGAAGACGCTTGCCAAGGGACTTCCTCTTTATAAGCAGTTTGATAATTTTGTTAAAGATAATGCAGACTGGCTTGAGGATTATGCTCTGTTTATGGCATTGAAGTCTCACTTTAACAATGTCTCATGGGGTGAATGGGAAACTGATATAAAGTTCAGAAAGCCAGAGGCGATGAGCCAATATGAAGAACAGCTTTCGGATGATATAGGATACTGGAAATTCATACAGTTTGAATTCTACAGACAGTGGAATGCGCTTAAACAATATGCTAATAGTAATGGTATAGAGATTATAGGTGATATACCTATTTATATGGGATATGACAGCGTAGATGTATGGGCTAATCAGGGAGAATTCCAGCTGGATGAGAATTTAACACCGATAAAGGTTGCAGGTGTACCGCCAGATGCATTTTCTGATGCAGGACAAAAATGGGGCAATCCTCTTTATGATTATGATAAAATGGAAGCAAATGGATTCAGCTGGTGGAGAAAGAGAATGGCAGCCTCAGCAAAGCTGTATGACGTCATAAGAATTGACCATTTTATAGGAATTGTGAAGTACTATACAATTCCATCAGATATGCCTGATGCAAGGCAGGGCGAGTACAGACAGGGACCGGGACAGAAGCTGCTTGATGTTATTAATGAATCTATTGGTGATAAGAAGATTATCGCTGAAGACTTAGGTGTTGAAGTTCCTGAAGTGGCAAAGATTCTTAAAGAAAATGGATATCCGGGAATGAAGGTCCTTGAGTTTGCATTTGGAGGAGACAGAAAGAATCCACATCTGCCATATAATTATACACAGAATCTTGTGTGCTATGGTGGAACTCATGATAACGAAACTCTGCTTGGTTTCTTTGAAGACAGGGGTGACTGGGAATTAGGATATGCTTATGACTATCTTGATACAAGAGATAAGGGAAGAATGGTTGACCAGGTATTCAGGGCTGCGTATTCAAGCGTTGCTGTTCTTACAGTATTTGCTGTTCAGGACATTCTCAAGCTTGGAAACTGGGCAAGAATGAATCTTCCATCAAGCATGGGCAATAACTGGAAATGGCGTATGCAGAAAGGCCAGTTAGGACAGCATGAACTGGAATGCATGAGATATCTTGCAAGTGTATTTGACAGAGAAAGAAAATAAGTAAGATGGGGTGATAACAAATATGTTATTCCCCCTTTTTTGAACAAAAATATGTAAATAGTACATAGGTACTATTTACATATTGCCAGATAGTGGTATTATATAAACATAAAGAGACAAGTTAATAATTTGGCAAAGCAGTCGAAAGGCTGTGACGCAAAGCCAAGGGTCTTAACTGATTTTATCAGAATGATAGCCGGTTGCATTACAATCAACGCAAATGATTCGTATTATTCAAGCATCCGGTTATCGGATGCTTTTTTTGTTAAACGGGAGGAAACAGATATGAGAAAGAATAATTCTAAGAAGTGGATTAAGATTATGACAATAACAGCAGCAGTACTTGTATTTGGTATTGGTGCTGGTTTCGCTGTTAAAGCAGCAGGAACATCTAATTCAGACAATGATGGTGCTAAGACAGTAGTTGCAGCAGCTAATGATGCAACAGATTCAGTAGTTAAGGAAACAGTTGCCGAGAAAGAGACAGAAGCTGTTACAGAGACAGCAACAGTTGCTACAGAGGCAACAACTGAAATTACAACAGAAGAAGCCACAGAGGCAGTAACAGAACAGAGCAGCACAATTGCAGAGACTCAGCCACAGACAGAGGCGGTTCAGGCAACAGAGCAGACAGAGGTTGCAACAGAAGCACCAGCACCTGTTGTACAGACTCCATCAGATGCAAGAGTTACACAGGTTATAGCAGGAATCAATGCAGAACGTGCAGCAGCTGGTGTAGCAGCAGTTACATATGATGCAACTCTTACAGATATGTCTCAGGTAAGAGCATCAGAGAATGCAGCTAATGATTATTTTGTTATAGAGAATGGCAAGCACAAGAGACCAGATGGAAGAAATGCTTCTTCAATATGTTCAGATTTTGGACAGGCTGGATATTTCGGTGAGGTTATGGGAAGATATCAGACAAGCCCTGCTGAGATAGTAACTGGCTGGCATAATTCAGCAACACATTATGCATGTATGACAAGCACTAAGTATAGCAGAGTTGGTGTAGGTGTTGCAGCAGATTCAGAAGGATACCTTTACTGGGTAGCAATCTTCATGGATTAATATTAAAGAGACAACAGATTACATAATATAGATATAATTTAATACGGTAAGAACAATGTATTTGCGGCATTGTTTTTATAAAGCTTCGTAAGAAGCATGAAACCCTCACATTCCTCTCCCGTTGTGTGAGGGTTTCTTTTTGCGCGAGTAGCGCGGAGAATATACTTAATGAAAGGACAGGCATGCTTGCATGGCCTGTCCTTTTGTTAAGTATATTCGAGAAGCACCGCGACAATGCCATAACGAAGTTATGGCATCTGCGCTACTCGCATGGAGAATATAATTATATGCTTGCAATGTGTATACATATATGGTAATATTCTTTGTGCGATAGACAGTTGTATATCGTAGAAAGACAGAGAAAAACAACTGTCTTTACAAAACGGACATTAGGAAGGTACAGACGCAGTATGGCAGATAATATTAAGTATTATGTTGTTAAGCAAAAGGCTCTGCCCGAGGTTCTGCTTAAAGTAGCGGAGGCAAACAGAATTATTGAGAATGAGAATATATCTGTTGCAGATGCTACGGAGAAAGTTGGAATAAGCAGAAGTTCTTATTATAAGTATAAGGATGATATTTTTCCGTTTAGAGAGAATGTAAAGGGGAAAACTATTACATTTGTATTGTCTATGGACGATGAACCGGGGCTGCTTTCCCTGGTGCTGAAGAAGGTCGCAGAATTCAAGGCCAATATTCTTACTATTCATCAGACAATTCCGGTTAATGGGATTGCATCACTGACGCTTAGTGTGGATATTCTCCCGACTACAGGAGATTCTTCAGAGATGATAGAGCAGATAGAAAGACTTAAAGGTGTCAGATATCTTAAGATATTAAGCAGTGATGCATCTATCTGATATATACAAAGCGATTAAAGAAAACGGAGGCAGATATGGCAAAGATTGCAGTTTTAGGTTATGGAACAGTAGGATCTGGTGTAGTTGAGGTCTTAAATACTAATGGAGCTTCAATTGCAAAGAGAGCAGGAGAGACAATTGAAGTTAAGAGTGTACTTGATTTAAGAGATTTCCCTGGAGACCCGATTCAGGAGAAAATCGTTCATGATATAGATCTTATAATTAATGACCCTGAAATAGAAGTTGTTGTTGAGGTTATGGGTGGCGTAGAGCCAGCATTTACATTTGTTAAAAAGGCACTTGAAGCAGGAAAGAGTGTGTGTACATCTAATAAGGCGCTTGTTGCAGCACACGGTCCTGAACTTCTTGAGATGGCAAAAGAAAGAAAACTTAATTTCATGTTTGAGGCGTCAGTAGGCGGTGGAATTCCAATTATCAGACCACTTAACCAGTCTCTTACAGCAGATGAGATTACTAAGATTACAGGTATTCTTAACGGAACAACTAACTATATTCTTACTAAAATGAGCAGAGAAGGAATCTCATATCAGGAGGTTCTTAAAGAGGCACAGGCACTCGGATATGCAGAAAGAAATCCGGAGGCTGATGTTGAAGGTTACGATGCATGCAGAAAGATAGCAATTCTCACATCACTTGCATTTGGAAATACAGTGAAATTCGAGGAAGTGTATACAGAGGGAATAACAAAGATTTCTAATGAAGATTTTGCATATGCTAAAGAGCTTGGAAGTGTTATCAAGCTTCTTGCAACAAGCTATAGTAAGGATGGCAAGGTATATGCAATCACAGCACCATTCATGATTGACAGCACACATCCATTATATAATGTTAATGACGTTCTTAACGGAATCTATGTACACGGCAATGTATTAGGGGATGTAATGTTCTTCGGAGCAGGAGCCGGAAAGCTTCCAACAGCAAGTGCTGTAGTATCAGATGTAGTTGACTGTGTTAAGCATAAGGGTAAAAATGTTATGACAATCTGGAGCTCAGTAAAGCAGGAGCTTGGAGATACATTTGACGAGACAAGAAAATTCTTCGTAAGAATAAAGGGTGATGATACTCAGGCCGCTAAGGCAGCATTTGGCGAAGGACAGGTTGTTAAGGTTGATGGAATTAACGGAGAATTCGGTTTTGTTACAGAGCCTATGACAGAGAGAGCATTTGAAGATGCTAAGGATAAGGTTTCTGTTATAAGCAGAATCAGAATAGATGATACTAAATTACAGTAATAATATAAGGGAGAAAGAGTAATGGTTAAAGTAGTTAAATTTGGTGGAAGTTCACTTGCAAGCGCAGAGCAGTTTAAGAAGGTTGGCAATATTATCCGTGCTGATGAGGATAGAAAGTATGTAGTTCCTTCAGCACCTGGAAAGAGATTTCCAGAGGATACTAAGGTTACTGATATGCTTTATAAATGTTATGCAGAGGCAGAAGCTGGTAAGAATATTGAAAAGAGTCTTAAGGCAATTGAGGAAAGATACAATGAAATTATCAAGGGACTTGGACTTAAGCTTTCATTAAAGGAACAGTTCGAGACAATCAAGAAGAATTTTGAGGCACTTGCAGGTAAGGATTATGCTGCATCAAGAGGTGAGTATCTTAATGGTATTATCATGGCTAACTATCTTGGATATGAATTCATAGATGCTGCTACAGTTATCTGCTTCGATAAGGATGGAGAGTTTGATTCAGAAAAGACTAATGCAGTGTGTGAAGCAAAATTTGCTAATATTGAAAGAGCAGTTGTACCTGGCTTTTATGGAGCAATGCCTAACGGAAAGGTTAAGACATTTTCAAGAGGTGGCTCAGATGTAACAGGTTCAATTGTTGCAAGAGCACTTAAGGCTGATATATATGAGAACTGGACAGATGTATCAGGCTTCCTTGCAGCAGATCCAAGAATTGTAAATAATGCAAAGCCTATTAATGTTATTACATATAAGGAATTAAGAGAGCTTTCATACATGGGTGCATCAGTGCTTCATGAATCAGCTATCTTCCCTGTAAGAAAGGGCGGAATTCCTATTAATATCAAGAATACTAATGCTCCGGAAGATAAGGGAACAATGATTGTTGAGACAACATGTAATATGCCGGAATATACGATTACTGGTATTGCGGGTAAGAAGGGATTCGTTGCAATCAGCATTGATAAGGATATGATGAATTCAGAAATCGGATTCTGTCGAAAGGTTCTTTCAGTATTTGAGGATAACGGAATCTCAATCGAGCATATGCCTTCAGGAATTGATACTATGACAGTATTCGTTCATCAGGACGAATTCGTAGAGAAGGAACAGAAGGTTCTTGCACAGATTCATAAGGCCGTTAATCCGGATTCTGTTGAACTTGAGGCTAACCTTGCACTTATCGCAGTAGTTGGCCGTGGAATGAAGAATAGTACTGGTATAGCAGGAAACATTTTCTCAGCACTTGCAAAAGCTAAGATAAATGTTAAAATGATAGATCAGGGATCATCAGAGTTAAACATCATTATCGGTGTCAGAAACAGATACTTTGAGGATGCCATAAAGACTATCTATGGAGTATTCGTTCCAGAGGAATAATAAGAAAACAGGGGGATAAGGGATATGAAAGAAGCAAAGAATGAACTTATGCAGTTTGTCGGCGGCGTAATAATGCTTGTTGTAGGACTCTACATATTGTCACAGAAGGTTATGGTGTCATCTTCATATGGATTCTTCTCATTATGGGGTGGCAGGTTCTCATCAGGTCTTATTATGGTACCATTAATAATCGGAGTTGTATGGATGTTTGCTACAGGCGGTTCATTTGTATCTAAAGTATTTACAGTACTTTCGGTAATACTTATAATTGCTTCAATTATTGCATCGACAAGAATATGGCTTGTATCTATTACAATGTATGAATGGGTTCTTATACTCGTTCTTATATTTGGTGGCGCAGGGCTGGTTGCGAAGGTATTGTTTGCAAACAACAAGTCAGAAAAGTCAAAGAAGGATAAAACTGAACAGACAGGCAGCAGCTATACATCAAGCGTAGATGATGAACTTGACAAAATGAGAAAGAACATGAAATAAGATGTTTTCCCCGCACATTATGTGCGGGGATTTCTGCGTTAAGGAACAAAACACAATGGTTGATAAACCTTGATGAAATTGATATAATCTAATGTAATATGCGTATGAAAACGGAGGATGATTAATGGATATCGCAAAGAAAATAGCAGAAGAACTGGAGATTAAGGTTACGCAGGTAGAGGCTGCTGTTAAACTTATAGATGAGGGATGCACAATTCCTTTTATTGCACGATACAGAAAGGAAGTTACAGGAGCATTAAATGATGAACAGCTTCGTAACCTTGATGAGAGATTAAAGTATTTAAGAAACCTTGAAGACAGAAAGACTCAGGTTCTTGCAAGCATTGAAGAACAGGGAAAGCTTACAGAAGAACTTAAGTCTGCTATTACAGCAGCAGAGACAATGGTTCTTGTTGAAGATCTTTACAGACCATATAAGCAGAAGAGAAGAACGAGAGCAACAATTGCGAAAGAGAAAGGTCTTGAACCACTTGCACAGTTCATATATGCACAGGAAGCTACAGAAGATGTAGAAGTCAAGGCAGCAGAATTTATCAGCGATGAAGAAGGTAAGGAAGTTGCTACAGCACAGGATGCAATAGCAGGTGCATTAGATATAATTGCAGAGCAGATATCAGATGTTGCTGATTACAGAACATATATCAGAGACATCACAATGAAAGAAGGAAAGCTTGTTGTAACAGCTAAAGATGAAAAGGCTGAATCTGTATACGAGAATTACTATGATTACAGCGAGGCACTTTCGACAATCCCGGGACACAGAATCCTTGCAATTAACAGAGGAGAAGATGAAAAGTTCCTTACTGTCAAGGTTGAAGCACCAGAGGAGAGAATATTAAGATATCTTGAGAAGAATATTTTAAAAGAGAACACATTTACAGCAGAATACCTTAAGAACTGTATAGCAGATGCATATGAAAGACTTATTGCACCAGCTATTGAAAGAGAGATAAGAAGCAGTCTCACAGAGACAGCAGAAGACGGGGCTATCAAAGTATTTGGAAAGAATCTTGAGCAGCTTCTTCTTCAGCCACCTATCGCCGGAAAGGTTGTTCTTGGCTGGGACCCTGCCTTCAGAACAGGCTGTAAGCTGGCAGTTGTAGACCCTACAGGTAAGGTGCTTGCAACTAAAGTTATATATCCTACAGAGCCACACAATAAGGTTGAGGAGTCTAAGGCAGAGGTTAAGAAGCTTATAGATAAGTACCACGTTAATCTTATTTCATGTGGTAACGGAACAGCTTCAAGAGAATCAGAGAAGATTATTTCAGATATGATACATGAGATGAATCTTCCTGTTGATTATGTAATCACTAACGAGGCAGGAGCTTCTGTATATTCAGCAAGTAAGCTTGCAACAGAGGAATTCCCTGACTTTGATGTTGCACAGAGAAGTGCAGTTTCAATAGCAAGACGAGTTCAGGATCCATTGGCAGAGCTAGTTAAGATTGACCCGAAATCAATCGGAGTAGGTCAGTATCAGCATGATATGAACCAGAAGAAGTTAGAGAACACACTTACAGGTGTTGTTGAGGACAGCGTTAATAAGGTTGGAGTAGACTTAAATACTGCATCGGCATCACTTCTTGAGTATATATCAGGTATATCTAAGGCAGTAGCCAAGAATATAGTTGAATACAGAGAGACTAACGGAAGATTCACTAACAGAAAGCAGCTTTTGAAGGTTGCTAAGCTTGGACCTAAAGCGTTTGAGCAGTGTGCCGGATTTATGAGAATTTCAGGCGGCGATAATCCATTAGATGCAACAAGCGTGCATCCTGAAAGCTATGAGGCAGCAACAAAGCTTCTTACACTTTTGGGATATGATATTAATTCAATAACATCAGGAGAGCTTATAGGGCTTAAGAGCAAAGTTCAGGATATTGCCAAGATGGCAGATGAACTTGGAATAGGAACAATGACACTTGAAGATATCATCAAAGAACTTGAGAAGCCGGGAAGAGACCCAAGAGATGAGATGCCTAAGCCAATATTAAGAAAAGATGTCCTTGATATGAAGGATCTGACACCGGGCATGATACTTAAGGGAACGGTCAGAAATGTTATTGACTTCGGAGCATTTGTTGATATCGGAGTGCATCAGGACGGACTTGTACACATTTCGCAGATGAGCAGCACAAAGAGAGTTGAGCACCCTCTTGATGTTGTAAGTGTAGGGGATATTGTAGATGTAAGAGTTATAGATGTTGATATACCTAAGGCAAGAATCTCACTTTCAATGATTCTTGATGAGAAAGAAGCAGCTAACAGAAAGTACACTAAGGATAATTCCAATAATAAGAATAAAAGAAACAACGGCAAAGGAAACAGACAGGACAGAAAGCTTAAGAAGGAAGGCCTTAACCTTTCAGGTCTTGCCAAGTTCATGCATTAATAGGAGTACTGTATGGAAGATAGAATTGAATTTGACAGCGTAATTACAGAGAAAGCACTTAATGATTTCAAGATGTATCATATTTTTCACAATGTTGGTGGAGTATTCGGATATGTTTTTGCAGCATTTGCAATAGTCATGTGCGTGCTTGGGGTAATATTCAGAATGTCTCCTAAATATATAGTCATGATGGGGCTTTTTGGAGTGTTTTTCTTCTTTTATCCAATTGTTAATATGAGGCTTGGAACTAAGAAGCAGATGAAAACAGTTGCAGCATTTAAAGAGCCTATGCATTATAGTGCTGGGGAAGACAAGATAATTGTAAGTCAGGGAGAGATGTCAGAAGAACTTGCGTGGGAGCAGATATACAAGATAAGATTCACAGGAAGCAACCTTATTCTGTATCTTTCATCTGTCAGAGCCAATGTGCTTACAGTTAACAGTATGGGTGAGGCAGCAGTTCCTTTTGTTAAAATGTGCCAGAAGAAATTAAAGCCTTTTCAGGTTAAGGTTAATATGGATAAGCTTGCTAAAGCCGCGGATAAGTAAGCAGATAGGAATAATATGGTTAAAGAAACATTTAACGCTAAAGAAACATTTGAAGCAGGATATGAGATGGGAAAGAAAGCTCTTCCAGGGCAGATATACTGTCTTAACGGAGACTTAGGTGTCGGCAAAACAGTATTTACGCAGGGCTTTGCAAAAGGTCTTGGCATAGAAGAGCCCGTAAACAGCCCTACATTTACAATCATTCAGGAATACCATGAAGGCAGACTGCCATTGTATCATTTTGATGTATACAGAATTGGCGATGTCGAAGAGATGGATGAGCTTGGATATGAGGAATATTTCTATTCGGACGGGGTGTGCCTTATTGAATGGAGCACTCTTATACAGGAGATAATTCCAGATAATGCGATAGAGATAATTATAGAAAAAGACCTTGAGAAAGGCTTTGACTACAGAAAAATAACTATCGGGCAGGAGGCAGTATGAGAATATTAGCAATAGAAAGTTCAGCAGTTACAGCATCAGTTGCGATTCTTGAAGATGATACACTTGTTGCTGAATACACAATTAATCATAAGATGACACATTCACAGACACTTCTTCCAATGATAGATGAGATATTTTCAATGGTTCAGTTAAAGCCTGATGATGTTGATGTTATAGCAGTATCAAAGGGACCGGGGTCATTCACGGGCCTAAGAATTGGTGCGGCTACAGGCAAGGGAATTGCACTTGCGCTTGACAAAAAGATGGTGGCAGTACCGACACTTGCGGCTATGGCATATAATTTATATGGAGACAGCAGATATATATGCCCTGTAATGGATGCAAGAAGAAAGCATCTGTACAGTGGAATATATACATTTGACGGTGACAGGCTTATTACAGTAAGAGATGTTAATCTTGAGTCATATGATGAGCTTGCAGAAGAACTTGCAGGACTTGATGGACAGGTTGTATTAGTAGGTGATGGTGTGGATGTCGCAGGTGACGTCCTTAAAGAGCAGCTTGGTGACAAATGTGTTCTTGCACCGGCTCATATCAAGACACAGAGAGCTGGTTCAGTAGCACTTTTAGCAAAGCAGATGGCAGATAATGGTGAATATACAGATGCTGATGAGTTAAAGCCTGATTATCTGCGCCCTTCACAGGCAGAAAGAGAGAAAGCACAGCATGAGTCTTAAATATGTGATAAGACCGATGACGGAAGATGATACATTTGCAGTGGAACTGATAGAACAGAGAATATTCTCGCTTCCATGGTCGCAGAAATCATTTGCAGATGCGTGCAGGAATCAGGACAATGTGTATCTGGTATGCGAGGCAGACGGAGTAATAGCAGGATATAGTGGTATGTGGACTGTGCTTGGAGAAGGCAATATAACCAACATGGCAGTATCACCGGATTACAGGCGGTGTGGCATAGCACAGATGCTTATGCAGTCAATGGAAAAGTATGGTAATGACAAGAATGTCACATCATATTTCCTTGAAGTCAGACAGAGCAATCTGCCAGCAATAGCCCTTTATGAAAAAATGGGGTATAAGAATATAGGTATTAGAAAAAGATTTTACGAAAAGCCAGTTGAAGACGCAGTAATAATGTCTAAAATTATTGGGTGAAATAATGGACTGTATAATATATATTGATGTATAATAACAGAAGGAGGTGCGATTAATGCTTGATGTATGTTTGCTGGGAACCAGTGGCATGCTTCCCCTGCCGGGAAGATGGCTGACGTCGCTTATGACACGTTACAACGGAAGCAGCCTGATGATAGATTGCGGAGAGGGAACACAGATAGCTGTTAAGCAGAAAGGATGGAGCTTTAATCCTATAGATGTTATCTGTTTTACACATTATCATGCTGATCATATAAGTGGTTTACCGGGACTTTTACTTACAATAGGCAATTCGGACAGGAAGAAGCCTTTAACACTTGTCGGACCTAAGGGGCTTGGCAAGGTTGTTTCTTCACTCAGGGCAATCGCACCGGAGCTGCCATTCGAGCTTAAGCTGATAGAGCTTACGAATCCACAGGAGCATTTATCTATATGCGGATATGAGATAGATGCGTTCAGAGTTAATCATGCAGTTACATGTTATGGGTATTCGATAAGTATTCCACGAATAGGCAGGTTTGATGTTGAGAAAGCAAGAGAACTTGGAATTCCATGCAGCATGTGGAATAAATTACAGCATGGAACTTCAGTTATGATAGACGATAAAGAGTATACACCGGATATGGTTATGGGAGTGGCTAGAAAGGGACTGAAAGTCACATATTGCACAGACACAAGACCGGTTCAGGCTATAGTTGACAATGCTAAGGATTCAGATCTTTTCATATGTGAAGGTATGTATGGAGAGGATGGAAAAGAAGCTAAAGCAAGAGAATATAAGCATATGACATTTACAGAGGCGGCGCAGCTTGCAAAGAATGCAGAAGTTAAAGAAATGTGGCTGACGCATTACAGTCCGTCGCTTGTAAGACCACAGGATTATGTTGACAAGGCAAGAAAGATATTCCCGGCAACAATAGCGGCTAATGATGGAAGAACAGTTGAATTGAAGTTTGATGATGAGGGTTAAATTATGAAAAAGTACGGAAGGACAATAATTGTAATAGCTGTTCTGGTGGCACTGGGGCTGGGATATTACTATTATCTTGCTAACAAGGATGCGAAGCAGGATGCTACTGATATTGCGGCAGATACCAGTGAGGTTTCAGTGCTTATTTCTAAAGACATAATGGCTAACTATCCGGAATCACCCAAGGATGTTGTTAATCTCTATGCAAGAATTACGAAAGCATACTATGACACATCACTTACGGATGAACAGATAGAAGCATTGGGAAAACAGGCCCGCCTTATGTTTGATGATGAATTAAGAAATACACAGACAGATGCAGATTTTTACGAGAAGCTCAAGGAAGACATAAATAACTATAATGATACTAAAACCCGTATAAGTTCATATGTAATGCAGAGTGCAACTAAAACAAAGTATTCAACATTCAAAGACAGGCAGTATGCATCAATCGCATTAGTGTATTATCTGAGACAGGGTGACAAGCTTATAGATTCACCAACAAAATTCACCTTAAGAAAAGATGATGATGGACACTGGAAGATTCTTTTCTGGGAGCTTACTGAAATAAGCAGTGATTCAGAACAATAGGAGATATAAAATGAGCGAAAAAGATGATGTTCTTATCCTTGCAATAGAAAGTTCATGTGATGAGACAGCGGCAGCAGTAGTGAAGAATGGAAGAGAGGTATTGTCAAATGTGATTAATACCCAGATAGCCATACATACAGAGTATGGTGGTGTAGTTCCTGAAATTGCGTCAAGAAAACATATAGAAAATATTAATCCTGTAATTAAGAAGGCACTTGAAGACGCAGGAGTAACACTTGATGACATAGATGCAATAGGTGTTACATATGGACCGGGACTTGTAGGAGCGCTTCTTGTCGGAGTTGCAGAGGCTAAAGCCATAGCATTTGCAAAGAATAAACCATTGGTAGGAGTACATCACATAGAAGGACATATCAGTGCCAACTATGTTGAAAATAAAGAACTTGAACCGCCTTTTGTTGCACTTGTTGTTTCGGGAGGACATACACATCTTGTTAAAGTCAACGATTATGGTGAGTATGAAATAGTCGGAAGAACAAGAGACGATGCGGCTGGAGAGGCATTTGACAAGGTAGCAAGAGCAATAGGATTAGGATATCCGGGTGGTCCTAAGATAGATAAGCTTGCAAAAGAAGGCAATCCTGATGCAATAGAATTCCCGAGGGCACATGTTGATGATGCTCCTTATGATTTTTCGTTTAGTGGAATAAAGTCAGCAGTGCTTAATTATATTAATTCTGCTAATATGCAGGGAAAAGAGATTAACCATGCTGATGTAGCAGCTTCATTCCAGAAAGCAGTAGTAGATGCACTTGTTTCGAGGGCAGTAAGACTGGCAAGAGAATGTGGAATGGATAAGCTTGCAATAGCAGGAGGAGTTGCATCTAATTCTGCGCTTCGTGCAGCAATACAGGAAGCGTGTGCAAAGAATAACATTGGCTTCTATTCGCCATCACCTATACTATGTACAGACAACGCAGCTATGATAGGGGCAGCAGCATATTATGAATATATTAAGGGGGTACATCATGGCTATGATTTAAATGCTGTGCCGAACCTTAAATTAGGAGAACGCATATAATGAATACGGCTATAGTTCTTGCGGGTGGAAGTGGAAAAAGAATGCATAGTGAAATTCCAAAGCAGTATATGCAGCTTAATGGAAAGCCTGTTATATATTATTCGCTGAAAGCATTTGAAGAAAGTGAACATGTGGATGAGATTATTCTTGTTACAGCAAAGGAATATATAGAATATGTCAGAAATGAAATTGCAGGTTCTCAATTTGCTAAATTAACAAAAATCATTGAGGGCGGCAAAGAACGTTTTGATTCAGTGTGGGCAGGTTTACAGCAGATTAGTGAAAAAGGGTATGTATATATACATGATGGGGCAAGACCATGTATAAATCAGAATATAATAAATGCGTGCTGGGAAACGGTCGTCCAGACTGATGCGTGTGTTGCGGCAGCACCGGTTAAAGACACAATAAAAGTTGCAGATGCTGACGAGTATGCAATAAATACACCGGACAGAAAAACATTATGGCAGATTCAGACGCCACAGGTCTTTTCAGCAGATGTAATTAAAGAAGCATACGGCAGGCTCTATGAACAGAATTGCTTTGATGGGGTTACAGATGATGCGATGGTTGTGGAAAGATATGGCAACTCAAAAATAAAACTGGTTAATTGTGGTTACTGTAATATTAAAATAACCACGCCAGAAGATATGGAGATTGCGGGCATATTTTTAAAAGGTTGACGACTAATCAAAATAATAATATAATTAATAAAAATTTTATAAATTAAGGAGAGAGGTATGAAAAACTTTTCAGTAAAAAACATTAACTTTGTTGGCGCTGGAGCGGCATTACTTGCATTTATCTTTACATTTATACCGTTTTACAAGCTGCAGCCAACAACATATTTTCTTCAGAATGAAAGTACAGCAGCTCTGTATACAATAACAAAGAATCTTGTTACATATAATTTCTTTGGTGTTCTTTGCCTTATTCTGGCATTAGCTGCATTAGTATTATATGTATGGAATGGTTCAGAGAAAATAACAATGGCAGCAATAGCTGTGTCAGTAGTTGATTTGATTTCACTTTTCCTTGCTTTAATAGTTGGAAACAGCGATATTAAGGATGTTAAGTCATTAATAAATGCACTTGTACAGTATAGTGGTACATCAGCAAATGCAAATTTATTTTTAAAGTCTTCTGTTGCAGTAGGTTTTGTTTTAGAACTTCTTATGATACTTGTAATGATAGGATCATACTGGATTAATGAACTTGTAATTAAGCCATATGTATTTGGTGACAAGTCTGGTGCAAAGCTTAATCCATTTGAAGGACTTACAGGAACTGCTAAAGCACGCACACAGGCAGCAGCGTCTCAGGGATATGTTCAGCAGCCTATGCAGGGACAAACATTCGGTCAGGCACCACAGCAGCCAGTGCAGGGACAGACATTTGGTCAGGCACCACAGCAGCCGGTACAGAATCAGAACAATAATGTACAGTAGTATATAATAGTTGCATTAAAGAAATTACAGGAGAAACTTTTTAATATCAGTATGTCAGACACTATAAACATAGTGACGGAAATGCTGTGATAATTGGAGTTTCTCCTTTATTATTTCATCATAAAAAATCAATCTAAAAAAATTTGAAAAAATTTCAAAAAGAGTGTTGACAAATAAATGGGGTAATGATAATATAATCAAGTCGCTGGTGCGACACAATAAAATAGCTATGGAGAGGTACCGAAGTGGTCATAACGGGGCGGTCTTGAAAACCGTTTGTCTTCACGGGCGCATGGGTTCGAATCCCATCCTCTCCGCTAAAGCCGTTCATCAAGTATGAATGGCTTTTTATTTGCCAAAGGTGTTGGCATGCATAATGCACAATATGAAATCACAGATTGCGCTGGCGAGAGAGCTTAATATACAATATATTGTCGTTTTTAAAAAATATGACAATTTTTTAAAAAAGTTCTTGACAAATAGATTTGGCAATGATATCCTAAATAAGCTGTCGGCGAGAAAAGCTGACAACGACAATGAAGTTCTTTGATAACTGAATAGAAAGACAACCTTGAAATTCTTTGAGAATTTTAAAATGATTCATTAATGAATCTTGCGAGTATCGAAAGATACACGAACCTAAACAGTAAAGTCCAATCAAGCATTCTGCTTGATGGTAAAACTATTTAAGCTAGTTAGTTTATAACTGACGAGGCAAACTACTTTGGTTAGTTTCAATAAGCTCAAGTTACGAAGTAACTTGTAGGGCTTTGCGAAGCAAAGACCTTTTTATGAGAGTTTGATCCTGGCTCAGGATGAACGCTGGCGGCGTGCTTAACACATGCAAGTCGAACGAAGCATTTACGACAGATTTCTTCGGATTGAAGTTGTTTATGACTGAGTGGCGGACGG